>JAEEGF012003906.1_pt1 | contig 43221 bp, 39 predicted proteins | sample 9134171 | NCBI WGS metagenome assembly JAEEGF01 (sample SAMN16246542, study PRJNA631951) | gut metagenome | biome: gut microbiome; feature: rumen; material: AP-attached | host: Bos | place: Iran: Karaj | collected 2018-10 | reverse complement strand
CGACCATCGCGTTCTCGAGACCCACGACGATCATGTGGGCGCCCTGGATGTACTGGAGCGGTTCGCGGCCTTCGGAGGAATCGATGACGGCTCCTTCGTCGGAGGTGAGGGTGTAGTGCATCTGGACTACGGTCTTTTCGGCGATTTTCATGATTTTTCCTTGTGTGGAGGGATTTAAAAGTGGGCTAAATATAGAAAAATGCGATATACTACGTGGTAGAGGAAGAGTTTTTGCACGAAAATGACAATTGTTGTTATAAAAATGTGCTTGAAGCTTTCTTTTTGGTTATATTCTTCTTAAACACAAGAATCAAGGAGTAAATATGAAGAAATTGCTTTGGACTGGCGCCCTCGCTTTGACCGCCATGGTGTGCCTGACCGCCTGCGGCGACGATGATAGCGGCTCAGGCGCTGGAGGTGATGACGAACTCTATACCTGCGACATTACGGCTAAGAAGGTCGTTGTCAAGCAGAATGCCGGGCCCTACTCGGTTACGATGACATATACCCATAACGAAGATGGAACCATGACATCTCGTTATGAATATGGTTCTGGAATTTCTGATGTATGTGCTGGTCCTGTACCGAATGAAGTTGACGATGAAGATGCTGAAATGACTTGTAAAGATAACGTACTTACGGTTAAATCTAAAGTAACCGTGACCACAGAGGAATTCCAGGAATATGCCGGAGCCGCGACGAAGCCTTGCCCAGAACCGGCATCGTGGGGCAAGGATACAAAGCCCTCGGATGATGATGACGAAGCCGGTACGGATACCGACAATGAAGGCTCTGATGGTGACGGCGATTCTACCGATACCCCGACCGAAAACGATCAAGGCGGTTCGACAGGCACCGATGACGAGGATGGAGATGAAGGTGGTCAGGCATCTGACATTACCTGCAACTTCGAAAAGTCTGATGACACCTGGTCCATCGCTAAGGGCGAAGGTGGTGGCGAGATGATTGTTAAGTGGGGCACTGGCAAGGCTGTCACCGTTACCAAATCCGATATGGGCGATGCAGAATCATGCCAGATGATACTTGGTGTCCTCGCTTTGGATACCGAAAGCGAAGGCTCATCCTCTTGCGATGGTAAATTCTTAGTTATAGAAGACCCCGATACGTACAAGGACCTCTCTAAGGATGTCTTGTACAGCATGTACTGCGCTGATTAGTTCGCGTAATTATGGCTTAATTATGGTGCCGACTTATTTGCCGGCGTCATTTTTTTTTGCGGTCGTGCCACACGCTCTCGTTGAAGAGCTGTCCTTCGGAAAGGCCGTATTTTTCTTCTACGCCGGCGAGGCGGATGGCGGTTTCTACAGGGAGGCGCCCGCGGATGGCTTCGGCGTAGGTCTGCACCTTGCGGCGGACTACTTCTGGAGTTTCGTCCAAAAGTTCAATGCGGAAGTGGAATGCGTTCGCGGCGAGCAGTTGCGGGAGCAACTTGAATGCCGACTGCGGCTTGCCAACGAATAGCGTGTTGCGGCATTCGGCATCGGATTGCAAGAAGTGTCGCTCGCCCTTGTGGTCGAGAATTTCAACCTTGTGCTGGGTGCAAATCTTGCCGCATTCGGGGAATCGCCTGCCGGTAGTGAGCGCGCGGGCAAACGCGCAGTATTCGGAATGGAATGCGGGCATGTACTGGTGGAGCGAGAGCTCGAGACGTGCGGGGTCAATGTTGCCCAGCAGGTCGAAAAGCTGCGTGGAGTTCAGGTCCCACGAGGGGTGGAGCGTCTGTAATCCTTGTGACAGGAGCCAGTCGTAACTCAGGCAGTTTGCGGCGTTCAGGCTGTAGTCGCCCGCGAGCGGGATGCCACTTTCCTTGAGGATGGAGAGTGCGCCGAGGTTACGGACCAGCGCAAAGTCGGGGCATAGCCGCAGGATGTTCTTGAGGTAGTGGCTTTCGCCCGGCTTGTGGATGCGGAGCGTGGCCATGCCTGCCCTGAAACCGAGTTCGCGGATTTGTTCAAGCGGTTCGTCGTATTTGACGCCCCAGTCGAAATCCATGATGACGTTGTCGATGTCGAGCCCGCGCAGGGCCTCGATTTGTTCGGGACGGCGGACGAGGACGGAAATGCTTGTTTTGGGCTTTGGAGTTCCCGCGGGTTTGTGCATCGCGGCGCTCAGCAATTCGCGCCCCGAATTCGCGCTGGGCGAGAGAGGTTTCCACAGGCAGCGTGCTGCGTCCAGCGCGGCGACGGCTTTTTGCCGGAGAGTCCGCAAGACCTTTCCCGGTACAAAGGCGTTTGCGTCCACTTGCGCGTCCAGCGAATTCAGGCGGTAAGCCGTTGCGCTGAGCGCCGCGAGCTCCTTGCGGGCAAGTTCTTCAATGCGGTTTGTGGCGTTGCGAGCCGCATCCAATGCGGTTTCGCTTTCCACCTGGACTTTGTGTCCGTCGCCGTCAAAGACGGTCAACTTCAGCGGCTCGCCGATGCGCCCGAATAAAGTCATGTCGATAGGCACGTGCTTTGCCAATTCACGGTCGGTGAAAGTGCGGCGCAATTCCTTTTCGAGTGCGGGGGAGTCGTTGCGGTAAACCTTCATGCCCAGGGCGATTTGCCGTGCGTTGAAATCGCGTCCCATGTCGAGGATGAAGTTCTGTGCGCCGCCCTTGCCCTGTGCAGTGCGGATTCCGAACAAACGCCCGCCGACGCTCACCTCGAATTCCGGATTCTCGAAGAGGATACCGTCTCCAGGGCGCGGCGCGGCACAAACCGCCGAATTTGGCGCGGCATTATCGCCTTCCACAACAATCCCGCCGCGGTCCACCTTCAAGACCTTTCCGAGGAATTCTCCGTGATGGTTGCTGAACGAGCCGTCCACCAGCTGCTGGTGGTCAACGCCCTTGAGCCAGCCCGTTCGGAGCCCACGGCTAAAAAGCACTTCCAGCGGTTCCATGTCGTCGGGGGAGAGCGGAGTGTTTGTAGAACTCTGGTCCAAGGCTTTGCGGTACGCCTTTGCCACCGCGGCCACGTACTCCGGGCTTTTCAGGCGCCCTTCGACCTTGAGCGAATCGACTCCGGCTTCACGGAGTTCGTCAATTATGGGCAGGGCGCACAGGTCGTGAGGGCTGAACAAATACGGAGCCTTCGCCTGCATGTATTCTTTGCCATCCACAAAAATGCGGTAAGGGAGCCTGCAGCTTTGTGCGCATTGCCCGCGGTTTGCGCTTCGTCCGCCAAAGTTTTCGCTCGTGAGGCACTGCCCCGAATAACTTACGCACAAAGCCCCGTGTATAAAAACTTCCAGTTCGAGCGGTGTCGTTTCGCGGATGGTCGCAATCTGCTTCAGCGAAAGCTCGCGCGCGAGTACCGCTCGGTTGAACCCCAGTTGCGAAACCAAGTTCACCGCCTCGGCGCTTGCAAGCGTCATCTGCGTGCTTGCATGAATTTCTTGGTTGGGTGCTATGGCCCGGATTAGCCGGGCGAGGCCTATGTCTTGGATAATGAAGGCGTCGGGTTCAAGCGCAATCAACCGCTCCAAAAATTCCGGAAGTCCCTGCAATTCGCGTTCAAAGACCAGCACGTTCATCGCGAGGAATGTGCGCACTCCGCGTACTCGCGCATACAGGATCATTTCGCGAACGTCGTCAAAGCTAAAGTCCTCGGTGCGGCCGCGCGCGTTCCAGTGCGGAACTCCAAAGTACACGGCGTCGGCGCCATTCTGGATGGCGGCCTCGAGCATTTCGCGTGTACCGACGGGGAGCAGTAATTCGGGCTTTTTCACATTCAAAAGTTAAAAAAAATCAGCCGAGGGTAAAGTCCTTGTAGCCAAATAGCACGACTGCGCCCGTTTCCCTGAAAAAAAAAGCCTTCTTGTGGCCGAGCCCTTCCAAAATGGCGTTGTCTAGGGCGTCGGTAATTTTGTCCCGGGGGCAACTTATGACCGGGAACCCGTCAAAAGAACCCTTGTAACCCTTTTTTACGATGCAGACTGCTGTATATTCGGGATCCATGTCGTAGATGGCCGCGAAGATGGCGAAGTCGGTCGCAGATTCGTCGGCGTTCTCTGCCGGGTCGCTTTTTAGCAAAAAAGTGGACTGCTTGGAACTGTCGCTTGTGTTCCGAACCGATACGGAGCCGTAATAGCCCCTTTCTTTGAAGCATGTCCAAAGTTCGTCTAGCATAATAACCTTTTTTTCTAATTAACAATAACAAATATAACGATTTTTTCTATTATAGGGATGTATGAAAATGAAATTCATTATTTTGTCAACAATTGTTTGCATTTTTGTCGCCTGCTCCAATCCCGAAGGCGAGGCGGAGATTGCAAAACTCACGGCGAAGAATGCCGAACTGATTCAACAAGTACAAACCCTCCAAAAAACTCTGGATTCCATCTCGGTACAGGCTGAAGCCCAGCGCAAAGTCCTTGAAGACCTTGACATGGCAAAATAGCCAGAATTTGGTGTATGATTCATTTATTGGTAATTGTCGCCTTGCTTGCAGCTTCGGCTTTTGCGACCGAACCCTTGCGGCCGGCTCTCCCGCCGCAAACAACGGTGGGCGTGGGCGTAATTGCAGAACTTCGTGACGACGTTTACAGCGGGGACATTGGGTGGAATGTTGAAATTGCCACTTGTGACTGCTTTAGCTTGTATACGGATCTTTCGTACAGGTTGGTGAGCTACGAATGGGACACCATGTGGCATGACCAGCGTCATGAGGCTGTTAACCTGCAAGTGAACGGAATGAATGAATCTTTTGTCGGGGTCAAGTTTTTCCCGATGAGGTGGCTAGGGGTGGTCGCGAACTGGCGGTTCCAACCGGGTGAGGGAAGCCGCGTCGAACGCTTTAACCGCCTTGGGGTGGAGCCTACCATTTTATATTGGTTCAGCCGGGGTTTGCTGCTTGGTTACAGCATGCAATATTACACGTTCGTTGAAAACGAGAACTTTCAACCCGGCGACGAGATTGGCCTCAAGGCTTCTTTTGTGTGGAACTTACTTTGGGACTATGCCAAACGAACCGGGTGGCGTATAGGCTATGCATTTCTATATCGCTGGAGAGTAGAGGAAAGCAAAAATTTCAACATGCTTAAAGCATACCAAAAGATGGACGATGCCTACCGCGGTTTCCGCATGCGTGGCGATGTTTCTTACTACTTTGGGTGGTTCCCGTTCCCTCTGGGGATGGGCATGGCTTACGAGATGAACCGCGGCGAAATGTTCGGTTTCGAGACGGGGCACCGCGTTGAATTGTACTTTAAAGCGCTAATGCCTTAAAATTTTTATAATTAAGAAAATTGAGGTTCATTATGAAGTTTTTTGTTACCGGAGTGGGTGGTCAGTTGGGCCACGATGTGATGAACGAATTGGCTCGTCGAGGCCATACGGGCGTGGGGAGCGACATTGCTCCCGAATACAGCGGTGTGGCAGACGGCAGTGCGGTGACGACCATGCCGTACGCTCAAATGGACATTACGGATGCGGCTGCGGTGGAACGGGTCATTTCTGAAGTTAAGCCAGATGCTGTTATCCATTGCGCCGCCTGGACCGCCGTGGACTTGGCGGAAGACGACGACAAAGTGGCCAAGGTGCGAGCCATCAATGCGGGCGGCACGCAGAACATCGCGAACGTGTGCAAAAAGCTGGGTTGCAAAATGACCTACATCAGCACGGACTATGTTTTTGACGGCCAGGGTACTGAACCATGGCTGCCCGATTGCAAGGCGTACAAGCCGCTCAACGTGTACGGCCAGACGAAGCTCGAGGGGGAGCTTGCCGTTTCGGGAACTCTTGACAAGTACTTTATTGTCCGCATCGCTTGGGTGTTCGGTCTCAACGGCAAGAACTTCATCAAGACGATGCTGAATGTGGGGAAGACTCACGATACGGTGCGCGTGGTGAACGACCAGATTGGAACTCCCACATACACGTTTGATTTGGCACGCCTGCTAATCGACATGAACGAAAGTGAAAAATACGGTTACTACCATGCGACGAACGAAGGCGGCTACATCAGCTGGTACGATTTTACCTGCGAAATCTACCGCCAGGCTGGACTTGCGACAAAGGTGGTCCCCGTCACGACTGAGGAATACGGGCTTAGCAAGGCGGCACGCCCGTTCAACAGTCGATTGGACAAGAGCAAGCTTGTGGAGGCCGGGTTCAAACCGCTCCCCACATGGCAGGACGCTTTGTCGCGTTACCTCAAAGAAATAGGGTAGTTACTCTAGTTCTTTTTTGATCCAAGCCAGTCTTTTACGGTGCCATGCGATGAGGTCGTCGATGGCTTCGTCGTACGAAGAATAGCTGCGAATGTGATTCTCGTGCTCGGTGCTATTTAGAATGTTCCACCGCGTGAAGTTGTTTTTAGCCGCATTGCGCAAACGATTTCGCAAAGACTCGATGGTGTCTTCTACAGCTTTGAATTCTTGAAGGTGTTCGTCGAAGAAAGAGTATGCCTTTAACCTGAAAGCTGTCTTTTTGAATAGCCTGTGAGTCCAATATGTTTTTTTTATGTACCATCCCTCGGGAGCGTCGTTAAGGGTGTCGGGGTGACCGCCAAAGGCGAGGTCGAAATCCCATACAGGTCCCATTTTTATTGGACCGCCTTTTTCCCAGGTGAAGAATACGCTGGTATAAAAGGCTCCATCGAAATTCTTGGAGTATTCTTGAATCCAGTAATATTTGATATAGGAGTCAATGTCTATCCAGTTGGCGATTTCTGTTGTATTCGGAGTCTTTAAGAATTCTTCGAAGCTGTTGATGTGGTTCTGCAGAAGGCTTAAAGAGGCGTAGGATGCGTTTTTGGGACTTAAAACGTGGAACGGTTTGCCTTGTTCCGATAAGAATACCTGTTCATCTTTTTTGTACTTGGAGTCGACTTCAACTAGGTAAGAGGAATCGTTTTCTGGAATGTTGACTCTTTTTTTGGCGACTTTGATGGTCTCCGTTAGCAAATAAACGCCCTGGTATTCTTTGTTTAAAAACAGTTCTACGAATTGGCACTTGGGGGTATATGGCAAGCCGAGGGTGGCGGACAGGTGGTAGGCTAGGTAGTTCTTGATTAGAGTCTTGTCTGCGTAGTTGGCTATGAGTGCCCAGTCACGGTTTTGGGGCATCCCCAAAAAAGCGTATTTGTCGTTGAACTCTAACTTGTAGCTTTTTTTGGGCATAGTCACCCAAGAAGTGTTGCCGCGTCCTCTTATGGTCAGGAATTTGATTTCATCTGTAGGGGAGTCTTTCCCATAGACTTGAAGCCTGGCAGGGACTTCGGTTTCACGATCCTTGACCTGGGTGAACTCGTCTGTTTCAATGACGATTCTGGGAAGTCCTGCGTAGGGGTATTCTGAATCGTCAAGGGCGAGGTAACTTCCTGTGGAATTCTTTAAGTTTGTGGGAATATCAATGTTGCTGCAGGCGAGGAGCAATAGCGTAAAAAGAAGCGCGAGTACAGCGCAATACCCCGAAACGAAGAGTTTCGCACTGGATGAACGACAGATCTTTTTAGCCCACAACATGAACATATTTAAAATACTATATCCAACCACAAAATTTACCGATTTTTGCTTTATATGGATAATTTTTACTTTCCAAAAAGCGGCGGCGCTTGGGTTGAAGATTGTTTTTTTTTTATTTTTTTATTAAAAAGTTACATTGGCAGGAAAAAATGAAGAATATCGTCATCACCGGCGGTGCCGGTTTTATCGGAAGTCACGTGGTTCGCCTGTTCGTGACCAAGTACCCCGAGTACAATATCATCAACTTGGACAAGCTCACGTACGCTGGTAATCTTGCCAATCTCAAGGACATCGAAGGCAAGCCGAACTACAAGTTCGTGAAGATGGATATTTGCGACTTCGACGCGTTCTACAAGCTCATGCAGGACGAGCATGTGGACGGTATCATCCACCTTGCTGCGGAGAGCCATGTGGACCGCTCCATCAAGGATCCGTTCACCTTCGCCCGCACGAATGTCATGGGCACACTCAGCCTTTTACAGGCGGCAAAGCTCTACTGGGAGAGTCTTCCCGAGAAGTTCGAAGGCAAGCGCTTTTACCACATCTCGACCGATGAAGTCTACGGGGCTTTGAAGATGACGCATCCGGAGGGCATTGAGCCCCCGTTTACGACGACCGCCTCCAGTTCCGAGCACCACCTGGCTTACGGCGAAGACTTCTTCTACGAGACCACGAAGTATACGCCGCATAGCCCGTATTCCGCCTCCAAGGCGGGTTCCGATCACTTTGTTCGCGCGTTCCACGACACCTACGGCATGCCGACGATTGTCACGAACTGCTCCAACAACTATGGTCCCTACCAGTTCCCTGAAAAGCTTATCCCGCTCTTTATCAACAACATCCGCAAGCGAAAGCCTTTGCCGGTGTACGGCAAGGGCGAAAACGTGCGTGACTGGCTCTTTGTAGAGGACCACGCCCGCGCTATCGACCTGATTTTCCACAAGGGGACCGTCGCCGAGACGTACAACATTGGCGGTTTCAACGAATGGAAGAACATCGACATCATCAAGGTCGTGATCAAGACTGTAGACCGCCTGCTTGGCCGTGCCGAAGGCGAGGACATGAATCTCATCACCTACGTGACGGATCGCCTGGGTCACGACGCCCGCTATGCCATCGATAGCAGCAAACTCCAGAAGGAACTTGGCTGGGAGCCTTCGCTCCAGTTTGAGGAAGGCATCGAGAAGACTGTCCGCTGGTACCTGGACAATCAGGAATGGCTCGACAACATCGTGAACGGCGAGTACGAAAAGTACTACGAGAAAATGTACAAGGACCGCTAAGGTTCAGAAAAGGCTCTGTCTAGCCAGTTCGTACGGCTACGCCCCCCACCTGCGATATACATTCGCCAAAATCGCGCCGGAGATGTTGTGCCATACAGAGAAGATGGCGCCAGGAACCGTCGCCATGGCAAGTCCCGAAAACGCCGTCGCCGCAAGGCTCGTGGCAAGACCGGAATTCTGCATGCCGATTTCCACAGAGAGAGCCTTTGTCTTGGGTGTCGAAAATTTCAGCAGCTTGCCGAGACCGAAACCGCAACCGTAGCCGAGCAGATTGTGGAGAATCACGACGGCGAACACGATGGCGCCCGTGGAGAGAATTTTTGCTGCATTGTGTGAGACGACTGTGGCCACAATCATCGCAATCGCAATCACGGAAACGAGCGGCAACACCTTCACGGCACGCGCAGTCCATTTGCCAAAGAACTTGTTGATGACAAACCCGAGCGCAATCGGCACGATGACGACCTTCACGATAGAAAGGAACATCGCCAGCACGTCGACGTTCACGGTGGTGCGGAGCAATAGGTACGTAATTGCAGGCGTCAGCACAGGTGCGAGCAATGTATTCACGCTGGTCATGCCCACGGAGAGCGCCACGTCGCCTTTCGAGAGGTAGGTGATAACGTTGCTGGATGTCCCGCCGGGGCAAGTTCCAACGAGAACGACGCCCGCCATCAGCGCTGCATCGAGCCCGAAAATCTTGGAGAGTAAAAAAGCGAGTGCGGGCATCACGATGAACTGCGCTACACACCCGATGGTGATTTCTTTGGGGCGCGCAAATACAAGCGCAAAGTCGCTGAGCTTGAGCGTGAGCCCCATGCCAAACATCACCACCATCAAAAGGTAATTTACCCAACTGAGTTCAATCCAGAGCGTCGATTTCGGCAGGAACAGCGAGAGCGCCGCAATCACAAGTACGACAACAGCCATCCACTTGCCAATGAAATCACTGATTTTTTCAAGAACGTGCATTTGTAATCTCCAGTTCAACCGCAAAAGATAGTCTTTTTTATTTATATTCAACGCATGAACAATCTTATCAAGAAAGTATTTATTGTTGTCGCCTTTTGCGGCGCATCGCTTTGCAGTTTCGCTGCAGATGTCAAACCTTACGTGGAGGCGGATGCTCTCCCGAATGCGCTGAACTTCTACCCGGCGCCACCGGAAACAACTTCGGTGCAGTTCATGTACGATATTTCGCAGTACATGTGGGGCAAGGCCATGCGAGCCGACTCCGCACGTGCGGCACTTGCAATTGCGCAAGCGGCAACAGCCATGGACGATATGGTCCGGATGTTCAGCGAGCCCTTTGGCATGGAGATTTCTGCAAAAAAGACTCCTGCCATCATGAACGTGATTGAACGCGGGATTGCAACACTCCGGCAAGTGGGCAGAGTTCCAAAGAAACACTACATGAGGCGTCGCCCGTTCGACCGTTTCAACGAACCGACGCTCGTCCCTAAAGACGAAGAAGCCTTAAGGAAGAATGGCTCTTACCCGTCGGGGCATACGATTCTTGCGTGGTCGATGGCAATGTTGCTTGTGGAAATAAACCCGGCTGCTCAAGACGCTTTGTTGAAGTACGCCTACGAATGGGGGCAAAGTCGCGTGATTGCTGGGTTCCATTGGCAAAGCGACGTTGATGCCTCCAAGGTGCTTGTCTCGGGAGCTTTTGCAAGTCTGCATAATGACGAAACATTCCTTGCCGACATGAAAAAGGCTCGCGCCGAATTCAAGAAGCTGTCTTCAAAAAAGAAATAACCTGCGGAAAAATTCGCAAACATTAACAACAAAAAAGTTCTACTTATCCCTGAAAATAGTGAAAATCTGTTCACTATGACACAAAATGTCACTGCACATTTGTTATATTGATGTGCATGGCGACAAAAGCAAAAAAAGAAATCGAATTTTTGTGCACGGACTGCGGCAACACCACCCCTAAGTGGGTGGGCAAGTGCCCGTTCTGTGGGGCGTGGAACACGTTGAAGGAGCATGCGGCCCCAGTGGCCGATGTGGCCTCCACCAAGCGAGGGCTCGGAGGTCCGGTCCATAAGGTGGTTCCGCTCAGGGATGTGGCTACCGAGGACACGCGGCGGCTAAGCACCGCCAATGCGGAGTTCGACCGCGTGCTGGGGGGCGGGCTTGCGCCAGGTTCCCTGGTGCTCATCGGTGGCGACCCCGGCATCGGGAAGTCCACGCTGGTGCTCACAACGCTCGCCACGATGACCGCCGCCGGCGTCAAGAGCCTGTATGTGAGCGGCGAAGAGAGTGCCTGCCAGGTGAAGCTTCGCAGTGAACGCTTGAACGTTTCTGGCAGCGACATGCTGTTGCTTTGTGAGACGAGCCTCGAAAAGATTATTGAACAGGCCAAGGAAATCAAGCCTCAGGTTCTGGTTATCGACTCCATCCAAACAGTTTACAAGGGCGACCTGCCGGGGACTCCGGGCAGTGCTTCGCAGTTGCGTGAATGTACGCTCGACCTCATGGTCTTCGCCAAGAATTCGGGCTGCATCACCATCCTCATCGGGCATGTCACCAAGGACGGGCAAATCGCTGGCCCGCGCATTTTGGAACACATGGTCGATACGGTTGTGTACTTCGAGGGGGACCGCAACCACCAGTACAGGTTGCTCCGCACCATCAAGAACCGCTTTGGCGCGACTGACGAGATCGGTGTTTTTGAAATGACGAGTCACGGGCTCGAATCGGTCGCGAACCCGAGCAAGGTGTTTTTGCAGGAGGGCGTGCCGCCGACTCCCGGGAGTGTGGTGTGTTGTACGCTTGAGGGCTCGCGCGCGCTCTTGTTCGAGACTCAGGCGCTGGTGAGCCAAACGAATTTTGCCGTGCCGCAGAGGGTGGCCGCAGGGATAGACCCCAAACGGCTCACCATCATTTTGGCTTTGCTTGAAAAATTCGGCGATGTGACCATCGGTCCTGCCGATGTTTTCGCTAGCATAGCAGGCGGCATGAAGGTGAATGACGCCTCCTCCGACCTTGCCATCGCCCTCGCCATTGCAAGCAACCATTTGGGCATCCCGCTCGGGCGCCAGACCATCGCCATCGGCGAGCTGGGCCTCTCGGGGGAGGTTCGCAGCGTTTCACTTTTGGACCAGCGCCTCAAGGAAGCTCGTCGCCTCGGCATGGTCGAGGCTATTGTGCCCGCGTCCGGCAAGCTCCCGGAGAACATTGAGGGGATGCGCGTTGTCCGCGTGCACAGCCTAGGCGAGGCTGTTGCCTGGCTCATGGACAAAAAGTAATACGCGAATTGCAAGGCTTGCCTTTTTGATGCAGGCAAAAAAAAGACGCTCTTGCGAGCGCCTTTTTTAAATCCGTTAGTCAGGGAAGAATTATTCGTCGTCGTCGTCAGAATGTTTTTTCTTCTTCTTTTTCTTGCGCGGCTTCTGGTCGGTGGAGGTGTCGTCGTCCACGGACTTCTTCTTCTTGCCTTCGACCTTGATGTCGGCAGCCTTCTCACCGCGCTTGGTGAAGCCGTACTGACGCGGATCAAAGCCGCTGGGGAACTTGGTCTTGTTGTCGTAGATCACCTTCTTGGCGGTGAACTTCTCGATCTTCGCGTTGCTCAAGTCAGCACCGGAGAAGTCGACGTCGTTCATCTTGGTGTCGGCGTCAATTTTGATGCCCTGCATGTTGGCGTTGAGGAAGCTCACCTTTTCGAGCTTGGCACCGGCGAAGCTTGCACCGGAGAGCTGGGCGAGGTTGAAGTCGGAACGTTCGATGGTGGAGTTCGCGAAGTTGGCCTTGGTGAGGTCAGCCTTGTCGAAGATGTCCTTGAACACGTAAGCGCCATCGAAGACGGCCTTCATGAGTTCGGCTTCCTTGAACACGTTCTTTTCGACGGCGGCGTCGAAGTAGGAGGTCTTGTTCAGCTTGGCCCTTTCAAACTCGTTCTTGGAGACGGTGCCCTTGTCGAACACGACGCCAGTGAGGTCCTGACCCTTGAAGTCCATGTTCTTGACCGTGGACTGGGCGAACTTGGCCTTCTGGAGCTGAGTCTTGGAAAGGTCGACGTCGTTGAAGGTCGTAAGAGAAAGGTCGGCTTCCTGCAGGTTCACGTTCTTGAACTCGGCACCGCCGAACTCGGCCTGGGAAAGACCGGCCTTGGCGAAGTTCACGTTGATGAGGTCCGTGCCCTTGAAGTTGGCGGCAATCAAGTTACAGGCGGTGAAGTCCGTCTTGACGAGGGTCGCCTTCTTGAGGTTGCTGTTAGCCATGAGGGAACGGCTGAAGTTCGCGTTGGTGAGGTTCGCCTTGCTGAAGTCTGCACCGGTCAGGTCCACGTCCATCACGGAGGCCTGGGTGAGGTCGGCCTTGCTGAAGTCGGCGGCATCGGACACCTTCATGGCGTCGAGTCGTGCATTTTTCAGGTTGGTCTGCGGGAATTCACTATCGAGGAGGGTGGCACGGTAGAGGTTGGCCTCTTCCATGTCGGCGCCCTTGAATGTTGTGCCGCGGATGTCGGCGCCACTGATGATGACCTTCTTGAGGTTGGCGTTCTTGAAACTGGCGTTGTTGATCACCGCGTTCTGGAAAGAAACACCGGCAAGGTCGGCTTCGGTGAAGTTCGGACTGTCACCGGCGGAACGCTGGAAGTCCGTAACATTTTTGACCGCCTTGGAATTGCTGAAGTCGAATCCGTCGATACGCTTATCACGGAAAGAAACGTTGAGGTTCTTGCCCGCCCAGTTGTCTTGTGCAACGGCGCTGATGGCGAGAGCTCCCAGGAGGCAGAGTCCAAGTTTAGAAGTTTTCATCATATTCATATATAACATTCCCTTTATGGAAAAACCAAAATAACGGATAGCCCTAAAATAACTAAAAATTTTCAAAAAACACGTATATAAGTAAAAAAACTAGATAAATAAATGCTAATTTTGACCTTGAGATGTCAGATTTCCTTTCAAAAGAGTACGATGCCGTGGTTTGCGGGGCCGGTCCAGCCGGCTTGATGGCCGCTTGCACCCTCGGAAAAATGACGAGAGGGGCTAGACGGGTGCTCTTGTTGGATAAAAAAGCCCCCTGGAAAGAACCGATTTTTTGTGCCGAAGCTGCCTCGACCAGCAGGCTGGGTGCCTTGTGGCCCATAGACCGTAGCTGGGTTCGCGGACCCATTTCGGGCATCTACTTTACTTCTCCCAAGGGGTACAGGGCCGAATTTTATAGCAAGGACTGCGGTTGCTTGTTGGACCGCTCCAAATTCCACCATGCCTTGGCCGTCGGCTGCAAGGACGCCGGTGTGGAGTGCCATTTTGATACCGTGGTCAAGAAATTGGAACGCGTGGATAACGGCTGGAACATAGTTGTTGGCAATGGCGATTACGATGAGACCTTGTTTTCCAAGGTGGTGGTGGACTCTACGGGTCCGGGATGCCGCCTCACACGCGATATAGACTGCCTCAAGGGAATCGAGAGCGGCGATACCGATTTGGAGCCTGCGATTTTTGCGCTTGCCGAGGGAATCGAGCATAGCCGCGAACACATCGAACTCTTTTTTGGAAGCGATTTCCCCGAGGGCTACGGCTGGATATTCCCGCGCGACGGTGTCGAGGTGAATATCGGCTTTGTACTTGGTAAAAATGCCAAGTCGGGAATCTCGATGCGGCAAAAGCTCGAAGCATTTGTCGCCCGATACCCGGGTGCAAAAATCAAGGCCGTTTATGGCGGGATGATCGCCTGCGGTCAATCGAAGAAGCCGATTGCCAAGTGTGGGCTCTTTAAGGCGGGCGATGCCGCCAGCTGCGTGAACCCCATCAGCCGTTCGGGCATTACCGAGTCGCTGTTGTGCGGCAAGATTGTGGCGGAATGTGCTGTGGAGTGGCTCAAGTCCACAAGCGCCGAGGACCGCGAGCAGATCGAGGCTATGGCCTTCACTCGCTGGATGGATGCGATGGGCAAGTCTCACTTGCAGGTGGCTCGAGCCAAGAAGGCGTTCTACTCGGTCAAGGATTCGCAGTTTGACCGCGCCGCCGAGCGCCTCTCCAAGCTCCCTCGCCAAAAGCAGACTTTGTACAGGATATTCTTTAACGTTCTCTGGGCGTGCCCGTCGTTGATTTGGAAGATGCGCTCGTTCTTCCACTGGTAATGCGCTATGTCGATTACGGAACGTCAAGAAGAAGTCAGGCAGAAGTTCGCGTCGTTTACCGATCCGGACGACAAGTGGAAGTTCCTTTTGGACTTGGCAAAGGCGCACCCGGGCATGGACGCCTCCCTCAAGGCCGAGAAATTCATTATCCAGGGCTGCGCCGCTACGATGTACTTGGTACCGCAGTTCAACGGCTCGGTTCTCCATTTTGAGATGGACGTGGAAGGCGGGACGACGAACCCGCTCATTAGTCGTGGACTAGGCGCCCTCGCCTTGAAAATTTACAACGACATGGCTCCGGCCGATATTTTGAGTACGGATCCTGTGTTCTTCCAGGAGATTGGCCTGAACGTAGGGCTTTCTCCGACGAGGTCCAACGGGTTTGCTAGCTTGGTGAAGCAAATTTATTTGTATGCACGCGTCTTTGACGCTATTTCAAAAAAATAAGGAATAATTATGGGTCTTAGTTTCTTGAACGGAAAGAGTCCTTTTGACGAGGCCGAAGAAAAACTTGAAGCCGGCGAAACCGTCAACGGTCGCCCCAAACTTCCCTCCGCCCCGGTGATGGGTTGGCAGGATGGCGTGTTCCTCCTGCTGTTGATCGGCCTGATTGTGGGCGGTTACCAGTACTATAAGTATGTGAAAAAGAACTGTGCCGAGACTTTTGCCCGCTGCGACGCCTTGTACGTGGCCGCCGAAACCGACATGGTCAGCTTGCCCGCTGCCGAGGCCTGCTACGACAGTACGTGGGAACTGGGCTTTGTGAGCGATAGCCTGGAAGTGCTCCGCCAGGAGCGCCTGGGTGCCATTGCCGACAAGCGTACACTCCAAAAAGACGTACTCGAAGACATGAAGGACGCTGTGGCCGCGGGCGATACCGCCAAGGCTGCCGAAATTCTCTCGGGTTACAAGGGTGCCATGCTCCTGAACGGTTACGATCAGGAAGAATGGAACTCTATCGCGAAAAATATTGTACATTGAGGTTATGGCCTCAATCATTGAATACAAGGGCAAAAAGCCCGAAGTGGGTGAAGGCGTCTTTTTGGCGGAAGGCGCCCGCCTTATAGGTGACGTCAAAATCGGCAAGGATTCCTCGGTGTTCTACAACGCCGTGTTGCGTGCCGACCTCGCCCCGATTGTGGTGGGCGAGCGTACCAACATTCAAGACAACGTGACCATCCATTTGTCGACGGGCGTGGGAGTGACTATTGGTAACGAAGTCACCATAGGCCACAACGCCGTTGTTCACGCCTGCACCATCGACGACAACGTGCTCATTGGCATGGGCGCCATTGTGATGGACGGGGCGCACATCAAAAAGAATTGCATCGTTGCTGCGGGAGCCGTGGTGACGCAGGGCAAGGAGTTCCCCGAGAGGTCGCTCGTCGTCGGGACGCCGGCGCACATTTCGCGCCCGCTCAACGAAGAAGAAATCCGCGGTGTGCACGAGGGCGTGCAGCACTACATTGACGCGAAGAACGAGTTGTTGAAGCATGTATAAGTTCGTATTCCTCATTAACCCCATTAGCGGCGGCGGCCAAGGCAAGCTCATCCACGAGTTCCTGCCCGAGATCATGAAGTCCATGGAGTTTGCCGACAGCGAATGGAAGGCGGAATTCACCAAGAGCGAGGGGATGAGGGAACAGATTTGCGAGGCGCTCTCGAATACGGAAACGCTCATTGCCGTGGGTGGCGACGGGACTGTCTCGGCGGTGCTTTCGGCGATGCTCACGGGCGATTACGCCAGCAGGGTAAAGATTGGCTTGATTCCCCTTGGCACGGGCAACGACCTGGCGCGCGTTTTGAACTTGTACAAGCCGTTTGTGGACCGCGGCTTGCTGTTTTTGGTGCGCCGCCTGTTGCGTGCGCGAGCCACTCCTTTTGACATTTGGAAGGTCAACGGCAAGTTTGCGATGGCGAACTACTTCTCTGCCGGAATCGATGCGCGAATAGCCCATGACTTTAACCAGGATCGCGCAAACGGTGTGATTTCGAGTTCTTCGGTCGTTGCCAACAAGCTACACTATGTGCGCCGCTTTTTTGCCGATCGCAATTATATGCTCAAGAAGGCGACACTCGGTTATCGCGATGTTGACGGTAACTGCGAATCCGCTGACATCACGGGGCACCGCACTGTGATTGTGGGCAACATCCCGAGTTTTGCGAGCGGCGCGAATCCGTTTTACAAGTCGAATATGGCCGACGGTTGTTTGGAAGTGGTGGACGTGCCGAACATGTTCAATTTTATGATGGCGATTGCCATCGGGAATATCCCGCTTTTGGGCTTTATCTACAAAAAGTACTTCTTGAAATCGAGGAAGGTGCGCTCTTTAAAGCTGGTTGTGGCTGTCGATGAATTTTTGCAGCTCGACGGCGAGGATTTGAGCGGTAAGGTCCAGGGCGACATCACTATTGAGTTTGCCAGCCAAGTGCAAATGCTGGCATTGGGGGATTGATGACTCCGGTTGCGCTCTCTGCTGTTTTAGAATGGCTCGGCAATTCAGGCTTTGTTAAGGACGGCGACTCGGCAGCTATGGACGGCGCCGATTTTTTGTTGACCGGGTTTGCCGCCATAGAAAAGGCGTGCGAAACGGATGTCTCGTTTTGGTTGGGGAATCTATCGAAGAACGAGACGAATGCGAACGGTGTTTCGGAATCGGTTTTGGCGAACGTGAAGGCGGGCATTGTGTTTGTGCCGACAGACGTTTCGAAAGCGCAAGTGCCTGGAGCGCGTTGCGTGGTTCCCGTCAAGAACCCCTACCATGTGATGGTCGAATTCCTGAACCGTTTTGTGACCGATACAATGGGCCAAGTTACGGGGTGTGCGGCGACGGCCGAAGTTCACCCGTCGGCCGTGGTGGAAGGCTTTGTGGGCGAGGGGACCAGGGTTGGTCCCAATTGCGTTGTGATGCGTGGAGCCCGCGTGGGGGCAAACTGCGTGCTCGAGGCGAACGTGACCATTTACCCGAACGTGGTGGTGGGCGAGGACTGCGTTTTCCAGGCGGGCTCGGTCATAGGTTCCCGTGGTTTTGGTTTTTATGAGAACGAGGGCAAACGTCTACCGGTGCCCCATTTGGCAGGCGTTGTCATTGGCGACCGCTGCAGTTTTGGTGCCAACATGGTAGTGGCCGCGGGCTTTGTTTCGCCCACAACAATTGGCAACGACAGCCATTTTGATTCGTTTGTCCAAATTGGGCACAACAGCCAGGTGGGCAACAATGTGTACATGGCTTCGCAGTCGGGCATTGCCGGCACGGTCATCGTGGAAGATGACGTGGAGTTTGCCGGGGGAGTGCAGTCGGCGGGGCATTTGACCATTGGCAAGGGCGCCCGTGTTGCCGCCAAGGCAGGAGTCACCAAGAGCATTCCCGCAGGGAAGGTGGTCGCTGGTTTCCCCGCCGAGGACATCAATTTGTGGCGCAAGTCCGTTGTGAGTCTTCGCGTGCTCGCCAAGAAAAAGTAAAGCCATATTTTTTTATCTTTAAAGTACTATGCCGGCGACCCGTACTGTGAAATTTGAATCCAGGTCCCTTTCGTATGAGAGGGCCTGTGTGCAGGTCGATATTTGCGAACGCAATTCGCAATTGGAACCGCGAGTGATGTGGAGTGTGAACGGCAAGCCTTTTTACGGGACCGATGCCGCGAAGTATTTTGACGAATTGAAGTACAGTACTGCGCGGACCTCCGTATACGCTAACGGGGAAGCTTCCTTTGACGGTGCGCCTGCACGCTTGGCGTCACCCGAGCACTTGGCGCCAGTTTTTTTGATGTGGCCGCGCCGCCGATTTAACGTGGATGCTTGCGCCGAAGGTGCCGCACCCTGTTCAGCGGAGTTGCCCATGCTCGACGGGAGCGCTCTCCCTTTTTTCCATGCGGTGCGCAAGCAGGCGGGCACGCCCGAGGAACTCGTTTTTTACGACGCTCCTGTGACCGACAGCTGGGAATGGAGTACGGGGGCGGTTCGCATTTACCCGAGTGAAACTTTTGAAGTGGAGTATGTGCTCGGCTTTGGTTCGGCGGCGAGTGTCGCTGTTTACTCGGCTGAGGACCTGTACAATATTTTTGAAGCTCGGACGTTTATTTTTGAAAGCGAATACGAAAAGGCCCGCCAAGCGGGGCTTTTGGCCGGAGTTGACGAAACTTGCGGCCTGTTGCTTAAAGATGGAGATGCCGCTTTGAACGCGACAAAGTACCGTGTTGCCGAAGAGCCCGCGTTCCACAAGATTCTTGACTTGCTTGGGGACTTGACATTTGTGAAGCCCGCCCTCCCCAAGATTCATATTGAAATCCTCAACGGCGGGCATTTTCACCACCACAAAATCATGGAGAAGGTATTGCCCTATGCTATACGATGCAGAATTTGTCCATAATCTTTTGCCGCAAAAGGCCCCGTTTGCCTTTGTCGACGAAATCCTCGAACTGCAGAAGGGAGACCCCGAATCCCCAGACGAATCCCTGCGCATGCCGAAGATTAAGGCTGTTTGGCATTTGAGTGGCGAAGAAAAGTTCTTTGGCGGTCATTTCCCGGGCAACCCGGTTTTGCCGGGAGTTCTCCAGGTGGAATCGATGGCGCAGGCAGCGACCATCATGACGCAAATCGCCCGTCCAGAAGTGGTCGAGGGCAAGCGCCCGGCCTTTATTGGTGTGGACAACTGCCGTTTCCGCGCGGCCGTGATTCCCCCTGCCGACTTGACTTTGATCGTCGAGATGACCATGGCGCGTCGTACTCTATTCAAGTACCATGGAAAAATCATGCAGGGCGAGACCCTGGTTTGCGAAGCCGACTTTAGCGCGGCCATGGTAAAATGACCGAAAAACTGAACGTCCTGATACTTGCTGCCGGGCTGGGTACGCGCCTTCGCCCGTTGACGAACGATGTCCCGAAACCGCTTGTGCCCGTGGTGGACGCGAGCATTTTGGAGCAGCAGGCAATCAAGGCCCGTGCCATTGGGGACGTTCGTTTGCACGCCAATGCCCACTACCTGGCAAACCAGGTGGTGGCCGAAGGCGAACGCCTGGGCTTTGAGAAGGTCTGGGTCGAACATCCCGAAATCCTCGGGACGGCAGGGCCGTTGCGCCGTATTTATGCGGCTGGCTACCGTGGCGGTCTCTTGATTATGAACGGCGATGCCTATTGCGATTTTGACTTGAAGGTCTTTGTTGAAAATGCGCGGGCATTGGCCGCTCAGCCGAATGGGCCGCAGGTGGCGCTCTTGGCGGTGGACTTTGCGAAGGTGAATACCTTTCGTGTAGGTGCAGATGGTCGCTTGGCTGGCGTGGTCGGCCGTTTTGGTGCTACAGAAGGTGAGCCCGCGACATTCTCCGGCGTTTCGTGGTACAGCGATGCAGCCCTCTCTCGAATTAAACCGGGGGAGTTCGACATCCGCGAATTCTGGAAGCAGGAAATTGCGGCCGGCCGTGCCCCCTTTGTGGACATGACGCAACTGCATGCCCAGTGGATAGACATGGGTTCCCCCGAGGGTCTCATGGCGGCGGTGGAGGCCCGCCTCAAGGAACTGGGCCGCGACGTGAACGAAGCCGTCGTCGAACCCGGCGCCGAAATTCCTGCCGGCGTGACCCTCAAGCATTCTGTGATTTATAAGGGGGCTGAAATTCAACCCGGCGAAACGGTTGAAAACGAAATCCGCGGCAAGGGTTTCAAGTGGAAAATTAATTAAGGTGTCATCCTGAGCGGAGGGCGCAGCCCGAAGTCGAAGGATCTGATAGATTATAAGCATATGCGTAAATTCAGAGTCGTACTTGTTGAACCGGAACATCCCCATAACGTGGGCTTTGTCGCTCGCGCCATGCACTGCTACGCCTTGCCCGAGCTCTACATCGTTTACCCCAAGCGCGAGAAGGTCATCGAGAATTCGTACCACACGGCGGCCAACAGCCACGACATTTTGGACAACGCGAAAATTGTCCACACCTTTGAAGAGGCTATTGGAGATTGCGCTTGTGCGGTCGCCTACAGTCGCCGCATTTTCGGGAGCGCTATCAAGCACACGATGGTGCAGAACCTTTCGGACATGCTTCCGGAAGACGGTACTGTGGCGCTCGTGTTCGGTCGCGAGTCCTGCGGGCTTGCCCTTGAGGAGGTGAACGCCTGCACGTACCAGTGCGAAATCCCGGTGCCCGGCCTCATGAGCTTGAACCTCGGGCAGGCGGTGGCGGTTTCGCTCTATGAACTTTGCCGCTCCGGCGCCCTTGCCAACGGCGAGGGACGTGCTAAGCGCACCACCAGGGGTGTTGCGGAGACCGGCCCCGCCACCATCCAGCAAATCGAGAGCTTCAAGGCGTTCTTGGACCGCTACCTGACGGGGCAGTACCACGACCAGGCATGGCGCGACAACTTCCTCAACACGATGGTGCAGCGCCTGCACCCCACACGCAACGAACTTTCGGCTTTGTTCGGGCTCATCCGTAATCTCGCGAAAAAGCCTGCCCGCCTGGAACGTGCGTTAGATAAGGTAGCCAAGCAAGCGGCACAGCAAGCCGATGATAAATGAACATGACCACGAAGACGATTAAAATTCAATATCTCGACGATTCTATCACGCGCCTCACGTATGTGGGCGGTAAGTCCGACTGGATAGACCTTGCCGCAGCGGAGACCGTGACGCTCAAGGCGGGGGAGTTCCGCTTGATTCACCTGGGGGTCGCGATGAAGTTGCCCGAGGGTTATGAGGCGCATATCGCCCCGCGCAGTTCCACGTTCAAGAACTTCGGTATTCTGCAGGCGAATTCCGTGGGCGTGGTCGATTCCAGCTACTGCGGCGCGAACGACTGGTGGAAAATGCCTGTTTATGCCACTCGCGATGTGACCATCGAGAAGGGGAGCCGCATCGCTCAGTTCCGCATCATGGAAATCCAGCCGACCCTCACCTTCGAAGAAGGTTCTCTCGACGGCGCCGACCGCGGCGGATTTGGAAGTACGGGAATATAAAGTTTTTTATATTATTTCCGCAAAAATTTTTAACAAGGATATTGTTATGGCAAAGATTGCTATTCTCGGTTACGGTAACCTCGGTCGCGGTGTGGAATGCGCCGTGAAGCAGGCTCCCGATATGGAACTCGTCGCCGTTTTCACGCGTCGTGACCCCGCTACGGTCAAGATTCAGACGGCTGGCGTTCCGGTGCTGAACGTCTCTGAAATGGAAGCCTGGAAAGGCAAGGTGGACCTGCTCATCATCTGTGGCGGCTCCGCTACGGACCTGCCGGTGCTCACCCCGAAGTACGCCGCCATGTTCAACGTGATCGACTCCTTCGACACGCACGCCAAGATTCCGCAGCATTTCGCCGCCGTCGACGCTGCCGCCAAGTCTGCCGGCAACATCGCGATGATTTCTGTGGGTTGGGACCCGGGCATGTTCAGCTTGAACCGCGTGTACGCCCAGTCCATCCTCCCGGAAGGCAAGGATTACACGTTCTGGGGCAAAGGCGTTTCCCAGGGCCACAGCGATGCTGTCCGCCGCATCAAGGGCGTGAAGAACGCGAAGCAGTACACCTGCCCGGTGGAAGCTGCTCTCGAAGCCGTGCGTAGCGGTTCCATGCCGGAACTCACGACTCGCCAGAAGCACACTCGCCTGGTGTACGTGGTTGCCGAAGAAGGTGCCGACAAGGCCTACATCGAAAACGCCATCAAGACGATGCCGAACTACTTCGACGAATACGACACCACGGTGAACTTCATCAGCGAAGAAGAATTCAACAAGAACCACAGCGGGCTCGCTCACGGCGGTTTCGTGATTCGTACCGGCAAGACCGGCATGAACAAGGAACACACCCACGTGATCGAATACAGCCTCAAGCTCGATTCCAACCCGGAATTCACGACGAGCGTTCTCGTTGCCTACGCTCGCGCCGCTCTGCGCATGAAGGCTAACGACGGCAAGACCGGTTGCTTCACCGTGCTCGACGTGCCGCCTGCATACCTCAGCACGCTCAGCGACGAAGACCTGCGCGCTCATTGCCTGTAATAGCAGAATGGATTCCATGAAGACTGCCCTCACGATTGCAGGTTCTGATTCCAGCGGTGGTGCCGGCATCCAGGCTGACATCAAGACGATGACCGTTCATGGCGTTTTTGCCATGAGCGCCGTTACCGCTTTGACGGCGCAGAATACACTCGGCGTCACCGACATCATGGAGGCTTCTCCTGATTTTCTCTCGCACGAACTGGATGCCGTTTTTACGGACATCTTTCCGGACGCGGTCAAGACGGGCATGGTCTCTAGCAGTGGTCTCATCCATGTAATTGCGGACAAGTTAAAGCAGTACAAGGCAAGGAACATTGTGGTGGACCCGGTGATGGTCGCGACGAACGGGGCGAAGCTTATTTGCGACGAGGCGATAGAAACGCTCAAGTCCGAGCTTTTGCCCCTTGCTACAGTCATTACGCCGAACCGCCCCGAAGCCGAAGTGCTCACGGGAAACAAGATCAATTCGGAATCCGGCATGGAAGCCGCCGCCCAAAAGATCTACGAGGCGTTTGGTTGTGCCGTGCTGATGAAGGGCGGCCACGACTTGAACGATGCCAATGATTTGCTGTGGACCGCCAAAGGCCCGCAGTGGTTCTACGGCAAAAAGATTGACAACCCCAATACCCACGGTACTGGCTGCACGTTGAGCAGCGCCATTGCCTCGAACCTCGCGCTGGGAAACGACCTTTCTGTTTCCGTGAAAAATGCGAAGGATTACATTTCGGCGGCGCTTGGCTCCATGCTCGACCTGGGCCACGGCAAGGGGCCCATGAACCACGCCTTTGCGTTCAGTTCCAAACTGCGCTGAATCGTCTGGAATCTTTGCAAAACAATAAAGGCCGTCGGTTTCCCGGCGGCTTTTGCTGTATAGTGAACAAAGTATTAGTCGTGGATCGAGTTCTTGAGCGTCTCGATGAGGCGTGCAAAACTGGAGTCCGTTTCCATCTCTTTTTTGACGCTCTTGATGGCGTGTACCACGGTGGAGTGGTCCTTGCCGCCAAAGCGGGAGCCGATGCTCTGCAGGCTGATAGAAGAGCATTCGCGCATCAGGTACATGGCGACCTGGCGGGCCTTCGAGATTTCCTTGGTGCCGCGACCCGGCTCGGTGAGTTTGGATTCGGGTACTTCGTAGTGCTGCGATACAGCATGGAGCACGGCGTCGAGGCTTACGCGGCGGCGGAGCGTCGGGGCAATTTCGGCGACGACCTTTTGGGCGATTCCCATGTCGATGTCGTGATTCATGAGGCTCGACTGGAGCGTGAGCTTGATGATGGCGCTCTCGAGGCAGCGCACGTTGCTCGCGATTTTCTCGGCGAGGAAGTGGAGGACTTCGTCGCTGATTTCCAAATGGCGTTCCTCGGCCTTTTTGTGGAGGATCGCTTCGCGGGTCTCGACGTCGGGCGGCTGGATGTCGACCGTGAGGCCCCAGGCAAAGCGGCTGACCAGGCGGTCCGAAAGGTTCTTGACTTCGACTGCCGGTGCGTCGGAGGTGAGCACGATCTGCTTGCCTGCCTGGTGCAGGGCGTTGAAGATGAGGAAGAACTCGTTTTGAGTCTCGTACTTGCCGGTCCAGTTTTGGATGTCGTCGATGAGGAGGATGTCCACTTCGTTGCGGTAGAAGTCGCTCATCTCGGTCACGCGGCTCTCGCGCAGGCACTTGAGGTACTGCTGCGAAAAGTCCTCGCTGGTGAGGTAGCATACGCGCTTGTTCGGGTCTTCTTCGAGAATGTAGTTGCCAATAGCCTGCAGCAAGTGCGTTTTGCCGAGGCCCGAGGAACCATAAATAAAGAGCGGGTTGTACTGCGTGCCGTCGGGGTTTCTTGCGACTGCGAGGGCGGCGTTGAAGGCGAGCTGCGCTTTGTCTCCAGGCACAAAGTTCTCGAAGCGGAAACTGCCGGAGAGCGGCACACTCGGCTTCACAAAGTCTTTGAATACGTGATCGCCCGGAGGCGTAACTTGTTGACTAACAGTCTCTTGCGACTGGAATTCAAATTCCATCGGGGCGTCGCTGTGCGTGGTTTCGCGCCAGGCGAGGCGGATGAGTTCCTTGTAGGCGGAGTAGACGGAAGTGTCCAGTCCGGGCGGGACCGAAATGACGGCGTGGCCCACGGTCTGACTGCTGAGCTTGGTCGAGGCAAAATAGGTCTTGTACACGGAATCGGAGAGCATTCCGCGAAGGTAGTTCAAACATCTTTCCCATTCGACTTGCATCACAAACACATCCTTCTCTAAAGCAAAATAAAATCTATCAACAACTAGGTGATTAAATCTAATAATTTAAAGGCCGGTTGTTGATAAGTTTGGGCGGATAAATGGAAAAAAACCGTTTGTAAACCTGAATTTACAAACGGAGGGCGCTTCTCGTTACGGAGCCCGTATCGTTTTTTTTCGCCAATTGGGCGAAGAGGCGTTGTTTTGGCGATGTAAAGCTTTACTAAATTTGGGGTATTATGGAATCTTTAGAGTGGTATGGATATATCGTTTGGCTCCCCCTTGTTTTTTGGGTCGGCTTGTTTTTTTGGTTTTGGCGCTATTCCGGCACCCTGTATTTGAAGAAGATGATAAAGAAAGGAAAAAAATGGGCGGTAATCCCCGAGGCGTTCTCCAAGAATCCCTCGAGTTTTACGCGTTTGCGCCTAAAGAACTTCCTTTTATCGCTGCTGGTGTCGGCGCTTTCGGCGCTTTCGGTGGCATGGTGCCTGAGTGCTTTCGCGGGGATCGACTCCGCCTTGGTGCTTTTGGCTGTAGTGCCGTTCCTTTTGGTTGCCGTTTTCCTCTACAAGGTGGCCATGGCGAAGGTTTCGGCCACTTACCAGGCCGCCTACTTTTTGGAATACTGCCGTGCCCGTTACGAGAGTGACAAGAAGGGCGCGCTGAGGAACGAGGCCGATATCCACAACAGGGCCATTTGGAGCTTTGCCAAAAAGCTGAAGAACGCCGAGGCGCACAAACGCCTATGGAAGTACGTGAACGCGATGGCGAATACAAAGAAAATCCCACCCGACGTAATGGCGGAGACCATGTATGGCTAATATCCTTGAACAAGTTGGTATGGGCGAGTCCGTGCTCACGGGCAAGAAAGCGTGGACCTATGCAGAGGAAATCCTTTTGCAGGTGTCGAGAACTTTCGCCTTGAATATCAACGTGCTCAAGGGAAAACTGCACAAAAGCATTTTGCTCGCTTACCTGTTTTTGCGCATTGCCGACACGGTCGAGGACGACCCGGTGATGGATGCCGACGAAAAGGAACACCTGCTCTCGCTTTTTGCCGACATCTTCAGGACGGCTGATCTTGCCGAGGAGGCAGTGGAGGCGTTTGAAAATGCGCTCCCTGATGAGTGGCGCAGGTCGGAACACCCGTACATGAACCTTTGCCTGCACACACATGTGGTGGTGCCGCTGTTGAAGGAGTTGCCTGAGGTCTATGCATCACCTGTGCGCGATGTGACCATCGAGATGTGTGGCGGCATGGCGCAGTTTGCAAAGCGGCAGGAGGAGGCGCTGAGCCAGGGCTGGTTCACGCTGGAAACGGTTGCCGATTTGGACGAGTACTGCTATTATGTGGCGGGAATCGTGGGAAGGCTGCTTTCGCATTTGTTTGCCGCGGACACGTGCTTTATTGGCAATGCCCGCAAGGCCGAGATGCAAAAGCTGGACGTGAGTTTTGGTCTTGCGCTCCAGGTGGCAAACATCGTGAAGGACTGCCGCGAAGATGCGGAACGCCGCGTGTGCTTTATCCCCGAGGAGATTTGCCGTAAGCACGGCTTCAAGCATTCGTACGAGATGTTCGAGGATGTTGCGAATGTCGAGGACCGCGCGGATTTTGACCGTCGTCGCTCCGCAGTGATGGCTGAACTGGTGCAAAAGACATGGAAGCACCTAGACGATGCCATCGCCTACACAAAGCTCATCCCGAACATCAAAATGCGCACGAGGCTGTTTTGCCTGTGGCCGCTCTTTATGGCGGCGGAGAATATGAAGATTATCGGGGACGGTTCGCCCATTTTTGCAAACGACAAAAAGATGAAAATCACCCGCGACACGGTGAAGCGCATCGTGAAGTCGACGTCGCTCCATTTCTATTCGGATAATTGGATAGACAAGGCGTACAAGGCGGTAAAAGGAAAATAGAGGTTCTTTTGAAGTTTTTTAACAAATTACCATTCCACATTGGTGTCATTGTATTCAGCATCGTCGCGGACCAGTTGACTAAGCTTTGGGCGTTGGCTCGCTTTACGAACGAGACCGGTGCGCCGAACCACGAGTACGTCAATGTGATTGGCGACCTTTTGCGCTTTTGCCTGGTGTTTAACAAGGGTGCCGCCTTCAGCAGCCGCCCGCAAGACATCTTGCCGTTTTTGCCGCCCTGGCTGTTCTTTTTGCTGATATCGATTGTAGCCGCGGTGGTGCTATTCTGGTTCTACAAGAACATCGACAAGCGCGATTACCTTACCCGTCTGGGTGTGGTGATGATCATTGGAGGTGCCATAGGCAACTTTATTGACCGCATGCGCCTCGAGATGGTCGTGGACTTTATTGACTGCGATTTCCCTGACTTTATCATGACGCGCTGGCCCACCTTTAACGTGGCGGACTGCTTTGTGACAGTAGGTGTCGCCATCGTAATCCTTTCGCCGTTTATCTTGAAAGGGATTCACAAACAAATTAAGGAAGAAAAGGAGCAGGCGAAGGAACAGCCTAAATCCAAAGACGAACCTTCTGAAGACCGCACATTTTAGACGGCTAACATCAGGGGCGAATGCAGGTAGACCAGGTTCGTGTTCCATTCCCTGCTGAGCTGGCCATTGCGGCAAGGAGCAGTGTGCAGATGGCGAAAATGCGAATAAATCTCTGTAACGAAGTCATGCTTGAAAGATACGGAAAAAACGGAGGGCGGTCCTCGCGGGCGTGCTTTTTTTTGTAAGTTTGACATCATGAATTTTCCTGTAAAAGATGAACACTCCGGCGAACGCATCGACAAGTTCCTTGTGGGCGTGATGGATAACGTTTCGCGTACCGATGTGCAGAAGTTGATTGCCGCGGGCGAGGTGAAGGTGGGCGGTGCTGCGGCATCCAAGAATTTCCGCGTGGAAACGGGCATGGTCGTTGTCGTGGAAAAGCTCATCGAGAAGGAATCGAGTACGCTCGAACCCGAAGATATCCCGCTCGACATTGTGTACGAGGACGACGATATCGTGGTCCTGAACAAGCCGCGCAATCTGGTGGTGCATCCGGGTAACGGCGTACGCACGGGAACGCTTGCTGCAGGCTTGCTTCACCATTTCAAGGATAATCTTTCGGCGGTCAACGGCCCGCTTCGCCCGGGTATCGTGCACAGGCTCGACAAGGATACGCCGGGCCTCATGGTGGTGGCGAAAAACGATGCGGCGCACAGGCACCTGGCGCATCAGCTCGAAACGCGTACGCTGCACCGTACGTACAATGCTCTCGTGTGGGGTTGCCCGCGTGACCTTACGGGCGTGATTGACGCCCCTATTGGCAGGAACCCCAAGAACCGCCTCAAGATGGCGGTGGTGAAGGGCGGCAAGGAGAGCCGCACGCATTTTGAGGCAAAACAGTTCTTTGCGATTGCTACTTTGCTTGAACTCCAACTCGAATCGGGACGTACGCACCAGATTCGCGTGCATAGCCGCTATACGGGCCACCCGGTGGTGGGCGACCCGCTTTACGATGGCCGAGAGGACAGCCTGAACCGCGTGCCGCCCTTGATGCGCCCGATTGCCGAGAAGGTTTTGGAAATTGCCCCGGCGCAGTTATTGCAGGCAGTGAAGATTGAACTTATCCACCCGACGACGGGCAAGAAGATGAAGTTCAAGGTCCCACTGGAAGAACCGTTCGCGAAGGTGCTGAAACTCCTGAAGAAGGAATGCCCGGCAGATGCCCCGGTGTTTGACGAGGAAGAAGGCTTCCGCGACTTTGATGCGGACATCCGTTTTGACGACGGCTATGACGCTGATGAAATTGACGACGAAGGTCTAGATGTGTTCGACGATGGCGTTTTTCCGGAACTGAAGGAGCGCAAGACCCGTGCCCAGCGCCATGCCGAGAAGGCGGCGACGGCCGCGCAGCGCAAGGCGAAGGCTGCCGAACGCAAGCTCATCAAGCAGTTGAAGGCGGCGCGCAAGCGCGGGATTGCTCCTGAGGACTTCGTGGAACCCGGTTACGAACCGACTATCGATCCAGATTTGCTTGGATAGATGAAAGAGGTGTCATTCTGAGCTATACGAAACTAAGAACTTCAGTTCTCAAGTTGAGTTATCCTCTTAGGGGAGAACGCAGCGGAGTCGAAGAATCTAAATCATTTAAAAGAATTGAAAATATGGAATCTTACTTCTTTATCGGTGTTGCGGGCGTGGGCATGAGTGCCATCGCGCAGTACCTGGCGGGCAAGGGCGTTGCGGTGAGCGGGTCCGACCGTCAGTTTGGTGAATTCCTCTCGGGCAAGTGCGAAAAGCCGCTCGTGATGGGCCAGCTCGAGGATTGCGGAATCAAGTGCTTTGCGCAGGATGGCTCGGGCATTGTCGCGGGCCTCTCTGCCGTGGTGGTGAGTACCGCCATCGAGGACACGAACCCCGATTTGAAGCGTGCGAAGGAACTCGGCGTCCCCGTGATGCACCGTAGTGAAATGCTCGCGAAGATTTCGAAGGAAGCCCGCACGATTGCGGTGAGCGGGACTAGCGGTAAAAGCACCGTGACTGCGATGATTTACCACATCCTGGAATACGCAGGGCTTCAGCCTTCCGTGATGACGGGGGCGGGCCTCGTGAACTTGCAGAAGCAGGGCAAGATCGGCAATGCCGTGAGCGGCAAGGGCGAGTGGCTCGTTGTGGAAGCCGACGAAAGCGACGGAACCCTCGTGCGCTACGAGCCGGAAATCGGCCTGATTCTCAATGTGGACAAGGACCACAAGGAGATGGACGAACTTCAGGAAATCTTCCTCAAGTTCAGCCACAACATTTTGGACAACGGCAAGATTCTTATCGTGAACGACGCGCACCCGCTGGCAAAGAAGTTCAGCGCGGGCCGTGAATTCGATTTCGGGTTCGAGAACTACGTGGGCGTGCAGGGCACGGACTTCAAAACTGCCGGTACGCACATCAAGTTCCGCGTGCGCCACAAGGCAGAACTCGTGAATTTCGAGGTGCCGCTCCCGGGCAAGCACAACATGGAAAACGCCCTCGCGGCGACGGCTGCGGCGCTCTTTGCGGGCGTGTCGCTCCACACCTGTGCCGATGCGCTGGCGACATTCCCGGGCGTTTTCCGCCGCCACCAGATTCTGGGAACGTTCAATGGCGTCACCCTCGTCGATGACTTCGCGCATAATCCGGCAAAGATTGCCGCAAGCATCAAAAGCGCGCAGGACTTCACCGATGGCCGTGTGATTGCCTGGTTCCAGCCGCATGGCTTTGGGCCCACGCGCTTCTTGCGCAAGGACCTCGTGGAATTTATCGCGAAGACGCTTCGCCCGAAGGACTTTGACGACGACCGCGATAACGACGTGATGTTCTTCAGCGAGATTTACTATGCGGGCGGTACCGTCACGCGCGACATCAGTGCGGGCGACCTTGCCGATGACCTCTTGCTGAAGGGCTGCGAGGCCATCTACATCGAGAACCGCGACGAATGCGCGAAGAAGATGGTGGAATACGCGCAGCCCGGCGATACAATCTTGCTGATGGGCGCGCGAGACCCGAGTCTCGAAAAGTACGCACAAAGCGTGCAGAAATTGCTGGAGGCGAAGTAGAGCGCCCAAACAAACGCCTCGTATTAACGAGGCGTGTTTTTTTTACCCGCTAAAATAGCACCATCCCGCCGTCGTTTTCACCCAGGTTCATGCAACAGCGGTTCCTGCCGTTCTGCTTGGCGTGGTAGAGCGCTTGGTCGGCCCTTTGGATGAGGCTTGCCACAGTATCGCCCGCGATGCGTTCGGCAAAGCCGATGCTTACGGTCACCTGTAGGAACGTGCCGTCAGAGAGCACGATGCTCATGTTCTCCATGTTGCTGCGGATGCGTTCCGCGATAATGCGGGCGTTCTCGGTCGAAGTCCCCGGTAAAAATACCGAGAATTCCTCACCACCGTAACGTACCGGCATGTCGGAGGGACGCAGGCTTTTGGTGAGTGTCTGCGCGACGGAGATGAGCACCTGGTCGCCGGCGAGGTGGCCGTAGGTATCGTTCACGTTCTTGAAGTGGTCTATGTCGAGCATGAACGCCATGAGCTGGAAGTTTCCCATGTTGCTGCGGCTGATTTCACGCGTGTACATTTCCTCGAGCCAGCGGCGGTTATGGAGCCCGGTCATCGGGTCCACCTTGGCGGATTCTTCCATGCGGCGTAGGTGGAACTGTTCTTCGCAAACAATCCTGTTGTTGTTACGAACGCGTTGGCTCAAAATCTGCAAAAAGTTAAGGCACAGTTCGTGCGAGGCCCTAATCATGGACATGGCCACGTCGTGCGGGATCATCAGGAGTCGGCTTTTTTCTTTGGCGGTGACGAGTGCACTGGGCTCAATATCGTCAAATACCGACATTTCGCCAACACAATGCCCCGGACTGATGGTGTCAGTAAAACTTCCACCTCGGGATTCCATGCGCACTTCGAGCAGGCCATTTAAAAGAATATAGACCTGTCGTACAGGGTTCTGCGGGTCAATAAGACGAGTACCCGGGTCGGCGACAAAAGTCTTGCAGCCAAGCAAAAAACCAGCCAGCTTTTCGAATTGTACATTCTTGAAGATTTCCAAGTTCGAGAACTCGTTTCTGGAGATTGGTAGTGTTTCGCGGTCGTCGTAATTCATGCTATTAGTATATATTTAAAACGAAAAATGCGAATGGAAGAAAAGCCCAAATAGGCGTAAAAATGTACTATTTTGGAAAAAAGCAAAAAAATGGGACTATTTATGGGAAAAAAAGTACTAAAATCGGTTGTTTTAAAGACAGGGGACGGATTGACACGAACCCAGGATGTTTTGATTGAAGGAAATCTTTTTTCTAAAATAGCCGATTCCTTGGCCCCGGAGGACATGTACAATGCCGAAGTAATCCAATGCGAGGGCTTTGCCTTGCTACCCGCCTTTTATAACGGCCATACGCATGCGGCCATGTCGCTTTTGCGAGGTTACGCCGACGATATGGAACTGGACAAGTGGCTGCGCGAGTACATTTGGCCCTTCGAGGCTAAACTGGGTGACAAGGATATTGAGGTTGGTAGCCGTTTGGCGGTCCTCGAAATGATCAAGTCGGGTACGGTCTTTTTTGCCGACATGTACTGGCATCGTGAACAGACCATGAAGGTGGTCGAGGAAATGGGTGTCCGCGCTTCCATTGGGGTGACGATTGCCGAGCAGTTGACGTCCCCTGAGAATATGAAAAAGAACATGGAGTTCCTCAAGGCGCATGTGGGCGAGAGCGACCGAGTAAAACTGTGCGTGATGCCGCACTCTATGTACACCAATGGCGAAGGCATGCTTCGCCGCTGCGTTGAAATCGCGAAGGCAGAAAACTACCGCATCCACACGCATTTGTCAGAGACCTTAAGCGAAGTGGAACAGTGCCAAAGACAGTTCGGATGTACCCCGGTAGAGCTGTTTGAACGCGTGGGTGCCATTGACGAACGTTTTTCGGCAGCCCACTGCGTACACTTTACCGAAGATGACCGCAAGCGTTTTGCCGATGCCGGGGCGACAGCGGTGATGTGCCCGTGCTCGAATCTTAAGTTGAGCAGCGGCATGCCCCAGGTGACACCGATGATCCGTGACGGAGTGAATCTCGCCCTGGGTACGGACGGAGCTTCTTCCAACAATAGCCTGGACATGCATCAGGAAATGAAACTGGCGACACTTCTTGCAAAGGTGAACGGCTCCGCCGACTCGCTCCCGGCAGAGGCGGCACTCAAGATGGCGACTGTCAACGTGGCGCGTGCATTCGGCTTGGCCAACGTGGGCGAGATCCGCGAAGGCTTTGTTGCCGACGGTCTCTTGGTGGATTTGAACAACGAACGCATGACTCCTTGTCACGACCTGGTGAGCAATTGGGTGTATGCGGCCGATAACAGCAGCATTGATTCTGTTATCTGCAACGGCAATTTTGTGATGCGAGGTCGCCATGTGGATGGCGAAGAGGATATAAAAGAAGCCGCTCGGGCTTGCGCCAAGCGGCTTGCAAACGCTTGAGTCGGCGGGGGAGTTCCAGCTTATTCGTCTATCGGGATGTCGTCCTCGTCATCGTATTCGATTTTGTCGCCTTCTTCGTCGATGGCGCGCTTTGCTTTTTTGCGGACTTTCTTGGCTGCTTTTTGGGACGCCTTTTTGACGCTGTCCGCAGCTGTCTTCGCTGCGTCGACGATGGAATCCTTGACGGCCTCGGCGGCTTGGGTTGCTTCTTCCTTGGCTTTTTCGACTGCCTTTTCCGTAATTTCTTTGCTCAGTTCAGTCGCCTTTTTTTCGGCAATTCCGACGAGGTCGACTTCTTCAGAAGAGAATCCCATGGTCTCGAGCGTGACTTTGTAGACGGCGTAACTCACCGAGTTGTCTCGGGCTTCCTTGAGGTTGCCGCTCACAGGTAAAATGTGCAGGATGGTGAGAAGTACGCAGCAGAGGAGGTAGGCCTTGATGAATCCCAAGAAGGCTCCCAGAATGCGGTTCACCTTGCTCACGGCGGTTCCCGAAACGGCCTTGTTGGTGAGGTGGCCGACGAGGATGAAACCGAGGAATGGGACAATGAAGCCAATGCAAATGCATACGAGCCTCACGGTGAATCCGCTCAGTTCGAGGTTTGCGGCGATTGTATTGGCAAGGAGTCCTTGTGAAACATAGGCGCCCACAATGCCTCCCACCCAGGCGCACAAACGGAAAATGCTCTTGAGCATCCCGCGCCAAAGCCCAATCAAGATGAAAACGAGGAGGCAAACCAGGCAAACGATGTCGATCCAGATCATCCCTAACGCACCTTTAAACTAACAACCTAAACAAAATGGATGGCGATCGCCGCTGCCGCGGCAACCACCGCTCCGACAATCAATCCTGCCTTAAAAGATAGTTTCTTTTTTTCGGAGTATTCTGCCGGGATGAACGCGGTCTCCTGTTCATTGAGAGCCGCGTTAGCCCATTCGACCATGTAGGGCCGCAAATCCCTGGGGTAGTGGCGCATGGACTTGGAGAAAAACTCGGCAACGTCGGTTGCCATGGGGCGCTTGCGCGGGTCCTTTTGGAGCATGCGCATAATAAAGTTTACCATGTCCTTGGGAATTTCTTTGCCGAATGCCTTGGCAGGGATCTTCTTTTTGTTGATGTTGTTGAATGTCTCGGCGATGCTCGCTCCGCGGAACGGGTTCTCGCCCAAAAGCATTTCGCTTGCAATGATGCCGAGGGCGAAAACGTCGGAGGCGGGAGTAATGTTCTTGGAGTCGTGGATTTGTTCGGGGCTCATGTAAGAGGCCGTGCCCAGCTGGGCGAAGTCCTCGGTCAGTTCCTGGTCGTTTTCGTCGTGGGCGACCCCGAAGTCCAAAAGGCGGACGCGGCCGTCCTTGTCGAGCATGATGTTCGCGGGCTTCACGTCACGGTGGGTGACACTATAGCGATGCGCTTCAGCAAGGCCGGAGGCGATTTGGAAAAGGAATTCCATCACAGCCCAAAGGGGAGGCTTGGGCCACTTGTCCAAAAGCTGGCGCAGGCTTTTGCCGTACACGAATTCCATGGCGAGCGAGTACTGCCCGTTGGTCTCTTGCCACAGGGCGTAGGGGAGCACGATGGTAGGATGGTTCAGCTTCGCCAAAATCTTGGCCTCGCGCTCGAAACGCTCCACAAAGGCACCCTGGTCGTAAAGGCTAGGGACCATCTGCTTGACGACCACCATGCGGTTGAGCGATTCGTCGTGGCAGAGGTAGACGTTGCCCATGGCGCCATGGCCCAAGAACTGCGTCGGCTTGTATACGCCTATCTTATTCGGCAGGGCATCCTTTGTCTGTTTTTTCGTCGCCATTGTTAAACTATCCCTCGATAAACCTCTTATAATCTTAATAATCTAATAACTAATAACTAGTTACTCCCTTTCTCGTTCAGATAAATAGTGTGGTGCTTGGTCTTGGGGTCCAGATTCGGGTAGTCCAAAATGTAGTGGAGCCCACGGGATTCCTTGCGGCGGAGTGCCGCGATGAGGATCATCTTGGAGACCTGGAGGGCATTGAGGAATTCGAGGAAGTGGAAGTTCTCGGTTTCCTTGTTCTTGATGGCTGTAGCGACGTCGGCTTCGAGCCCCTCGACAACCTTGAGCCCCTGGTTGAGCCCGGCGACCGTACGCACGATGGCGCAGTTCGACCACATCATGTCTTGCAGTATTTTTTTGCGTTTTCTCCAGTAGGCGGCTTTGGTGAAACTGACCACTTCTTTTTTGGTCGGCTTCGAAACGGAAATCTTTTCTTTGAGGAGCCCGTTCTTGGCGATGTCGTCTACGGCGCGGAGTGCGTAGACCACGCTCTCGAGGAGGGAGTTTGACGCCAAGCGGTTAGCCCCGTGGACGCCGGTCGCGGCGACTTCGCCGCAGGCGTAAAGGCCCTTGATTTCGGTGCGGCTCCAGGTGTCGACCAGGACGCCTCCGCACATGTAGTGGGCGGCGGGCACCACGGGAATCCATTCCTTGGTGATGTCGACGCCGGCTTCGAGGCACTTGGCGTAAATGTGTGGGAAATGGCTTTTGATGTCTTTGGGGGTGCGCCCGGTGAGGTCGATAAACATGTTGGTCTTGCCGAGCCTCTGCATTTCGCTGTGGATTGCCCTTGCCACAATGTCGCGCGGGGCGAGCGAGTGCAACGGGTGCACTTGGTTCATGAACTCTTCGCCCTTCTCGTTTTTGAGAATGCCGCCGAACCCGCGTACAGCCTCCGAGATGAGGAAGGGCTTTTTGAGCTGCGGTGCGTACAAACTAGTGGGGTGGAACTGCATGAACTCAATATCTTGGAGCGCGGCCCCTGCGCGGGCGGCAATGGCCATGCCGTCGCCGCAACTGTCGGGCGGGCATACGGTGTACTGCCAAATGCGACCTGCGCCACCGGTAGAGAGAATGGTCGCCTTGGCACAGATGTTCTCGACGACGCCCGTCTTTTGGTGGATGATCTTGGCGCCCACGCAACGTTTTGCCTTGCCTTCGCCCTTGCAAATCAAGTCCTTGATGTAGCAGTTCTCGAGGTAGTCGATGTTTTTTTGCTTGTGGAGCTCGGCGAGGAGCGCTCGCATGATTTCTTTGCCGGTGAGGTCGGCGGCGTGCAGAATGCGGTGGTGGCTGTGTCCGCCTTCTAGGTGGAGGTCGAATTCTGCCTTGTTCGTGGGGGACGGTGTAAAGAGAACTCCCCACTTGACGAGTTGCTGGATTGTTTTGGGACCGTTTTCCACAAGAATCTTTACGGAGTTCTTTTTGCAGAGGCCGGCTCCCGCTTCGAGGGTGTCGGCGACGTGGAATTCGAATTTGTCTGTTTTTTCGGTGACGGAGCAAATCCCGCCTTGGGCGTAGTTCGAGGATCCGTCGGGCTTGGCCCCCTTGGTGAGAATGACTACAGAAAGTCCCTTTTCGGCCGCATGGAGGGCGGCGCTTAATCCAGAAATACCTGCTCCGAGAACCAAAATGTCGTACATGGTGCAGCTCCGTTTCATTTGATGCACTTGATGGCGGCGGGGCGAATCACCGCCGCCGATACCTAAACGATAGAAAAAATAGGCTTGTACGGCTATATTTTCGCAATTTTTACTTTTAACCCGTGTTTTTTTACTAACTTTGACCCGACAATTTTAATGGAGTCACCTCTATGTTAACGTGGATTAATGAAAAGGCCAAGTGGGTTATTGTGATTTTCGCGGCGGGTATTGTCGTGGGCCTCTTGGCAATGGACCGTGTACCGAATATCGCCCAGAACTACCCGGTGGGTGTTGTGAACGACAAGAAGATTTCTTACGCCGAATTTGATTCCCGCGTCAAGATGATTGTCCAAAACCAGTACCAGGGACAGCACCTGGAGGACGAACAGTACACCCGCCTCCGTTCGGACGTCTTCCGCTCCTTTGTCCGCCAGATTCTCATGAACGAACAGTTCGAGAAGGCCGGACTGGCAGCCTCGGTCGCCGAACTCAAGAGTGATTTCAAGCGCAATCCCGATGCCATCCGCGGCCGTCTGGTTCAAGAAGCCCAGGCCCGCCTCTATGCCATCCAGCAGCAGGCGACCTCCCAAGAGGATATGATCCAGCGTTCGCAGGCCTACATCGCCAGCCTCCCGAAGTTCCTTGTGGACTCGACCTTCAATAAGGATGAATTCGACGCCTGGCTCGAGACTCCCGAAGCCTTCCGTTGGAACATGATGCTCCGCTACGAAGAGGAACTCAAGACTTCAATCATCCCGTCCCGCCAGCTGCAGGCCTTGGTTGGCGCCTCGGTGCACCCGACTTCCCTCGAAGCCGAATGGAACGTGAACCGCCGCTTGACCGACTTTGACTTCGATGTCGCCTACGTTTCGAACTCGGAATTTCCTCAGGACGACAAGGCTGTTGACGAAGCCATGATGAAGGGTTACTTCAATGCCCACCAGGACAGCTTCTTTGTTGAGAAGGACATGGCGAAGTTCCAGTACGTGATGCTCCCGGTCGAGGCTACCACGGGTGACGATGAACGTATCCGTGAATATGCAATGACGCTTTTCTACCAGCTTTCCGACACTTCTTCGACTGCCAACTTCGAAGACATGGCCCGTATTTCTTCCGAAGATCCGGGTAGCGCCGAAAAGGGTGGCATGCTTGATCAAGAAGCCGGTAAGGGTGCCTTTGTGGAGGAATTCGAAAAGGCTGCCCTTGCTCTCGATTCCGGTGCCATCTCTGAACCGGTCAAGAGCCGCTTTGGTTATCACATCATCAAGAGCTACGGCAAGTCCACCGATTCTACTGGCGCTGTGACTGCCAAGGTGGGCCACATCCTCCTCACGGTGACCGCCTCCTCCGAGACCATCGACAGCCTCGAGCAGATTCTCTCCGGAATCAAGTCCGAAGTGGACGCCGGCATCAAGGATTTTGCCACCGCTGCCAAGGAACGCAACCTCGAAGTGAAGGAATCCAACTGGGTCGGCCGCAACGAGAATATCAACGAAGTTGGCTACCTCAAGGGCCTTTCCAGCTTCGCCTGGCCCAACGAGAACCTCCCGGATGACGAAAGCATCGTGTCCCCGGTTCTCAGGAACAGCAAGTGGGTCGTTGCCGCCGTCAAGACCGCCGATATCAAGGCCGGTGACCGCGAATTCAGCCTGTATGCCGAACAGATCAAGGGGACTTTGGTATCTAGGAAGTCTTCTGCCGCCGCAGCCGCCTACCTCAACTCCGTTGTGGACAAGGTCAAGGCTTACGTCCCGGTCGATTCCGCTGACTCTGCCGCCGTGGCCGCTGCCGCCATCGACAAGGTCAATATTGAGTCCAAGAGCGCCTCTGTCGAGGGCTATGTGCCTGGCTTTGGTTACGCCAATGAGAAGATCGCCAAGGTCTTGAACGGCCAGAAGATTGGTGAATGGGGCCCGGTTGTTGAAACCGACATGGGCGCCGCCATGGTCAAGGTCAAGGCAAAGAAGACTCCAGAAGCCGAAGCGGTGAAGACCTCCGCCAAGGAAGACGTTGAAAATACGGCTCGCTTTGCTTCCATGACGATCTTCAACGACTACATTTCGAAGATCGAGAACGGAACTCTTGTAGAAAATAACTTGGACCTCTTCTATAAGGACTAATTTTTTACTATATTGCGTCGCGCAGACGCAAAATGCCCCTATCGTCTAGTGGCCTAGGACTCGGGATTCTCATTCCCGCAACAGCGGTTCGAGTCCGCTTGGGGGTACTAAGGAAGCTCACCAAAAGGTTGGCTTCCTTTTTTTTGTATACGGGCAGAACCATAAATACGGAGAGTCTTGTTGACTTTGAGAATTAAAAACATATTTTTGAATTGGACAAACAATGAGGTTCAAATGAAATTTTTTAAATCCTTTGGAAAGCTGGCGTTGGCCGGCGTTGTGGCTTCGGCCTTTTTCGCGTGTTCCGAAGATTCTTCTTCGGGTGCGGCAGATCCCGTCAATGCCGAAGAGGGCGTGACTCCGGCCGATACGTCGTCCTCCACGCCGGTGGCGAAGAACCGCGCCTGGAAGATTGTGGAGAACATGGGTGCGGGTATTAACTTGGGCAACGTGTTCGAGGCTCCTGACTTTTCGTTCGATGGCTTTAATCCGGCGAGCTACACAAGCGCCTGGAACGAGACGATTGTGCCCGAGAACTTTGTGGCCTTGGGTGATTCCGGCTTTAACCACATGCGTATCCCGGTGAGCTGGGAAGAACATGTGACGGGTGCGGGAGCCGAGTGCGTAGTGGACGAGGGATGGATGAACCAGGTGTTCTGGGCGGTCGACAATGCCATTGCAAACGGCATGGTGGTGGTCCTCAATGCGCATCACTGGGACGCCCTGTATGACGACCCCGATACGGAGTCGCCTTGCTTGCTGAGCGTTTACCGCCAGATGATGCAACGCGTGGTGAATTACTCCTTGGATTCTCTTGTAGTGGAAACCTTGAACGAGCCGCGCGGCAAGCTCACTTCGGCCAAGTGGAACGTGCTTGTGGATTCCATTATCTCGGTGGTGCGCGCCGCGGACCCCGAACGAGTGGTGATGGTTGGCACATACAACTATAACTCGTATAGTTCCATTTCCCAGTTGAAATTGCCCGCGGGTGTAGACAACCTGATCGTGACGTTCCACTATTACGACCCGTTCGCCTTTACGCACCAGGGAGCGACATTCGTGGATCCGGTGTACGATACCGGTACACTTTGGACGGCTTCGATTGCAGAGACCCGTGCCGTGAAAAAGGCTTTTGGCGTGATGAAGGCTTGGTCCGACGAGCACAACATCCCGATTTACCTGGGTGAGTACGGCGCCTACGAAATGGCCGACGATGTTTCGCGCGAAACCTGGACCACGTTTATCTCGACGTTGGCCTCGAGCCTTGGCTTTGGCCGTGCCTACTGGGAATTCTGCAGCGGTTTTGGCGTGTACGATGACCAAACGGGTGAATGGAAGGATTACCTGATGCGTGCCCTGTTGCACCCGACCATGACTTTTGAAGATGCCATTTACCCGAATCTCGACACGCTTGTGTTCACCCAGCTCGACAACTTTGACGGCAACGAAGGGGAATCCATCAACGTGACGACCCTCTCGGCGAACATTCAAAAGGCAAAGGGAGAACCGGTGGAAGAAGCTCCTGGCCGTTGGTACGCGTATGCCATCAACACCACGACAATCACCTTCGAGAATGGCGATACGCTTGTGACGGGCGACATGGTGAACGACACCAACCTCTCTTACACGGCGACGAACTTTGAACGTCTGGTGACCGAGAACGGTCATGAGGGGCGCGGTCTTTACGCCCACTTTAACCTGAACGGGGAGAACTACCCGTGGGTGGGCATTGGCACCAACTTTGATGGCGACAAGCGCATTAATTTTGCGAACCTCAAGGCTCTCACGTTCTGGGCCAAGGGGCAGGGTACGTTCAAGGTCTCGTGGAAGACGGACTTTGCCGACACCTGCTGCGTGGAGAACTGGGGTACCTTCAGTACCGAGATCACGCTGACCAGCGAGTGGAAACAGTACGTGATTTGGTGGGATGAATGGGCACCGAGTCCGTGGTCTGAACTGGAATCCATTGGTGCCGAATGGAAGGACCACAACGACGACGTGGTGAATCTTCAGTTTAGCAATGGCGCCGATTATGGCGAAACGGTCCTCAACGAACCGATGGACATTTGGCTGGACGATATCCGCTTTTATGGCATGGACGGCTCCGAATTTGGGTTGACCAAGGCCGAATAAAGCCTGAATAAGGCGTTTTGAACAAATTTTTAGACTAGAATCGATGGTTCTAGTCTTTTTTGTTTTTTTTGAGTGTATTTTATTCGTATGTTCAAACGAAATCTTCTTGTTATCCTTTTTTGCTTCACCGCAGCTATGGCTGAGGTGATCAAAATGGGTGACTTCATGGATCCGCGAGATGGTCAAAAGTACAAGACCGTGCAGATTGGGGACCAACGTTGGTTTGCCGAGAATCTTCGCTTTAAGCTCAAGGGCACGCAGTGCTACGACAACAACGAGGCGAATTGTTGGCGTTACGGACGCCTGTATACTTGGGCTGCGGCGATGCGTCTGGTGGACTGGTTTAACACCAATGAAGCATCTAAAGCCCGTAAAAATGTTCATGATGTGTGCCCGCAGGGTTGGCGCGTACCTACGAACAAAGACTGGAAAAAACTGAGGCATTTTGTAGGTAAAAGAGGCAAGAGCGATGGTGTTGGCATCAGCCTTAAATCTCAACACGGTTGGGATGTGGAACTTAGGATCCCTGCCGGTAGCGACGAGTTCGGCTTTAATGCTACGGCGGCGGGCGAACGGCATTACATTGGCTCGTTCGTTGATTTGGGGGCGTCGACGGAGTTTTGGTCTTCGAACGAGTACGATGCCTACGGGGCCTACTATTGGCGCTTGGCGTACGATTCGCGTACTTTTGACAATGTTTACGAGAGCAAGGAGTTGGCGATTTCTGTCCGTTGCGTCGAGGAAAAGCTCTACAAAATCAAGGAACCGCCTCCGCCTCCTGTGGTGATTGTTCCCGAGGTGGTCAAGGTCCAAAACAAGGAACTCATGACAATCCATGTGGGCGACCAGGTTTGGATGGCGAAAAACTTGGATGTGGATGTTCCGGGCAGTTTCTGTTACGGGGATGACAAGGGCAAGTGCGAAAAGTATGGTCGCCTTTACACATGGACGGCGGCGATGAACTTGCCAGATGAATATTCTCAGAAGTTTGCCCGCGATACAGTGCGGCGAATCCACCGGGGAGTTTGCCCGCTGGGCTGGCATATCCCGAGTATTTACGATTTTGAACGGTTGAACGCCTTCATACAAGATGTGGACGATGCTGTGGGCGTCGGTACGAACCTCAAGGCGCGCGATGTTTGGCCCGAGGCGGAGAACGCCTTGCCTGGCGAAAATGGCTGGGGCTTTAGCGCCCTCCCGAGTGGCTACCGGTTGGACTTGATGAGTTTTGTGGGCGAGGATTCCATTACGGGTTTTTGGAGTTCTTCGGAAAAGGATTCGGTGTCGAGCCTCATGTGGTCATTGTTCTACGACAGCGATGAATTGCGTAGGGACAGTTCCAACAAGGTGGGCGCCTTCCCGGTGCGCTGCGTGATGGACCCGCCTGGGATCGACGAGATATACGACAGTACCGCCATTTATGACGTTCGTGACGAGAACCGCTACAAGACTGTCCGCATTGGCGACCGGAACTGGATGGCGGAGAATCTGCGCTATGCGGCTCCCGGGAGCTATTGCTACGAGGACAAGGATATCCGTTGTCGTAGTTATGGCAGGCTTTACCCGTGGCACGTGGCCATGAGGCTTCCCGAAGATTACATTGAGAACGCAACCGAAAATGCGATTTTGCCTGTACACCAAGGCATTTGCCCCGAGGGTTGGCACATGCCCAAACGCGAAGACTGGATGGCGCTGGGGCAGGCGGTTGCCAATTTGCGAAAGGGGAGTGTCGCCGCTGCGCTTAAAATGCGCGAGGGCTGGACTCGCGGAGGTGCGCCCATTACCGAGGCTTCCGGCTTCAATGCAATTCCGGCGGGTGCCCGTTACAATGACGGCGAATTCGCGGAACTTGGGTCCAGCGCCTATTTTTGGGAAGCGAGCGGTGGCGATGGCGCCGGTGCCGGCTACTGGAACTTGCTCAACAGCAGGGATGAATACGCCCAAATGGAGGACTTCGAAAATACGGCGTTCTCTGTGAGATGCGTGCAGGATTCACTTGCCGGCGTCAAGATTGTAAAACCGGCAAAGAAGTAGGGCTTTAGAACAAACTCAGTTGGCCGTTGGCGCCGCTTGTCGCTTTAGGGGTGTCGCCTTTTTCGCCCGAAATGTCGCCAGAATCTGCTGCGGCAATCTGCGCTAAAAGCCAGGCTTCGTCGTGCACGGGAATCCCGAGCTCGTTCGCCTTCGTGAGTTTGCTTCCGGCAGCTTCGCCTGCCAAGACCCAGCTCGTCTTCTTGCTCACGGAACCGCTGACCTTGCCGCCGTTCTCTTCGATGAGCTTGCGGGCTTCTTCGCGTTCCATGCTCGGCAACGTTCCGGTGATGACTGCGGTTTGCCCCTGGAACAGCGTCTTTACGACGCCCTTGAATTCGGTGGGGCAGCCGAGGGCTACCAGTTCATCGATTTCTTGCGTGTAGCGCTCGGTGTGGAAGAAGTCGTAGACGGACTTTCCGATGCGTTCGCCGACGTCGGTGACGTTTTGCAAGT
>JAEEGF010667419.1_pt1 | contig 43223 bp, 33 predicted proteins | sample 9134171 | NCBI WGS metagenome assembly JAEEGF01 (sample SAMN16246542, study PRJNA631951) | gut metagenome | biome: gut microbiome; feature: rumen; material: AP-attached | host: Bos | place: Iran: Karaj | collected 2018-10 | reverse complement strand
AAAACGGAAAGCTGATAGAGTTAAAACGGAAAGCTGATAGAGTTAAAACGGAAAGCTGAAAGAGTTAAAACTGAAAGCTGATAGAGTTAAAACTGTAATAGGAAAGGGTAACACCATGAAAAGAAAAACATTGTTATCAAAAATGTTAGTAACAAGCCTTGTGGTAGGAACTATGGCAGCATCATTATCAGGATGCGGGAGTAAGAGCGAGCCTGCAACAACTTCAGCAACCAAAGCAGTACAGTCTACAACTGTAGAAATAGCAACGGAAAAAACTGAGGATATAGCATCTACCACCGAAGCTACCACCACTGTAAAGGAAGAAGAAATTACCACTACTACAGAAGCGGTAGAGCCGGTTAAAGTATTAAATGATGAAAGGACGGCTATTGCAGGCTTTGTAAAAAACGAAGTGCCCGTATATTTTGATAAGGCGAACATGGAATATAACGCAGGCGAAAAGCTGATGTATGAAAAGGAAACACCATATACCATTAAGGAAATGGTGACCAATCTCATGGAAATGAGGAGGGAGGACTCTCTTAAGGCAGGAAAACTTAAGAGAATCAAATACACAGACATTGACTGCGGAGAAGATGGAATCCCAGAGCTATTGCTTGAAATCGAATGGGAGGCACCAGAAGAATATGGCACTCATGGAGAAACCTTTGTAATAAAGCTGATAGATGAAAAATTGCAGGCAATATACTGTAAGGGCTATTTTGATAAGGATTCTAATGTATCAATAGATAAACGCGGCGTTGTATCAGCATATTTTAGCAATACAATAGGCGAGCAGGGCGGCGAAGAATGGAAGAAAATGTGGAGCTATAGCACCCAGGGAGTACTAGATGCAAACGGAGACTATAAATTCTTATATAATGAATATAGTCAGTACTCAAACGAATTCTTTGAGAAATCAGCAGATGAACTGTACGAAAAGGGAGACACCGAGGTAAAGAATAGTAACGGAGACTATTATAACATATACACTGACCGCATAAGCGGTGAGGATAGCTTTGATGTTACAAATGATGTAGGAAATCCGGATATATACTATACCTATTCAAACTATTATATATATTTAGACTCCTACTATCCGGAATTTCCTGAAGAATCAGAAAGTGAAGGAGTAATAAAGAAAATAGCAGAAAATACAGGCCTTACCCTTATAACAGAGGATGAAAGATACGACAAAATAAAAGAAATCCTTGAAGGAAAGGGCTATAGCGACGAATATTCCACCATTGAATATATGCCTATTAGTGACTATCACGGAGTAGACTTAGACCTGTGGGTTGAAGCAGGATATGCAGATAAGGACCTGGAGGTAAAAAAGAGCGAGGGACATTTTGTAAAGATAGGAGATACCGTATACTTTAATGTACCAGAGACCACTGCGCTTGAAGAAATAGCCGTAAATGGCTATTTCTCAGATAGCATGGCAAATGGAGAAACGGCCCTCATGAGCTATAACGAGGTAACAGGAGATCTTTTTACAGAAGGCTGGGGAGGTTACTACGGACCGATTTCAGTATCTGGACATACCATAGCAGGAGCGAGCAGTAAGGCGGACTATGATGGAAGAATATATAACTCAGAGATAAGCCCCTTAGATGTACAAGGATACTACGCATCAGGCGCATATTATGATGAAATATACCTTGATAGCTGCACAGAGGACACCTATTTCTATTACACAGATGAAGCTGGAAAATTATTCATCAAGGTATTAAGTGCCGGTGAATTTGAGGATGAGGTTGAAATTAAGTATGAAGGAGATGTAGCCTTCTGGGGAGTGGAAAATGATCTGATCATATATACAGAAGCAATACCAATGTCCGACTCAGGCGAGTGCAGCTATGAGCTAAAGAGCTTTTCGGCAAAGGATGGAGCTTATGTAGACTATGGAACCTTACCGGCATTTGATGACGGCTGGGGTGAAATAAATCAGATGCTTGTGAAGGACGGAACACTCTACATGATTTATGCAAACTATGAAGGAAATATAGGAGCATATAACGGAAATAGCTATTTAGTAACATTAGAGCTTAACACACCGGAAAGCCTTAAAGCAGAAAAACTAGAAACAGAATATACTGTAGAAAGAGACTATTACCCACCTACCTTCATAGTAGAAGATGGAAAGGCAGTGCTCACCGATGGAGAGCCATATACAGCAGGAGTTGTAGGAGACGACCTTGGCTACTACAATGAAAAGGGCGAATTTGTACCAGTAATATCAGGCTACGGCTATTACCGCGATGATGAAACAGAGGCGATAAGAGTAGTAGATGTAGCTGAATATGTAGATGGTGCAATCTATGCAATCGTAAATGATGCAGTACATGTACCTGAAAATGATATCTCAATCGGCGAAGCCTACAAGAGAACAAAGGTACAGATAATCCGCGTGGATATAGAAAAGGGCGAGGATAGCGTAATATATTCATTAGAAGAGGAACATGAAGGGTGATTCTCTGGCGCATAGCAGAGCATGAAAGAGTAAAGAAACGAATAAGCAGAAAAAAGCAAAGAAACGAATAAGCAGAAAAAAGTAAACAAAAGCGTAAAAAGCCAGGATACCAAAAAACACGGTATCCTGGTTTTTTGTTTTTTACAAAAACAGTCTTTGACATAAGTTTTTTGCTATGATAAAATATAAAATTAGTATAATGTGTACCGCTATAGATTAAAAATATACTAGCGTGTCTAAGAGGAGAAAAAAGAAAAGGGTGACATCATGGGAATAATATATAGTTTGATACTGATAATTCTAGCGACACTGTGCTTTTATATGGGAATAAAATTCTTTGTTACAGAAAAAGACTCAGTAAAAATAAGGAAATATATTTTTGCAATCGGGCTCTGCATAGGCACTTGGTGCTTGTGCTACGGCTGCATAGGCTTTTGCGGCGGACATACGGATGTAGCCTATATGCTTAGAAGAATAGGAATAATGGGAGTAAATGGCTACCTATTTACCTTTATGTACTTTGTAACGGAAATGGCAAAGCTGAAGCCATTTTTAGGAAGGAGCCTATGCACACTTGCAGGAATAATGAGTATAGTAGACTGGTGGTTCTTCTCACAGCCTGTAGTAGATGAATTTGTAGAAATAGACGGCTGGCTTACATGGTATGCAATGCCGGGAATAGCAAGAGGAATACATAATATATACGTAGCATATTTATTCTTTGTACCAGCAGTGCTTGGAATAATAGCTCATAAAAGAGCAGAGACCAAAAGGCAGAAGGCCTTCATAAGACTATTATATGTAGCAAGTCTGATACTCATAGCAGGAAGCGTGCCAGACACCTTCTTCTATTTAATCAAAACAACAGCCATACCTACCTCGGGAATGGCAGCCTCGATATCCTTCTTTGTAACGATATACGGAGCAAAAAAGCTGAATGCTTTTGACATTACCATATCAAACATAGTGAAGCAGATCTACGAATCTGTAAACGTAGGCGTACTTGTATTTGACACAAAAGAAAAGCTCATGCAGTGTAATCCGTGCGGAGAAAAGCTTTTGAACATAAAGCCGTCCAAACAGACCATAGGCGAGCTATTTGTAATAGAAGAAAAAGAAGCCCAGAAATACTTTGAAGGAATAACAGCAGAAAAAAGTGCAGAAGAGCTGACAGTAAGGACAAGGGGCGAAGGAAGGGTATGTTCCATAAAGACAACTGCAGCAGTAGATAACTACAAGGAGCCATACTGCTTTGTAACAGTAGTATACGACCTTACAAGAGAAGAAGAAATGTTAGAAGAGGTAAAGAAGGCAAATAAAGCAAAGAGTGAATTCCTTGCGAATATGTCCCATGAAATAAGAACCCCTTTAACAGCAGTACTTGGAATGAATGAGATGATCATAAAGGAGAGCCATGAGAGTGAAATAATAGGCTATGCCAATGACGTTCAGGCAGCAGGAAAGATGCTGTTCTCACTCATAAACGATGTTCTCGACTTCTCGAAGATAGAATCAGGAAAAATGGAACTAGTGCCGGCAAAGTACAATGCCTCAAGTATGATAAATGACCTTGTGAACATGACCAGCACACTAGCAACAGAAAAGAACTTAGAATTTAAGGTAAATGTAAATAAGGAGCTTCCAGCAGAGCTTTACGGAGACGAAACAAGAGTAAGGCAGGTAATAGTAAATCTACTTACAAACGCAGTGAAATATACAAAAAAAGGAAGTGTATCCTTGGACTTTGACTTTAAGAAGACAGACAGGTTCAGCATAGACATGATAGTAAAGGTAAAGGATTCAGGAGTAGGAATAAAGGATGAGGACAAGGAAAAGCTCTTTGACGCCTTTACAAGAGTAGATGAAAAGAAAAATAAGACAATTCAGGGAACAGGCCTGGGACTTTCCATCACCATGAGCTTTGTAAAGCTTATGGGAGGAAATATAGAGCTAGAGAGTGAATATGGAAAGGGAAGCACCTTCGTAGTAACGCTTCCTCAGAAATATGAAGGAAATGAAGTAATAGGAGACCTGAAAGAGCGAATAGAAGTCAGCAAAAATAATAACGGCGGCCAGAATGCACCGCTATATGCACCAAACGTGCATATACTTGTAGTAGATGACGTAAAAATGAACTGCAAGGTATTCAAGGGAATCTTAAAGAGCACCTATATAAAGATAGATGAAGCAGGAAGCGGCGCAGAGGCAATACAGAAATGCACAAAGAACAGGTATGACCTTATATTCATGGATCACATGATGCCGGAAATGGACGGAATAGAGTGCCTTCACGAACTAGAAGGAGACGCAAATAACCTGAACCTGAATGTGCCGGTCATATCCCTTACAGCCAATGCCATAGCCGGAATGAAGGAAATGTACCTAAAGGAGGGCTTTGCAGACTATCTCACAAAGCCGATCATAGAAAGAAATCTGGTGAATATGATAAAGAAGCACCTTCCAAAGGAAAAGTATTCCTTAAAGGCTCCTGAAATGGAAAGCTATGAAAGACCAACAGCTGTAAGTTATGGCAGTAGTAGAAGCGAAGCCTTGCCAGGAAATGAAAGGGCAGCAGGAACAGCCCAGACAGCAGGGACAGCAAGGGCAGCAGGAACAGTAAAAACGGCAGAGACAGCGAAGATAAGTGATAGCGGGAATCAGAATCAGGAAGCACCTTTAAAGCACTCCATAGTAGATAGCCTATCAGAGATAAAGGAAATAAATATAGATCAGGGCCTTATGTACTGCATGGAGGATGAAGAGATGTTTGCAGAAATAATAAAGGAGTATGCAGCAGGAGCTAGAGTAAAGGAGCTAGAAGAAGCCTATAACAAAAAGGACTATAAGAGCCTTGAAATAAATCTTCACGCATTAAAGGGAAGCTCGAAGACCATAGGAGCAGAGCAGCTCTCGGAGAACTTTAAGGAGCTAGAGCATGCAGCAAAGGAAGGCGATAAGGCAAAAATAGAAAAGAAATTCCCGGCATTACTAGAGCAGTACAAAGAAATACTTGATAAACTAGGCGGAAAGAACGATTAATGAGCAAAAAGATATATGTAGTAAAAATAGTAATAGTAGTAATGTTTATAATAGCCTCGTGCTATTTCATAGATATGCCGCAGACGGCGGTAAAGAAAAAGTCAGCGTACCCAGATAATATAACAGAAAAGGAAACTGTCACCGGGAACATCAAAAGGTATGACTATGTTGATGAAAACGGAAACATCACCTATGTAAATGGACTTCGCTGCGCAACAGTAATAAAGACCTATGACGAAAAGGAAAGACTAGTAAAGGTAGAATACTTAGATGCAAAGGGAAATCCAGCAGAGCAGTCGGATGGCTCGTGCTCTAGGGTAATAGAGTATATAGGAGAAGAAGATAATATAACCACCTACTATGACGAGACAGGGAAAAAATATACCAACTATCAGGGGTATTGCAGCCTGAAAACAGAGGGGAATAAAGAAACCGGAATAACCCACACCTTCCTGAATGAGAAGGGAGAGCCGGTGATGCTTACCCTAGGCTATGCAATAAGAACAAGGACCTATAAGAACGGATCTTGTTATGAGATGTACTTTGATACGCAGAAAAACCCGGTAGAGCTAGGACATGGACAGTACGGAGTAAAGTATACGGGAAATAGAGTAGCATATTTAGATATAAATGGAAAGGTGTTCTATCCGCTTAATATGATACTAAATGCATTTCCGTTTCTGATAATAATAGCAGGTATTTTTATAAGCGTATTTATGGTGCTGCTCCCTGAAAAGCTGAGCATGCTGCTGATTGCAGCCTATATGCTATTTATAGTATATATGACGCTTCTTTTTAGAGGGGGACAGGAAAGATTTGACATATCACCGTTCTGGTCCTATAGAAAATTCTTTGAGGATGCAGATCTCAGGGCGCAGATAATAAAAAATATCTGGCTCTTTGTACCTGTTGGAGCATACCTTAGAACAAAGGTAAAAATGAAATGGCTGTGGATTTTTACACTAGGAGTGTCCGTAGGCATAGAAACAATCCAGGAACTATTAAATATCGGTCAGTGGGACATTGATGATGTATTTAACAACGTGCTCGGCGGCGCAATAGGATGGTTTCTTGGAGAAATTGTAACAGAGTGCTTGTATTGTAAAAAAATAAGTGCTATAATGGAAAAGTATTTTGAAAAGCTAGTTACAGCATTTAAGAAAAATCTAAGTAGCAGTAAGAAAGCTAACTAGCAGTAAAAAAGCTAACTAGCAGTAAAAAAGCGTAAAGGCATAAAGGTATGAAAAAAAGGAGAGCCAATGGGCCAAAAAACTTAAAAGCCTGTAAATGCCTTGAAAGCAAAAAAGAAATGCAAAAAAGAAACAAAGAAAATGAGAGGAAATGAAAATGAAAGCAGCAGTAATCATGGGATCAACAAGTGATCTTGACAAGGTAACACCAGCAGTTACAATATTAAAGGATTGGGGCGTAGATGTAAAGGTAAGATGCCTTTCAGCACATAGAGCTCACAAGGAACTCTCAGAATTCATGGATGAAATAAATTCAGACGGAACAGAGGTAGTAATAACAGCAGCAGGAATGGCAGCAGCCCTTCCAGGCGTTGTAGCCTCACAGACAGTACTTCCAGTAATCGGAGTGCCACTTTCAGGCTCAGTACTTGACGGTGTAGATGCACTTTACTCAATCGTACAGATGCCATCAGGAATCCCTGTAGCAACAGTAGCGATCAACGGCGCAAAGAATGCAGCCTGGCTTGCACTTCAGATAATGGGAAATAAGCATCCGGAGGTACAGGAAAAGCTTAAGGCAGAAAGAGTAAAGATGGAAGAAGCAGCTGTAAAGGCAAATGAAGAGGTTACAGCAAAGTTTCAGTGATTATAATAGCAAAAAGTAAGTGAAAAAGTACGTGACTAAAGTACGTGAAAAGAATAGCTCCCTTGCACCAGGGAAAAACCTGTGTAGGGGAGTATTTTTGCGCTTATTTTAAATACGGGATATTACCATAAAAAGAAAGAGTTTAACATAAAGTTTCTAGATAGCCTATTAAAAAGAAAAGTGAAGGATAATAAAATATTGTAATTTGTGATAACAAATCATTGACTTAATACTTTGATAATGATAAAATCATAGTTAGACGAAAAGTAAAAAAAAATTATAAATAAATTGGGACTTAATTAAGAAAAAAGGTTTATAATATAGGCTAAAGGACGATTTATATATGGATAAAGAAAAAAGACCGAGAGTCAAGAGTGATAGAAGAATTAAGCTTGAAAGGCAATTATTAAAGCTTCTATTACTTATATATGATATATTTGTAGTAAATATGGCATATTTTTTCGTGCTATGGATAAGGTTTGACATGCGGTATACCTCAATCCCGAGTGAAATGATGATGGGATTCAGGAGCTTTTTACCGTACAATTGTTTTTTCTGTGTATTAGTATTTACGCTCTTTAGGCTATACAGAAGCGTATGGAAATTTGCAAGCCTTGATGAGCTATTAAAGCTGGTCGTATCCGTGATAATAACGGCCATATTTCATTCGTTTACGATAAATCAGTTCTTTTATGAAATGCCATATACCTACCATATATTCGGACCGATAGTGCAGTTTATGCTGATGGCAGGAATCAGATTTACATACAGATTGTTCTTGTTTCTAAAAGAAATCAGAGCGATGAGAGGCAAAAATCTTCCGAAGATAATGCTGATCGGAGCAGGAAAAGCGGGACAGATGCTACTTAGAGACATTACCAGGGCAAAGGAAATAGAAGAAGAGGTAGTGTGCATAATCGATGACAATAGATCGATATGGGGCAATTACATCGACGGCGTGCCTATAGTGGGCGGCAGAGATGAAATATTAGCAGCAGTAGCAAAATACAAGGTAGATAAAATCTATATAGCAATACCAAGTGCAACGGCAGAACAAAAGAGAGACATAATAAATATATGTCAGGAATCAGAATGCGAAGTAAAGAATCTTCCGGGCTTATATCAGTTCCTTCTAGGAGATATAAAGGTAAGTAAGATGAAGGACGTAGCCATAGAGGATCTCCTCGGAAGAGAGCCGATAAAGGCAGATATGGAAGAGGTATTCAACTTCATTACAGGAAAAACCGTGCTAGTAACAGGCGGCGGAGGCAGCATTGGAAGCGAACTGTGCCGTCAGATAGCAAAGCACAAGCCAAAGCAGCTGATAATCTTTGATATATATGAAAATAATGCCTATGAAATACAGCTTGAGCTACGAGAAAAATATCCGGAGCTAAAACTTGAAACGCTTATAGGCTCTGTCAGAGATTCAAGAAAGATATTTGAGGTATTCGAGGATTATAGGCCTGAAATAGTATATCATGCAGCAGCGCATAAGCACGTGCCTCTTATGGAGGATTCACCATGTGAAGCCATAAAGAACAATGCCATAGGAACCTACAAGACAGCCTATGCAGCAATGACTCATGGCTGTGAGCGCTTTGTGCTGATAAGCACCGATAAAGCAGTAAACCCAACTAATATAATGGGGGCATCAAAGAGACTGTGCGAAATGATAATACAGAGCTTTGATGCAAAGATAAAGGCAGGAAAGGCAGCAGAAATACCTCAGCTCTTTACTCATGAAGGCATTGAAAATGCTGATAAAGATGGCACAGGAAGTGTATTCAGGGATATAAAGACGCAGTTTGTAGCAGTGCGTTTTGGAAACGTTTTAGGGTCTAACGGAAGTGTAATCCCTATCTTCAAAAAGCAGATAGAAAAGGGAGGCCCGATCACTGTAACGCATCCTGACATAATAAGGTATTTCATGACCATACCAGAGGCAGTATCTTTAGTGCTCCTTGCAGGAACCTATGCAAAGGGCGGAGAAATCTTCGTACTTGATATGGGAAGCCCTGTAAAAATAGCAGACCTGGCAAGAAATCTTATAAGGCTATCAGGTTATAAGCCGGATGATGACATAAAGATAGAATATACCGGACTTCGCCCAGGCGAAAAGCTTTACGAGGAAAAGCTTATGTCCGAGGAAGGCCTTGAGAAAACTGATAATGACCTGATACATATAGGAAAGCCTATAGCTTTTGAAACCGATGGATTTTTATCAGACCTTAACAAGCTTATGGAAATGGCCTATAAGAATAAGAAAAATACTATCAGAGAGCAGGTAATGAAGATGGTAAGCACCTATCATCCAGCAGAGAACTGCAAGAAGTAAATTAAAAGCAAATTAAAAAGCAAAAAAGATAAAAGAGGGGGAAATCAGCGGATTTTCGCCCTCTTTTTGTATATGGCCTTAAAATCATACTGTTTGACATGCAATAGGGAATGTGGTAGAATGAAGTGGATTATGGTTTCAAATAATAAAGAAAACTGTTGATTTGTAAGTAAGATTAAAAAAGGAATTGAGATAAATCATGAGTTTGGTTAATGAAGTAAATGAGCCTGTTGATATAACAATAGGAATACCAAAAAAAAAGGTACAGGGGAAATATGTATATAGAGCAATCTGTTATTTGATATTAATGGCTATAGCGTCAGCTGCCTTTATGTACGTATGGTATGATTATGTATTTGTGCATAACCAGACAGGACACCTTCTTGGAATAGCAAACCTCGGAATGGCGCTTGGAATATATGTGATACTTTATTCTATTGTAGGAAGATGGATGAGAGCCTTTAAAATCGGTGTAGATAGAATGTCAAGTTTAATTGCAGCGCAGATATTAGCGCTTGCTATTACAGATATTCTTGAAATATTTATATCGCTTGCAATTACTGGTCAGTTCAGATTCTTCTGGGACTTTACCTGGAGATATTTCCTTATGGGGCTTGCGCAGGCAGTAGTTCTTTGCATACTTGAAGCCATTATGGTCTTCATATATAGAAAGATCTTCCCTCCAATTCACCTTTTGGAAATATACGGAGAGTATAAAAATGATCTCTATAAGAAGATAGATACAAGAACAGACAAATTCCATGTAGATAAATTGATACACTGCGATGAGCCGGAAGCAGAATTAAAGAAGGAAATTGCTAATTATGATGCAGTTTTAATTAATGATCTGCCATCAGAGAGAAGAAATAGAATTCTTAAGTATTGTTTTGAGAAAAATAAGAGAGTTTATTATACTCCTAAGATATCAGATATTATATTAAAGGGAGCAGAAGAGCTGAATTTCTTTGACACACCTTTATATCTTAGCAGAAATACCGGAATGAGCCTTTGGGAAGCAGCAGTAAAGAGATTTTTTGACGTATTTTTATCGGGAATAGCACTTATAGTACTAAGCCCGATCCTTCTTATAACAGCACTTGCAATAAAGCTAGGAGATGGAGGTCCGGTATTCTTTAAGCAGGAAAGATGTACTCTTGGTGGAAAGAAATTCATGATATTAAAGTTCCGTTCAATGATAGTAGATGCAGAAAAGGATGGAAGACCTCACCCGGCAGGAGAAAAGGACGACAGAATTACAAAGGTGGGCCATGTAATAAGAGCGACCAGAGTAGACGAGCTTCCACAGTTAATAAATATCCTAAAGGGAGACATGAGCATAGTAGGACCTAGACCTGAAAGAGTAGAGCATGTCGAAAAATATACTCAGGATGTACCTGAATTCAAATACAGACTGAAGGTAAAGGGCGGACTTACAGGCTATGCGCAGGTGTATGGAAAATACAATACGACAGCACTTGATAAGATAAAGCTTGATATGTATTACATAATAAACTATTCAATCAGATTAGATCTGCAGATAATCTTTGAAACAGTAAAAATACTCTTCCAAAAGGAAAGCACGGAAGGCTTTACAGAAGAAAGAGTAGAGGAAATGCATGATGCACCGGGAAATAATATAAAGGATAATTAAAAATGTCTAGACCAATGGTTACAGCTATAACAGTAAGCTATAATAGTGCCAAAACCATAAGAGATACCATAGAATCTGTATTAAATCAGACCTATGACAAAATGGAATATATAATAGTAGACGGCCTATCAAAGGATGATACTGTAAAAATAGCAGAAGAATATAAAGAAAAATTTGCGGCAAAGGGCTATTTATATAAGATAATCAGTGAAAAAGACAATGGAATATATGATGCCATGAATAAGGGCATAAAAAATGCGACTGGCGATCTTATAGGAATCATAAATAGCGATGACTGGTACGAAAAGGAAGCTGCAGAGACAGCGGCAGCAGAATATGAAAAGAAGCCATATGTAATGTTTTATGCAGACATAAATATAGTAAGGGCAGATGGCTCTGTAATAGTGAAGCATTCAAAGAATATGAAGGGACTTCAGACAAGTATTCACTGGAATCATCCAACGACCTTCATACCTAAAAAGGTGTATGATAAGGTAGGATTATATGCCTGTGACAATATAAATGACGACTGGGATATGTACCTTCGAATAAAGAAAACCGGAAAAAGATTTGTAGTGGTAAATAAGGTGTTGGCTAACTTTAGGTTTGGCGGTGTAAGCAATGAACATGGATTTAAGAAATGGAAGCAGAGAATAGATAATTGCTATGTTTGCTACAGAAAGAATGGTTATTCTAGATTGTATTGGTTTATAGTAGCTGCCAAGGAAACAGCAAAAATTTTAGTGTAAAAAGGAGAGTAAAATGAACTCAAAGGAAATGCAGATGCCAGAGGTAGAATTAAATATTCTGGACATGCTTGCCGCAGTGCTTAGAAAATGGAGAATTATTGTATTGGTAGCTATATTAATGGCGGCTATAGTAGGAGGAATTGATTATTACTCAAGAAGTAAAGAATATAATAATAAGAAGAGCGGAGAAACGCTAGCAGCAGCAAAGTCTTTGCTTAAAGAAGTGGATCAAAAGGAAGTAGAGCAGCTCTATGCAGGTTATAAGACTTATAATGAGAAAATAACTAATTTGCAGAACTATATAGACGGATCTGTAATAATGCATATGGATTATAATAATGTATCAAGCATTAGCTATGAATACTTAATAAAGGCAGATCAGGATAATATAATATCATCATTTTCTTTAATGTCACTTGGAGATGAGGAATATCAGAAAATGGCTGATATATATGGAGAAAATATTGATGCAAGATACATTTATGAAGTGGTTGGAATATCAGGAAGCACAGGTGAAGGCGGATATGCCGTAGATGCAGCAGGAGAGAGTAATTCTCTGCTAGGTGAAGGAAGCATTTTGCCAAAGTATTCAGGAATAATGAACTTGAACATAACAGCAGAAACAAAAAAGCAGTGTGAAGAGGTTTATGCTGTAGCAAAGAGTGCAATAGATAATCATATTTCAGAGCTTGAAAAGGCAGGAGTAGAAGTAAGCGTAATTGAAATAGCAAATAACTATAGACAGAGCTATAGAAAAGACTTAGCAGATCTTCAGCAGGAAAAAATATCTGAAAAGACCGAATTATTGACTAATCAGAGTGCTTATTACAAAGCACATATAAGCTCTTTGCCTGAATTAAAGAAAAATTATTTTGATTTATTAAAGGAATCGGAACGTATAGAAGAGAAAGAAATAAAAGTAAATCTGGTTTCTGCAGTATTAGGATTTATACTAGGTGCAATCATTGTAGTTATGGTAATTATAGTTGTTTATCTTGCAAATGGCAAAATAAAGACTAAAGAAGAACTTCAAAAGCTCACAGGAAAAGCAACAATGGCATCAGTGAAGATGAATAGAGGATATAAGCTTCCACTTAATATGCTTATAAATAAATGGGCAGACCTATGGGAAGGCGGAAGATATGTTCCTGTAGGAACTGATGCGGTGAAGCTTGCAGCAGCTAAAATGGTTCAAGAAGCAAATAATCAAAAGGTTGAAAATGTATTTGTTATTTGCCAAAATGAAACTAAAAATGCCAAAAAGGTGCTTTCAGAGCTTAAGGAAGAATGTGGCAAGAAGAAAATTGAAGTGACCTATGGAAATCCAGACATGGATTCAAAGGCATATGGAGATTATGTAAAAGCGGCTTCAGTATGTTTCTTGTGTGAATTAAAGAGTACAACTAAAGAATATGCAAATGAATATCGTATCGGAATGAAGAATTCTGACAATGTATTTTTAGGAAATATCATATTGCAGAACAATTGATACTTTGAGAGGATACTTTAGTGAGTGAAAAAACTAATGAAAGACTGCTAGCGTGGGGAATAGCCCTTGCAATAATGGGAATAAACACCGCTGCAGTCTTAAAGCTTTTGATAAGAAGCAGCACGAACATTTTATCAATAATGGTCATGCTGCTTGCATTATTATTACTGATAAACTATGGCAGAGGAATACGCTTTTATGGCATAAATGCAGAGGCAGGCGTGATATTTGCCTATTCGGTGTTTACGATTATTCTATCTGTGGTAGCAAAATATAAAGGAACTGAGCTACCAGGACAGTTTGAACCGGTATATCAGGTTTTCTATCTGCTAGAAATATTAGCACTTTGGAATAATAATGAAAGACTGAACTTGAAGAGAGTGCTTAAAACGTTATATTATTTAAGTGTGGTAATATCTGTTGCATTTCTGATACTGATATTGTTAAATATGGTAAAAACAGGCAATGTTCTTTTTAACACATTAGGAACGGATTCAGAAGGAAAGGGTGTTGTAACAAGAGCATCAACGGCTCAGGCCGCTTTTATTACCTTTGCGGCAACAATAACATATCGTGAATATATAAAAAATAGGCTTGAAAAAATAGCAAATGATGGAGCGCTTGCAGTTAGCACTATACTCCTTATTATTTCCACCAGGCGAAGCGTGTATATAATGTTTATAGCCATGTTGATAATGCTTATGTGGGATAAGGGATTGCTAAAAAAGTATGTGGATTTAAGAAAGTTCAAGCTCATAGTATATTCAGTAGTAGCTGTAGTAGCGGTTGTTGCCTTAGCGGCTATTGCAAGCCCTAAGGTATATAATGTATTAGAAAATGTATTTAATTTTTTTATAAACGGCATAAAGACCTACCTTGGTACCTCTAAGAAGGAAGATATGGCAGCCTCCATAAGAATGGGAGCATTAGATGAGGTCAAGGAAAATTATTTTCATAATTCAAGTATAAGTGAGATTCTTTTTGGAAGAGGCTATATGACAAAATGGGTAGATATACCAATTGTCCAGGCAATATACGATCTAGGCGCAATAGGAGGACTTTTTTACATAATTGCCGGAGTGATAGTGCCCATAAAATATGTATTAAAAAAGCAAACAGAGCCTATACTTATATTTGCGCAGTGTCTGGTACTGCAGATTATAATTAATAATGTAAGTTCGGGATGTCCGTATGGAATGTTTTTACCAATAATATTTATGGTATTGTTAGCCAAGAGAGAAAAGGAAAAGATTAATGAAGATATTACTGATTGAATCAGCTGTCACAGGGCATCACCTTTCCTATCTTAATGCTATAATAGAAAAGCAGGTAGAAGGAAATGAAGTGTATGTCATATTACCGGAAAAATGTGAAATAAGTAATAAGGTTAAGAAGCAGATAAATATAAAGTTATATAAAGATGGAAAACCAGACTATTTCAAATGGATAAAAAAGGTAAATGATGTGATAGATGAAATAGAGCCGGATTTAGTACACTTTATATATGCAGATGATCTATATAGATACTTTGGTATAGGTATAAAAAAGCCTGTAAAATATAAAAGTGTATTGACGGTTCATCAGCTTCGCAGAGGAAAGCTTCATGACCTGAGTATAAGAATGCTATCGGCAAAATTTTCTTCGACAGTTGTTCATACAGCTGCGTTAAAAGAAACTCTAGGTGGTCTTAAGATAAAAACGGTAGATCATATAGAATATCCGCAGTTCGGAGCGCATAAAAAGGAAGCGCAGGAAAAAGCACTAGAGAGCCTTGGAATTAATAAGGATGAGATACATGGAAAGGTTCTGCTTTGTCTTGGGGGAACAAGAGAGGATAAGGGACTTGACATATTGCTAGAAGCCCTGAAGGAAGTAAAAGAGCCGTATCATCTAATAGTAGCAGGAGCAGAGCAGCATTTTAAAAGAGACTTTATAGAAAAGGAAGCAGAAGGCTATAAAGATAAGGTATCACTGTTTTTAGAGTTTTTAAGCGAAGAAAAATTTGGACACTGCCTTAATGCAGCAGATATATTAGTTCTTCCATATAAAAAGGCCTTTGACGGAGCAAGCGGCCCATTAGGAGAAGGTGTATGGGTGGAAAAGGAAATAATAGGCCCATCTCATGGAAGTCTAGGAGATATTATTGAAAAGCATCACCTAGGAAGAACCTTTGAGGCTGAAAATGCACAAGACTTAAGAAGGGTTATATCAGAGGAATTAAAGAAAAATGACTTTGAAATAGATGAAAAATATAAAGAATATCATAAGATGATGGATGTAGAAAGATTTAAAGAGGATTATGATGCTTTATATAAAAGGCTTGGTAAGTAAAATGGCAATAAGGAATTATTTGGAAGTTTAAAGAAATGGAATAGTAGAATTAAAATAATATAAGTAGAATAATAGAAGTAAAAGAAGGAGGGTTTTAAAGAAATGAATAAGAAAAAAGAAAGCCTTCCCCAGTTCCATGAAGGAATAGTATCATCAAATAGAATATTATATACTGCATCAGACTTTGCTAAGCAAAGTCTGATGTATTTGCAAGAAATAGGAGAACTTGTCGCAAATAAGCCGCATAAGAGCTCAAGAGATAATCTCTCCTCATTTCTTTTTTTTATAGTAGAATCAGGAAGCGGAAAGCTATACTATGAAGGTGAAGAAACTGAACTAGAGGAAGGGGATGCAGTATTTATAAACTGCAGCAAGGGATATTCTCATGAAACCTCTCTGAATCTGTGGAAGCTTAAATGGATACACTTTAGCGGAAATTCAGTTAAGGGAATTTATGATAAGTACGTAGAAAGAGGCGGACAGAGCGTACTTCATTTAAAGAAAACTGAAGCTCTTGACAATCTAAAAAAAGTGTGGGAAGAGCTATTAAATACCGCAAAGAGTGACGATTATATCCGCGACATGAAAATAAATACAGGCTTAAGTAAGCTGACAGAGCTTTTAATGAATGAATCCTGGAACCCTGAAGGAAGGGGAGAAAAGAGCACTAAAAGAGACTTAAGCGAGCTTAGAAGATACTTAGAGGAGCACTTTACCGAAAAGATAACTCTAGAGGATTTGTCTGAAAGGTTCTACATAAATAAGTTCTATCTTACAAGAATATTCAAGGAAAGGTATGGAACCAGCATAGGAAGCTATCTTCAGAATCTGAAAATTACTGAAGCTAAAAGAAAGCTTCGCTTTACTGATCTTTCGATTCAGGAAATAGGAGAAGAGTGCGGACTAGGAGACCTGGCATATTTCTCAAGGATATTTAAGAAGGTAGAAGGGATTTCTCCGACAGAATATAGAAATAAGTGGTAAATATAAGTCAATATTGTGCAAATTATAGTCAATAATTGCTATTCAAAAACTAAATAATATTTGTTAAAATGCCAATCGTAGATATGAAGAAATAAATGTCATATTCGATTGGCTTTTTAAATTTTATACAAATATGGAGGACTTATTACATGAGTAAGAAGGCACTTATTACAGGAATCACAGGACAGGACGGCAGCTACCTTGCAGAGTTCTTATTAGAAAAGGGCTATGAAGTGCATGGAATCGTAAGAAGAGCATCAGTATCAACTACAAGCAGAATCGATCATCTACTTGCAGAAAATAAGCTAATAATCCATGAGGGCGATTTATCAGACTCCTCATGTATCATAAAGATAGTAAAGAATGTAGAGCCGGATGAAATCTACAACCTTGCAGCACAGAGCCATGTACAGGTAAGCTTTGATGCAGCAGAGTATACAGGAGACGTAGATGCACTTGGAGTACTTAGAATCCTTGAGGCAGTACATACCTTAGGACTTGATAAGAAGACAAGAATCTATCAGGCATCAACCTCAGAGCTTTACGGAAAGGTAGAAGAGGTTCCTCAGAATGAGAAAACACCATTCCATCCTTTCTCACCATACGCAGTAGCAAAGCAGTACGGCTTCTGGATGATAAAGGAATACCGCGAGGCTTATGGAATGTTTGCCTGCAACGGAATCCTATTCAACCATGAATCAGAAAGAAGAGGCGACAATTTTGTAACAAGAAAGATCACTCTTGCAGCAGGAAGAATTGCAGTAGGTCTTCAGGACCACTTAGAGCTTGGTAATCTTGATTCACTCCGTGACTGGGGATATGCCAAGGACTATGTAGAGTGCATGTGGCTTATACTTCAGCAGGATACACCAGATGACTTTGTAATAGCAACAGGAGTTCAGCATACAGTAAGAGAATTTACAACACTTGCCTTTAAGAATGATGGCATCGAGCTTGAATGGAAGGGCGAGGGCATGGAAGAAAAGGGCTATGACAAGGCAACAGGAAAGATGCTTGTATGCGTAAATCCACAGTGGTTCAGACCGACTGATGTAGTAAATCTTTGGGGAGACCCAACAAAGGCTAAAACAGTACTCGGCTGGAATCCATTAAAGACAAGCTATGAAGAGCTTGTAAGAATTATGGCAGAGCATGATTTAAAGAAAGCAAAGCTAGAAAAGAAGCTTAAGGGAGAAAACTAAAATGATGGAAAAGAATGCAAAGATATATGTAGCAGGACACAGAGGAATGGTAGGTTCTGCAATAGTTAGAGAGCTTGAAAGACAGGGTTATACAAATATAATCACAAGAACACATGCAGAGCTTGATTTAACCAGACAGGAAGCAGTAGAAAAGTTCTTCGAGGGGGAAAAGCCGGAATATGTTTTCCTTGCAGCAGCAAAGGTAGGCGGCATTGTAGCAAATGAGAGCGCACTTGCAGACTTCATGTATGATAACATGATACTTGAAATGAACGTGGTTCATAGCGCATGGAAGAACGGCTGCAAGAAGCTTGAATTCCTTGGAAGCTCATGCATATATCCAAGAATGGCACCTCAGCCAATGAAGGAGAGCTGTCTTTTGACCTCAGAGCTTGAAAAGACAAATGAGGCCTATGCACTTGCAAAGATATCAGGACTTAAGTACTGCGAATTCCTTAACCGTCAGTATGGAACAGACTATATCTCAGTAATGCCAACAAACCTTTACGGACCAAATGATAACTACCACCCAACCCATAGCCATGTGCTTCCAGCACTCATCAGACGTTTCCATGAGGCAAAGGAAGCAGGACTTAGCGAGGTAACCTGTTGGGGAGATGGATCACCACTTAGAGAATTCCTCTATGTAGATGATCTGGCAAATCTTTGCGTATTCCTTATGAACAACTACAGTGGAAACGAGACAGTAAATGCAGGCTCAGGGAAGGAGCTTACAATAAAGGAGCTTACAGAGCTTGTAGCAAAGGTAGTAGGATATACCGGGGAAATAAAGTGGGATACCACCAGGCCAAACGGAACACCAAGAAAGCTTCTTGATGTATCAAAGGCAAAGGCACTTGGCTGGACCTACAAGACAGAATTAGAAGATGGAATAAGACTCACCTATGAAGATTTCTTAAACAACCCGATGCGTGCAGAAAGGTAAAATTAGGAGGAAGGTATGAATATAGTATTCCTATCAGGAGGCTCAGGAAAGAGACTGTGGCCATTATCAAATGACGTTAGAAGTAAGCAGTTCATAAAGATATTAAAGGCGCCAGATGGCAGCTATGAATCAATGCTTCAGAGAATGTACCGCGAGGTAATGGAGGTTGCACCGGATGCGGATGTGACTATTACAACCTCTGCCAATCAGGTTTCACCGATCAGAAACCAGATAGGCGTAAAGGCCGGCATATCAGTAGAGCCTTGCAGAAGGGATACCTTCCCAGCAATAGCACTTGCCTGCATGTTTCTTAAGGATGTAAGAGATCTTGCAGAAAGTGAGCCGGTTGTAGTATGCCCGGTAGATCCTTTTGTAGAAAAGGAATACTTTGAAGGCTTAAAGCACCTTTCAGAAATCCAGGGAAACCCTAAGGAAAAAGCAAATATAACCCTTATGGGAATAGAGCCAACCTACCCTAGTGAAAAGTATGGCTATATAATTCCAAAGGATAAGGAAGCTCTTAGCGAAGTAACAGAGTTTAAGGAAAAGCCGGATGAGGAAACTGCTAAAAAGTACATAGAGCAGGGAGCACTCTGGAATGCAGGAGTATTTGCCTTTAAGCTTGGCTACCTTGTAAATAAGGCACATGAACTGATAGATTTTAAGGATTACTATGACCTTTTAGAAAAGTATGAAAGCGTAGAAAAGATAAGCTTTGACTATGCAGTGCTTGAAAAGGAAAAAAATATAAATGTAACCCGCTTCAACGGCGAGTGGAGAGACCTTGGAACCTGGAATACACTTGTATCAGCCATGGAGGGAAACACCATAGGAAAGGCCATAATGGCAGACACCTGCGAAAATGTTCATATATTAAACGAGCTTGATGTGCCGGTGCTTGCACTTGGACTTAAGGATGTAGTAATATCAGCAAGCCCTGAGGGCATTCTTGTAACTGATAAGCATCAGAGCAGCTACATGAAGCCTTATGTAGATAAAATTCATCAGGAGATAATGTTTGCAGAAAAATCCTGGGGAGAATATAAGGTAATAGATGTAGAGGATAATAGCCTTACAATAAGAGTAACCCTTCATGCAGGCCATAAGATGAACTATCATAGCCATGAACTAAGAGATGAGGTATGGACTGTTGTTGAGGGTGAAGGCATTGCAGTTATTAATGGAAGAAAAAGAGAAGTGGGACCAGGAGATGTAATTCACCTGCCAAGAGGCTGCAAGCATACTATAAAGGCAAATACAGAGCTTAAGCTTATTGAGGTTCAGATGGGAGATAACATCAAGGCTGAAGACAAGATAAAGTATGAATATAATTGGGATTAAGAGTGGAATAAGTATAACTACAAAAATGTGGTGATTGTAGGCTTAAGAGTAGAAGGAAATAGTACTTATATTGAGAAGACCTGGGCGCTAGAAGTAGCGCTTTCAGGTCTTAAAAATATTTTGTAATAAAATCGGAGAATGAAGATGAAAAATTATAAGAATCTGTTCTTGCAGCAGTCATACCAAGATAATACAGAGCATTTTACAAAAATACTAAAGGATGATACCCTCCCTTTTTGGGATTATATAATACTTTCAGCTTCAAATGAAGCTCAGGCAGAGGGCTATATGCATCAGATGCAGGTAAGGCTTGATAGCGGAGCTTTACCAAAGAACTGTACCTATGCGGCAGTTCCTGATCCAAACGGAGAAAGGGTAGGAAGCGGAGGCTCTACCTTTGCAGTGCTTAAGTTTGTAAGGGATAATGAGCTAAAAATAAGCGGAATAGATGTAGGTAGTGAAAATAATGATTCTACAGGTGTAGAAGATTTTGATTTTACAGGACTAAAAATACTTCTCTTGCACTCTGGGGGAGATGCAAAGCGTACCCCTCAGTACAGTGCCTGCGGAAAAATATTCTCACCTGTGCCAAGAGTACTTCCAAATGGAGCAAGATCAACCCTCTTTGATGAATTTGTAATAGGGTGCTGCGGCATACCAGCAAGAATAAAGGATGGAATGCTTACCTGCTCGGGTGATGTAATTCTTTTATTCAACTCACTTCAGCTTGATTTTTACGGAGAAGGAGCAGCAGCTCTTTCTATCAAATCTCCAGTAGAAATAGGAAAGAACCACGGCGTATTCCTCGGAGGAAGTGACGGAAATGTGCAGAGCTTCCTTCACAAGCAGACTGTTGAAACCTTAACAGAAAAGGGAGCAGTGGATGCAAGAGGAAATATCGACATAGATACTGGCTCTGTCATATTTAGCGGAAAGCTCTTAAATGACTTATATTCACTTGTAAAAACTAAGGAAAGCTTTGCAGAGATGGTAAATAGCCATGTAAGGCTCTCCTTTTATGCAGATTTTTTATATCCTTTGGCAAAAGACGGCAGCCTTGAAGCCTTTTACAGTGAGCAGCCAGAGGGGGATTTCAGCGAAGAACTTAAAATAGCAAGAACTAAGCTATGGGAAAAACTGCATAAATATAGTATGAAGCTGGTGCGTTTTTCACCGGCGAGCTTCCTGCACTTTGGAACAACGAAGGAACTTTTAGCTTTAGTTACAGAAAATATTGAGGACTATAGCTATCTGAACTGGAAGGGAGCCATTAATAGTGCAGCAGATGGTAGCATAGGAGGGAGTAAAAAGGTAGCGGTTTCTAATTCATATGTGAGCTCTAGAGCTGAAATAGGAGAAGGCAGCTACATAGAAGATAGCTTTATAGATGAAGAAACCAGTATCGGCAAGGGCTGCGTAATATCCTGCGTCACACTTAAGGGAGTTAAGGTTCCGGATGGAGTATGTCTTCACGGCTTGAAGCTCCTTGATGGTAAATTTGTAGTTAGAGCCTATGGAGTAAAAGATAATCCAAAGGAAAGAAAAATATTTGGTGTAAATTTAGAAGAAGCTCTTTGGGATGTGAAGCTTTTTGCAGCTAGGGATACGATAGCAGAGGCAGCAGAGAGCACCATGAGGCTTGTAAATATGCTTTGCGGCAACGAAAATGGAAGTGGAAATGCGGATATAGAGTCTTTCGTGAAGGAAGATAATTATAGCCTTAAAACCAGCTTTAATTATGCAAAGGCAGCAGATATAATAGACTGGCAGGCAAAGCTTCTTGATAGAGTAAGAGCAGAGGAAATACTTTATTATATTAATAATAGAATTCCCGTAGAAAAGCTGATAGAAGAGGGAATGAAGGTCCCGGGCAGAGTTAAAAAGCTTCTTCTTGCAGAAATATCAGAAGAGGCAGCGGGCGACTTTGTGAAGGTGGAAGTAAAGCAGAGCGAGCTGGATAAGTTTTCAAAGAATATTAGAATTTACTATTATCTATATAAGCTTACAGGCGATGAAAAAATGCTTGATAAGTGCTTTGGAGAAATAAGTGGAACTATTGCAGGCGAGGCCTTAAAGGGAGTTTCATTGAGAGATGACCTAAAAATTGCTAAAGAAGAAGCAGTGGTAAAGCTTCCGGTTAGAGTGAACTTTGGCGGCGGCTGGTCTGATACACCTCCATACTGCATGGAGCACGGAGGAACTGTGCTGAATGCAGCAATAACCCTGGACGGAGAGCTTCCTATAGAGGTTATGGTAAAGAAGCTTTCAGAAAATAAGATAGAGCTTGCATCTACAGATATCGGAAGCTATAGAGAATTTACTACAGATGGGGATTTTGCAGATCTTCTAAGCTGCACAGATCCATCAGATACCTATGCACTTCATAAGGCAGCACTTATATCCTGCGGAATAATACCAGCAGGGAAGGTTTTGGTAAAGGAAGAGAATAGGAGTGGTGAAAAGCTGATACCAGAGCTCTGTAAGAAAATAGGCGGAGGATTTTACATTAATACAAGAGTTATAAATATACCAAAGGGATCTGGTCTTGGTACAAGCTCTATACTAGCAGGGGCAGCAGTAAAGGCTATTTTTGAATTCTTTGGAATTAAATGCTCTGATAGCGAGGTTTTTGAAAGAGTTCTTTGCCTTGAGCAGCTAATGTCAACAGGCGGCGGCTGGCAGGATCAGGTGGGCGGCATCGCACCAGGAATTAAGCTTGTAACAGCACCGCTTGGAATAAAGCAGGAGATAACCTGCACTCCTGTAAAAATGACAGAGCAGGCACTTAAGGAGCTTGATGACAGATTTGCACTTATCTATACAGGTCAGAGAAGACTTGCAAGAAATCTTCTTCGCGACGTGGTAGGAAAGTATATAGGCGGAAATGAAACCTCTACAGAAGTGCTTTATAAGATACAGCAGGTGGCTGTGCTTATGAAGTTTGAGCTTGAAAAGGGAAATGTAGACGGTTTTGCAAGGCTTATGAGCGAACATTGGGAGCTTTCTAAAAAGCTTGATGGTGGAAGCACAAATACAGCAATAGATCAGATTTTTGTGACCATAGAGGATTTGATAGATGGAAAGATGATCTGCGGAGCAGGCGGCGGAGGCTTCCTTCAGATTCTTTTAAAGAAGGGCGTGACAGTGGCAGATTTGCAGAAGAGAATCGATGAGGTGTTTGAGGACTCGGGAGTTAGAGTTTATGAGACGACCTTTTGCTAAAGAATATAGCAATACAATTTGGTGGAAGATTACTGAAAGAGTGCTGAACTTGTAAAAGAAGTTCAGCACTCTTTTGTTGTTTTTAAAAACATTATAATTAAATAAGTATGAAAAAATAATAGAAAATCAAAATTGGTGCTTGACTTTTGTTATTTTTAATATTAATATTGTGGACAATGGAAAAAGATAGAAAAGAAGTACATAAAATTATAACAAACGGAGATATGAAAATGCTAGAAAATGATAAGCTTTTAAAAATAAAGGTAGACCTTAATGGAAAGGTAATACTAGTTACAGGAACGGCAGGCTTTATCGGAAGTAACCTTGCAATGAGGCTTTTAAAGAGCTATGAAGGAGTAACAGTAATAGGAATAGACTCCATAACAGACTATAATCCTATAGAGCTGAAGGAGTGGAGACTTGAGCAGATAAAGAAGCTATCAGAGGAAGCGGAGCAAAAGAGTAAGGGAAATACCTGGACATTCATTAAGGGGGATATTGCAGATAAAAAGCTTATAGATGATACCTTTGCACAGTATAAGCCAGCAGTAGTAGTGAATCTTGCTGCGCAGGCAGGTGTAAGATATTCAATAGACCATCCAGGTGCCTACATAAATTCTAATTTAATAGGCTTTTATAATATATTAGAGGCCTGCAGACATAGCTATGATAACGGAGAAAGAGGTGTAGAGCATCTTGTATATGCCTCATCATCTTCAGTATACGGCGGCAATAAGAAGGTTCCATTTAGCACAGATGATAAGGTAGATAATCCAGTATCACTATATGCAGCAACTAAAAAGAGCAATGAATTAATGGCTCATTCCTATTCAAAGCTTTATAATATACCATCCACAGGACTTCGTTTCTTTACTGTATACGGACCAGCAGGAAGAACAGACATGTTCTACTTTTCTGCAACCAACAATCTTCGTGCTGGAAAGGTAATTAAGATATTTAACTTTGGAAACTGCAAGAGAGACTTTACCTATGTGGATGACATTGTAGAAGGCGTTGTAAGAGTAATGGGAGGAGCTCCTGAAAAGAAGAACGGTGAGGACGGTCTCCCAGTGCCTCCATATGCAGTATATAATATTGGCGGTGGAACACCGGAAAACCTTCTTGACTATATCAGCACACTTCAGGAGGAGCTTGTACGTGCAGGTGTGCTTCCAAAAGACTATGACTTTGAGGCACATAAAGAGCTTGTACCGATGCAGCCAGGAGATGTGCCGGTGACCTATGCAGATAGCACTGCACTAGAGCGTGATTACGGATTTACACCAAAGATAGGAATTAGAGAAGGCCTTCGCAACTTTGCAGAGTGGTATAAGGAGTATTATAAGGTATGATAACAAATGGGAATGCAGAGAATTTAAAATGTACTAAGGTTTACGAAGAGGCCTATAAGAGAGAGCCTGATGCGGTGGCTTTTTGTCCATATAGAATATCGCCTCTTGGGGCGCATATAGACCATCAGTGGGGAATAATAAACGGTCTAGCCATAGATAAGGGAATTCACATTGCATACGGGGCAAAAAAGAATGGAGTAATAGAGCTTCAATCAGTGAATTTTCCTAAAAGAGCGCAGTTTCACATCAGAGCCATACCACCTGAAAAGGTAGGAGACTGGGCGGATCACCTAAGAGGAGCAGCGCTTATGCTATCGGAGAGCTATCCACTTAATGTGGGGCTTTGCGGAGTGATAGAAGGAAGTCTTCCGATTGGCGGCCTTAGCTCATCTGCAGCAGTAATAATAGCCTTTTTATCAGCACTTTGCAGGGTAAATAACATACACTTAGAGCCACTTGAGATGATAATGATGGCAAAGGCAGCAGAGAATAAGTATGTCGGAGTAAACTGCGGAAAACTGGATCAGAGCTGTGAGGTACTTAGCAGAAAGGATGAGCTTTTATACCTTGATACAAGTAATGATTCCTATAGGCTGATACCAACTAGCGAAAAAATGAAGCCTTATAAAATAGGAATCTTCTTTAGCGGTCTAGATAGAAGCCTTAAGAACAGTAAGTATAACCTGCGAGTAGATGAATGTAAGAGCGCAGCCTATAGCCTTTTGGCTTTTGCAGGCATGGATTATGGAAAATATGCAGATACAAGACTTAGAGATGTACCAGAAGAAGTTTTTAATCAGTATAAGGACAGGCTTCCAGATAACTTTAGGAAAAGAGCAGAGCATTACTATTCTGAAATAAAAAGAGCCATGGACGGAGCTAAATACTGGGAAGAAGGGAATCTTGAGAGCTACGGAGAGCTTGTATTTAAGAGCGGCAGCAGCAGTATTAATAACTATGAATGCGGCTGTGATGAATTGATAAAGCTATATGATATTCTACGTAGCACAGATGGAGTTTACGGGGCAAGATTTTCGGGAGCGGGCTTTAAAGGATGCTGCATGGCACTTATGGAGCCAGAAAAGGAAGAAGAAATTGCTAGTAGGGTTCAAAAGGACTATTTAAAGAGCTTTCCAGGCCTTGAAGGAAAATATGAATTCCATTCATGTGTAAGTGCAGATGGAGTTTTGTTATAAAATAAGCCCAAAACGGAAAGCATATAAAGGCGCAGTAATAAGGAGAAAATATGAAGTGCATAATACTTGCAGCGGGTTATGCCACAAGGCTTTATCCGCTAACAGAGAATTTTCCCAAGCCGCTTCTTGAAGTAGCAGGAAAGCCAATACTTGACCATTTAATAGATGATTTAAGCGAAAATGAGGAAATAGATGAATATATAGTAATATCAAATCATAAATTTTCAGAGCACTTTGAGGACTGGGCAAAGGGGAAACCACAGAATATAACCATAGTAGATGATGGAACAAGCACCAATGAAACAAGACTTGGAGCAGTTCGCGATATTCAGTTTGCTGTGGATAAATGCGGCATAAAAGGTGATGCAGTAGTAATGGCCGGGGATAACCTTCTGGATTTTAGCCTGAGGGAATTTGTAGCCTTTGCAGAAAAGAAGGGGACATCATGTGTGATGTGCCATGAAGAAAATGACCTTAAAAAGAAGCAAAAGACAGCAATAATAACCTTGGACGCAGATGATAAGATAACCAGCTATGAAGAAAAGCCTAAGGAGCCTAAAGGAAATCTTGCGGTGCCCCCTTTCTATTTTTATAAGGAGAAGGATTTAAAGAGAATTCCAGAGGCACTTAAGGACGGCTGTAACGCTGATGCGCCGGGTAGCTTTGCGGCCTGGCTTAGCAAGAAAACTCCTATGCATGCCTTTGTTATGCCTGGGAAGAGATATGATATAGGCGATATAGCCAGCTATGAAAATGTAAAAGAGATTTTTGAAAATAAACAATAGGAAATTGATTAAAGGAACAAATCCCATATTACCGTATAGTAAAAGTATGGTAATACGGGATTTGTTATTTTTAATATTACTATTGTGGACAATGTTTATCCATCAAGAATAATAGTAGGAACTGATATTCTTGATGTAAGACTTCTAAAGGCAGCGAAGAAATTTGCAGCACTTCTACAGGAAGGCGCTATAAAGGAAGACATTGATACCTTGTTTATGGGCTTTACAGAGGCAGAGGCAGTTAAGCTCTTTGCTAACACCTACCTTGCGCTTAGAGTATCATATTTTAATGAGCTTGATACATATGCAGAGAGTAAGGGACTTAATACAAAGCAGATAATAGACGGTGTATGTCTTGATCCAAGAATTGGTACTCATTATAATAATCCATCCTTTGGTTATGGTGGATATTGCCTTCCTAAGGATACAAAGCAGCTTTTAGCTAACTATCAGGATGTTCCAGAGAACCTTATTGAGGCTATTGTAGAAAGTAACAGGACAAGAAAAGATTTTATAGCAGATAGAGTGCTTGAAATAGCAGATGCTTATGAGGCTAACGAAAAGTATGACCCTGCACAGGAGAGAAAGCAGCAGGAGACTGTTATAGGTGTATACAGACTTACAATGAAGAGTAATTCTGATAACTTCCGTCAGAGCTCCATTCAGGGCGTAATGAAGAGAGTTAAGGCAAAGGGAGCAACTGTCATAATCTACGAGCCAACGCTTGAAGATGGAACAACTTTCTTTGGCTCTAGAGTTGTGAATAATCTTGATGAGTTTAAGAAGGAATGTAAGGCTATTATAGCAAATAGATATAACGAAGAGCTTAACGATGTTAAGGAAAAGGTATATACAAGAGATTTATTTCAGAGAGATTAGTATTTTTTTATAATTAGCTTTCAACATTAAAAAGTAAAAAAGTTGTTATAAATAAACAAAGATACTTTTTAGTTAGACATAGATAAAAAATCCGTGTAACGAAAACGATTTCAATTGTAAATGGATACAAAAAAATTCGTTGATTATAGTTGGGTATTGGTGAATTTAACCAAAAATGTTATTTGAAAAAATGGTTATTGACAAATGAAATTTTTAATGATACACTAAAAAAAGTGTGAATAAAAAAGAAAGTATAAAGTTGTATAATTGATTAAATGTGTAACTAAATCGTTTAAGTGAATTTCGTTAGGAGATATTGTGTTTAAAGAAAATGATATTAAACCATTTGAATCGAAGGTATGGTTATCCTCTCCGACAATGCATAGTGAAGAAATGAAGTACATGACAGAGGCATATGATACTAATTGGATGTCTACTGTGGGAAAAAATATAAATGAAGTTGAGCGTTTAGTAGCAGAATATATAGGAGTTAAGTATGCTGTGGCATTATCAGCAGGAACAGCATCACTTCACTTGGCTATGAAGCTTGCAGGCATAGATGCATATGGAATGCCAGAAGTTGGACATGGCGCTCTTGAAGGAAAGAAAGTATTCTGTACAGATATGACCTTTTATGCAACTGTAAATCCTGTGGTTTATGAGGGCGGAATACCTGTATTTATTGATACAGAAAGAGAATCCTGGAATATGGATCCTGAAGCTCTTGAAAAAGCATTCGAGATTTACCCAGATGTTAAAGTAGTAGTGGTAGCTCACCTTTATGGAACACCTGGAAAGGTAGATGAAATAAATGCTATTTTAAAGAAGCACAATGCAATACTCATTGAAGATGCAGCAGAATCTATGGGAGCAACCTATAAAGGTGTTCAGACAGGAACATTTGGTAAATATAATACAGTTTCTTTTAATGGAAATAAAATTATTACGGGTTCATCAGGTGGGTGTTTTCTTACTGATGACTTAGAAGCAGCAAATAAGGTTAGAAAGTGGTCTACTCAGGCTAGAGAAAATGCAGCCTGGTATCAGCACGAAGAACTTGGCTATAACTATAGAATGAGCAATGTAATTGCTGGTGTAGTTAGAGGACAGTTTCCATACCTTGATGCGCACATTGCCCAGAAGAAAGCTATTTACAATAGGTATAAAGAAGGACTTAAGGATTTACCAGTTTCTATGAATCCTATTCCAGATTGCTGCGAGCCTAATTATTGGCTTAGTTGTTTGTTGATTGATGAAGAGGCTATGTGCAAGCAGGTTCGCGGTGAACAGGATGTTTGCTATGTGAAGGAAGAAGGAAAAACTTGTCCTACTGAGGTTCTTGAAGCTATTAGCAGTATTAATGCAGAGGGCAGACCAATCTGGAAGCCCATGCATATGCAGCCGATATATCGGACGAACCCGTTTGTGACGGCTTCCGGAAACGGCCGGGGACGCACGAATGCCTATATTTCAGGCGCTTTTGAGGACGTTGGGGCCGATATTTTCCGTAGAGGGCTCTGCTTGCCGAGCGATAATAAGATGACGGTGGAGCAGCAGGACGTAATTATCGATATCATTCACAGGTGCTTTCGGTGATGTCGGCTGAATGTGCATGAGGGGCGTAGATAGAGAATAAGGCATCGACTGGATATGAATCAGGCGGTCATATGTACATCGGTTGAACATGGCTGGGGGAGTCAAGAAGACCATGAAACCCACAGTAGGGTTTGGCTGGTGTGAACTCGATGATGTGATCTGCAACGTTCTTGGAGCGGCCATAAGGTTTGGATTATGGAAAACGATAAAGGAGAAGATAGATGCGACTTGAGAGAAAACTCGGCTTTTATGAGAAGTACATAAAACGCCTTTTAGATATTATCTGTTCCTTTCTTTTTATAATCGTTTTCTGTTGGCTATACGCGATTATCGCGGTGATTGTGAGAGTGAAGATGGGAAGCCCGGTGCTGTTTAAACAACCTCGCCCTGGCATTGTGAAGAACGGTAAAGAGACCATCTTTGATATTTATAAGTTCCGGTCGATGACAGATGCCAAGGATGCGAATGGGAAACTCCTTTCGGATGAAAAGAGACTTCCTAAGTTTGGTGCTTTACTGAGAAGCACATCGCTTGATGAGCTTCCCGAAGTCTTCTGCATCCTGAAGGGTGACATGAGTGTGGTTGGTCCGCGTCCGCAGCTGGTTCGAGATATGGTTTTTATGAGTGATGAACAGAGGATGCGTCATACAGCAAAGCCTGGACTGACTGGACTGGCACAGGTTATGGGTCGCAATGCGATAACCTGGGAAGAGAAGCTGGACTGGGATCTAAAGTACATAGGGAAGGTTGGTTTTCTTGGCGATGTGAAGATCTTGTTTCAGACCATAGCCGCTGTGTTCAAAAGAAGTGGTATTACTGATGGGGAAAATGCTACTGCTCTTGATTATGGGGATGCATTATTGTTGTCTGGGAAGATAAGCAAAGAGAGATACGATGCACTTCAAGCAGAATCCCAAAAGTTATTGGAGAATAGAGAATGAAACTACTTAAGTTTGCCTATGAAAAGATAAAAGGGCAGCCAGCTCCATATTATTATAATTATTCTATACTTACAGTAATAAAAAAACCAATCCGCAAATGGGTAGCACAAAGGCTAGCGCCTAACTGTGTTTTCAATAACATCCGTATTCTTTTATATCGACTTTGTGGATTCAAAATTGGAAAGCACGTTTTCATCGGAATGAAATGCTATTTGGATGATATGTGCTATGACCTTCTCTCAATAGGAGATAATGTGATTATTTCTTATGGAGTGTATTTTGCTTGTCACGGAAGAAACCAGGACCATTATCCGATAAGAGTAGAAGATAAAGCTTATATCGGCATGAGAGCAAATATTATCAGCAAAAATGTAGATGGTACAGAAAATGGAGTTTGTATCGGTGAGGGTGCTGTTGTTGGAGCTTGTGCTTTAGTAAATAGAAATGTACCTCCTGGAGCAACGGCAGTTGGTATTCCTTGTAGGATAATCGAAAGTAAAGGTGACGGGAATGAATGATTTAGTTTCGATTATCATGCCATCATATGATACTGCCAAGTATATTGATAAAGCAATAGACTCCGTATTGAAACAAACATATACAAATTGGGAGTTGATTATTGTTGATGATTGTTCACCAGATAATACGGATGATATTGTAAAGCCGTACTTGTCTGATGAGAGGATTAAATATTTTAAGAACGAAAAGAATAGCGGTGCTGCCATGAGTCGCAACAGAGCACTTCGTGAGGCAAAAGGAAAATGGATTGCTTTCTTGGACTCGGACGATCTGTGGATGCCTGATAAGTTGGAAAAACAGATCAGATTCATGGAGAGGAACGGCTATCAGTTTTCATACACAAACTACGCAGAAATCGATGTAAATGGAAAAAGAAACGGCATAACAGTCACAGGACCAAAAAGAATCACGAAGACTGGAATGTATAACTACTGCTGGCCGGGATGTTTGACCGTGATGTACGACAGAGATGTTGTTGGTCTCATCCAAATAGCGGACATCAAGAAGAACAATGATTATGCCATGTGGCTCAAGGTTTGCCAAAGGGCAGATTGTTACCTGATAGATGAGGAATTGGCACTATATAGACATGGTAGAGCAGGGAGCATTAGCACTCACAGCATAAAAACCATGATTGGATGGCACTACAAGCTTTATCGTAAGGCTGAAGGCCAGAATCCTGTGGTTTCCGTATTCAACACAGGTCGAAATTTGGTGTTCGGGTTCTATAAGAAAAGAAGATTTGTGAAAAGAGAAAGCTGAGATTATGAATATACTGTTTGTAACAAAAAATGATGGGCATCCATGGGCAGGTCCGAGCTATAGTGTACCGAGGCAAATAAAAGCACAAACAAGTGTCGACAATGTGTTTTGGTATAATCTATACGGAAAGAAAGAGGCAGAGTATGAACCTCTTAGACAGTGGAGAAACGAGAAATATTATCATGATCTGATTGACTATCCAACGGGTAGAATAGCTGATTTACCTGCTCCGTTTAATAAAGCAGATATTATTATAGTAGAGCCGTTTTACTTGTTTGGGATGGATAGAATTGTCGAAGAGTTAATGTCTTGCAAGATCCCTTACGTTATTGTACCAAGAAGCGAGTTTACAAGGCTGGCGCAAAAGAGGCATTGGTACAAGAAAATACCGGCGAATATTTTGCGCTTTTACAAGTTTGCCCAAAATGCTTGTGCCATTCAATATCTGACAGAAGATGAAGCAAAACAATCCGGTAATAAGTGGAATCAGGAGTTTTTTATTATACCTAACGGTTGTGATCTTCCATCAAAAACAAAGACGAGTTATCAGGATGAACGCGTTAAGGGAATATATATTGGAAGGATAGAAACATACCAAAAAGGACTTGATGTCCTAGTTGAAGCCATAAAAAATGTTCAAGACAAACTCCGTAAGGCCAATTTTACGATGAATATATTTGGACCCAATACGGATGAATCAGTAAAAGATTTGACTAACATGATTAACATGGGAAAGTTGAACGATTTGATTTCTATTACATCGAAAACGGTGATAGGTGAAGAAAAAATGAACTTGTTGTTGGGATCGGATGTTTTTATCATGCCATCTCGGTTTGAAGGGCTACCGATGGCATTAATCGAGGCGCTCTCTTACGGTCTGCCCTGTTTCGTAGCTACCGGAACAAATATGAGAAAAGAAATTGAAGAGGCAGATGCAGGATGGGGAACAGAAACCACAGTGGAGGCAGTCTCGGCATCCCTGCTACAAATGATTGGGGACATAAATCACTATGAAAAGATGGGAAAGAATGCCATATGCTTGGCCTCTAGGTATTCGTGGGAGAATATTGCGAAGATGACACATGACATATTGCAGACTTATGTTTGAATTTGTGGGTATACTCCCATGAAAGAATGGAGGACAAAGCATTTGAAGATACTGGCATTTACCTTTCGTTCTACCATGGTCGGGGGATCGAATCGTTCTTTCCTTACAGTCGTGGAAGGTTTGAAAAATAGATGCGGCCATCATATCACGGTGGTATTGCCGGAAAAAGGTCCTTTGTGCAGTTGCCTGGATGAGATCGGCGTGCCTTATGTGATTTATCCATCATATATGGTCAGCGCCATTGACCTTAATTCCTTGCCCAACGTTATTCGGTTAGCCAAGTATGCGGCGAGCAACTTCTTTGACTGGATCCAGGGCTCTGCTATAGCAAAGCGGCTGAAAAGTGAAAAGTATGATTTAGTTTATATCAATGACAACCCTACTTATGTGGGAGCGTATGTCGCTCGTGATCTAGGTCTACCATATGTGTGGCATTTGAGAAGCCCACGCACAGCCAAAGCGAGATATGTTCCCGGATCAAAAGCACTATATACTAACGCCAAACGGCTTATCGCCATCTCGGAGAGCATGAGGAAGCAATATAAAACCAGCAGAACTATGTCCGGGGCTAACTTTGAATTAGTCTACAACGCTATCCCCATGAAGGAGTGTCAGCCGGCGATAAGAAGCACTGAAAATGGTTTTCACATTATTCAGTGTGGACGCATCTGCAAAGCGAAGGGGCAAATGGAGGCTGTTCAGGCTATCTGTATTCTCCGTGAGCAATATCACATTCAAGATGTATTCCTTCATATCGTAGGTAATGCGGGGGGCAAAGAGGGAACCACATATTTAAATAAGATCAAGCAGTATTTGCAGAGACATGACTTGGGCGAACATATTGTCTTGGAAGGATATCGGGAAGATGTAGATGAGCTGAGAAAAGATATGTGCTGTGAGGTGGTTTGCTCCGCGAATGAGCCATTTGGTCGTGTTACCGTAGAGGGCATGCGTGCGGGACTAGTATTGATTGGGGCAAACTGCGGCGGCACAGTTGAATTGATTAAGGACGGAGAGACGGGCCTTTTATATGAGTATGGCAAACCGGAAGACCTGGCCGACAAGATCGCATCAATTTATCATCAAAGGGATATGGCAGATGCACTTGCACTAAATGGATTTTCTTATGCAACGCAGCATTATAACACGGAAGAATTGATCGAAAGGATTGACGCAATCTTTCACTCGGTAATAGATTGCTGAAAAGATTCTATGCTTTCGGGGTGGAAGACGGAAAACTCCAGTCTTGACATACTGAACAGCGAATAAGAGGACTATAGATGATTAAAATCAAAGCAACACAAGGAAATATGTTGGCGCTAACAGAAATGATTACAGCCATCATCACAATATTTCTATACCTGCTTTTTGTAGATTTTTCTTCCGAACGATTTGTTTTAATTGTATTGCCATTCGGTTTTCTGATTATTCTTCTATTATTCTATAACTCCCAGATCAGAAATAGAAGCTTTATTTGTATGATACTTCGTGTTCTTGCATTTCTTAGAATGGTTATTCTCCCATTGCTGTGGATCAAAAATATTGATATGCAACTCATGGTTTCAGGGGTAAGGCTGAGCGACCACTACGGTATCGCTTCTCTTCTTATGATCTATGAATATTTATGCGTAGAGTCTGTTATATTACTGACATATAATCATATACCACTGCAAAATCAGGAGAACATGAATGAACCAAACACTCAGTATAACAACATATTTTACAGGTTGCTGATTATAATCCTTTTGGGCTTCGCAGTGGCATTATACTTGGTCATTCCCGAAATCAGATTATCCTATAAGAGCATTTTTTCCATCAGGATGGTTGAGTTCACCCAAGATACATCTGTTGAGTTCACAGGGGGCACAATCAAAAGAATTCTGGGAACACTGTTTGCACTGGATGTTCAGATCTTGAGAATCTTGCTGCCTTCCTCGATGCTGTACAGCATGTACAGACAGGGCAAGCACACGCGCATGGTATTTTACATGTTCCTGCTCTTGTGCTTTGGACAGTTTTTGTTCTTGTCGTCCACTTTCGCAGAGGCATTGGTGGCTGATATTGTGGTGGGCTATTTCTTCCTCACATTGTATCCTAAGTATAGAAAAAAATCGCTTATTATCCTTTTCACTTTCTCAGCGGGTGGTGCCTTGTTATTTTTTGTTTTACGTTTTATGGTTAAAGGTGGAGGATATTTGAGCCGGACAAATGGATTTATCTATTATATTTCTCAAGTCACGAATGCGTATTTCCAAGGGATCGATAATGTGTCGGCTACATTTAACATTCCCAGCGGGTACGAGATTGAAGGTGTGGTGGCATCGTTTATTAAAGCGATTCCATTTAACAATACTATTTTTTCGGGAAACAATCTACAGCGTCTGAGCGTTTATTATAATTTATATAATTTCTCAAAGGGGCAAATCGTTCCCACTATAGGGGTGGGTTATTATTGTTTGGGCTTTTTTTTCGCACCTGTTTTTTCTATTGCTTTTGTGTATTTGGCTCTCAGATATGAACGAAAAGCCATGAATAACTTGTATGATATTAAGTTTGTTCCATATTTTTTCTGCTCAGTAGTATTTGCTTTAGGCGTTGGTGCAAAGAGTCCGTCCATTACTCTACGGTGGTTTTTGAGCTGGGGCGTATTTTTGCTTTTGATTACGCTGTTCTCTGAACGGCGCAGAAGAAAGGTTACACCATAGTAGTTCCCGGATGAATATTGATCGTAACGAAAGGAGAAGTCGGGGCGGGTAAAGATATCGTTCCCTCACCCCTGTTATTTCATGAATCGAATAAAAAAGATCGCAAATAATGAATATATTTTTTCTATTGCCACGAAATTTGTGAATATGGGTTGCTCCGTATTGCAATCTATACTGGTCGCAAGATATCTTGGCGCAGAATTAAAAGGTCATAACGCACTCATTACGAGTATCGTAAGCATTGGCGCTATCATTATCACCTTTGGTATGCATCAGGCGTATCCCTATGTTCGGAAAAAGTACGGAAAGGAACAGATATACAACAACTATTTAAGCGTATTGTCGTATGTCTTTATACTGTATTTTCTTCTGGCAGTAGTCGTTAGCCTATTTGTCCCAAAAATGGATATTAGAGTAGCTATATTGCTTATTCCCATTGCTGGATACGCAAAAGCTCTAGGTTATGTGTCGCTGATTGAGTTGCCCAACAGATACAACACGCTTCATTTGATTATTGTAGGGATCGACTTGCTGTGCGTCACATTACTGTATATATTCACAAAGAGCAATTATTTCTGGGGTATTGTTATTGTGTCGCTTTTATATGTTCTGGAGCTTGTGGTCTATTACAGCAAATTGAAGTTCCAGTATGTTTGGAAGAAAGAACTGTTTTCCCTTGCCAAAGAGCTCTATTCATTTGGATTCTTTCCCATGCTGGCACTGCTGATGACCACACTGAATTACAAAGTAGATGTCTTAATGCTAAGAGGTTTTCCGGAAATTATCACAACGGCGCAAATTGGCATCTATTCTGTTGGTATGTCGATCACTGATAGAATCTCTCTGATACCAGACACATTGAAAGGAGTCATGATCTCCAAGCTGGCTAAAGGCGCAGATGAACACGAGGTAGCGAAAGTCTGTCGTCTGTGTTTTTGGAGTAGTTTCGGCATATGTATTGGGTTACTGGTCATTGGAAAGCCAATGATAAGGATACTATATGGCTCTGAATATATTGATGCGTATAAGGTGCTGTTGATATGCGCGGCAGGTACGATCTTTATTGGATATTTCAAGTTAATCGCGCAGTATAATATAGTAAATAAAAAGCAGATTCGCAACGTTATTATGCTAGCTATTTCGGTCATAGTGAATATCATTTTAAATTTGCTACTTATTCCCAGATATCAACTCTCCGGAGCGGCGGTTGCGTCAGGAGTCGGATATTTCTTAAGTGGGATTATCTTTGTTACTTGGTTTGCAAGGAACAACGGCTTGAAGCTATCGGAGATGATCTTGATACAGAAGAGCGATCTGCTCAGATTAAATAGTTTGTTACAAGGTAAAAAAGTAAAATAGCGCTCTGGAAACACGATAGTGGTGATGGTACTTCCTGGTTTGTTGAACGTAGATTCGCTGTGACGAGAAACGCTTTTTTGAAAAATGACAGAAGAGAAGAAAAGAGTGAGGAAAGACGAACCGTCAGAGACTTGCTCTAACGGAGGAGTTAACAATATGGTTATTGGAACATGTGGGTTTATAGCAACTGGGTCAAGTGCTGTCTCAGATTACATAAAAGAGTTTTCCAGTATCAGTGCATTGGATATGTTTGAATTTGTTATCACACATGGTCCGGATGGATTAGAAGATCTTGACTATCAGTTAAATGAGCATTGCGTTAAATATACTTCCTCGGCTGTAGCAATTGAACGGTTTAAGAGCAATGTGTTTAACTATTTGATAAGATTTCAACGGGACAAAACGATTCGTAGAAACTTAGAAGATGCGCTGGATAGATACATTAGAGAAATCACGCAGGTTCATTGGAAAGGTTATGGTGCAGCTGACAATCAGATTTATGGGTCTGTATTATATCGTCATCCATTTGTCAATATGTTGCCTCAAAAGCTTGGAAAGAAATATGTTGGTATATTTAAAAAACACTCTCGAGCTAATCTAAGTACTTTCCCTGCCCATGACATTAATTTTTCTATTAAGCCTGAAAACTTTGATGAAGCTTCAAGAAAATTCATTCAAGAGGTTTTTTACTGTTGCGGAATCGAACAAAATAAAAAAATCTTGTTAGACCAGCCATTCAGTGCTATAAATCCACATAGAAGCTTTAAGTATTTTGATGACCCATTAGCCATTATCGTAGATAGAGACCCATGTGATTTATATCTCCTTGCAAAAAGATATTTTCATCCAAAGGGTTTAGCATACTGTATTCCTACAGATACCGTAGGAAACTTCATAACTTACTATAGGAATCTAAGGAAAGCTATGTACAGTAATTTGAATAAAAAATCAGATAATGTGTTAATTATACGGTTTGAGGACATGGTGTATCGTTTCGATGAAACTAGAAAGAAAATAAATGAGTTTTGTGGATTAAATGATAATGATCGAATACACCATTATTTCGAGCCTAAAATGTCCATTGCTAACACACAACTTATTAGGAGATATCCAGATGAAGAATCAAATCTGATTTTAATAAAGGATGCTCTAAATGAGTATTTATATGATTTTGAACAGTATGGAGAAGTTGATACATCTGGACAAATGTTCAATAATCGTTCTCCCTTAAACAAATAGTGATTATAAGTACTCTCAGAAAGGAGAAGTCATGAATATTGCAGTAATCCTTGCCGGTGGCACGGGGACAAGAGTTGGCGCAAATGTTCCAAAACAATTCATAGAGGTTCTTAGCAAACCTATTCTTGCATATACTCTTGACAACTTTCAGGTTGATCCTGAAATTGATGCGATTGAAGTTGTGTGCCATAAGGATTGGATTGATGAAATAAGATCTATTTGCGATAGGTATGGAATCGATAAGCTGCGCTGGCTAACAACTGGTGGAGATACTTTCCAGGAATCAACACTCAATGGCATTTTCAACCTGAGGGATAAGATAAGCCATGATGATATCGTGGTGGTTAGCTTCGGAGTTTCGCCCTTCTGCACGCCAGATATCATAAATGACAGCATTCGGATTGCAAGGGAACACGGGAATGCTATCAGTGCTGAAGACTCCCCGTTATGTACATGTATTAAAGATGATGAATTCAGTACTACGCAGAATTTGATTCGTGAGACTATAAAAGGTTTCAGTAATCCATGGACGTTCCGATTTGGCGAATTGGTGGAGGCATACGAGGAGGTTCAGAGAAGAGGGATTCTAAACGAACTGGAGCCACACACGACATCAGTTTATCTGGCTTTGGGTAAACGCCTATGGTTCTCAAAATCATCCGGGTACAATTTTAAAATCACTTTGAAGGAAGATTTGGATAAATTCGAGGGGTTGCTTCTTTTGAAAAAACAAAGAGAAGCCGAAGGAAAGAAAGTAGATTGGTAATAGGCCGGAGAAAGGAAATCATAATGATTACATACAAAGAGTTTGAAGTAATTAATACGATGCTTAAGGCAGATGGTTGGGTAGATAATATTGCTGAGCATGTCTACTCTAACGTTCACTATTATGCATTTAAAGATCAGGCTGAGGTGGAGCAGCTTGTGGCAGGTCTGAAGGATAAGGGCTGTATCACAGATAACTATGTAACGGATCTTGGAAAGAAGGAGATTGAATCTCTCCGTGTGAAGAACGCCGTGATTCGTGCTGCCGGGGGCGGAGATATCAACGCCAAGTCGGTGTATAACATGCCCAAGGGTTTGTTTGTAAAGAACGGCGAGACGCTGATTGAACGCCAGATCAGGCAGTTGAAGGAAGCAGGTATCGACGATATCACCGTCGTTGTCGGTTATAAGCAGGAGCTGTATTTCTTCCTTGTTGATAAGTGGGGTGTTAACCTGGAGATCAATACTGATCTGAAGAAGAATAATGTATTCTCGCTGTACATGGCGAAGAACTTCCTTGACTCTACTTATATCCTTAATTGCGATAATTATTTTGAGGAGAATCCTTTCTCTCAGTATGAGTATAACTCGTTCCACGCAACTGTGTATAAGGATAATGCCCACAATGAACTCGTGGTAAAGAAGAACCAGTCTGGTCGCATCCTTGATGTATATAGCTGTGCCAAGAGTGGAGAGTGCATCTACGGGCATGCGTATATTGATTCTGAACTGAGCCGCAGGCTCGTTAAGTTCATGGATGAAGAAATTGATGATTTCCGTATTTCTGCCCTTTTCTGGGAAGAATTTGTTGCCCGTCATGCGGACGACCTGGAAATGTATGGCCGTGAATATCCTGCCGACTTCCTGTTCGAGTTCGATTCCATTCAGGAAATCCAGAATATTGACGGCTTGTTCCTCAGTAATGTGTCCGGTTGGATCAATGAGAAGATTTGCTCTGTACTCAACTGCACCGAGGATGAAATCACAGATATTAATGTCCTTCAGAAAGGTCTCTCCAATATTCTGTTCACGTTTGTGGTTAGTGGTGAGCGTTATATCTTCCGGTATCCTGGTGACAGCACTCAGTTCTTTATCTACCGCAAGAATGAGTGTGTAGCGAATAAACTCGCAGCGAAGGCTCATGCGGATGATACTTACATCTACATTGATGAGCAGGGTGCTAAGATTTCCAAGTTCCGCGAGAATCTGATCGACCTTCACGGTAAGTATTACTATGATGTGGAGCTGATGAAACGCGTTGCTCAGAAGATTCGCGCTTTCCATGATGTCGGTTATGATATGCCCGATTGGGAAGAGTACAATTATGATCCCGTGTGGCAGACAGAGCGACTGTTTAAGGAAGCCTCTAAGATGAAGGGCGATCTCTTTAAGATTTTTGAGAAAGAATGGATCCAGATTCGCAAGCTTCAGAAGTATGCCGATATGGATGACGTCAAGCACACCATGTGCCATAACGATATCAACATTGATAACGTGCTCCTGACAGACACCACCCTGGACATCATTGATTATGAGTTCGCAGGGTATAATGATCCTGGCTACGATTTTGGCCGTGTAATTGCTGGATTTGAGTACGAGGCTGACGAACCGAAGATTCTCGATATCCTTGAGGCCTATTTCGGTCGCCCGGCCACTGAGATGGAGCACCGGCATTGGATGGCCTACACGACAATCCATAATTGGTATTATGTCGGTTGGGCGCTCTACAAGGAGAGCATCAACGAGTATACGCGTGACTGGATGCTGTTCTTCTTTAAGCAGGTGCACAAGTTGCTCGCATGGTGCCTGCCGAAATATGAAGCTGTTTATGGTCCTATGGAAGATCCGAAGGCTGCTCCAGAAGGATGGAAAGAATGAACACAGTTCTGATGCTTGCTGGGGGTGTTGGTACTCGTATGGGTGCTAACATTCCTAAGCAGTTTATAAAAATCAAAGGGAAACCGATTATCGCATATACACTTGATATTCTGGAGAATAATGAGAATATCGATGCCGTCGAAATTGTTTGTGTTCACGGGTTCGAGGATCTTCTTGAGAGCATTATAGATGAGTATGGTTTTAAGAAGGTAAAATGGATCTGTGAAGGTGGGTCGACGTTCTCATTGTCCGTTTATAATGGATTGAAAAATCTGCGAGATAAATTGTCTCCGGACGATCTTTTGATGATTCACATGAGCGTGGCACCATTCATTGGAGATGATATCCTGAATGATGCAATCAGAGTAGCACAAGAGAAAGGTAATTCCATTTCTGAGAATCCTTGTTATTTGTGTATGGGATCACATGATACCGATGAATATAGTACGAAAAGCGTGCTGAGAGAGACTATTACAGGTTTGAACACTCCACAGACTTTCCACTTTGGAGAACTGATCGGCCTGTATGACAGAGCTAAAGAAGAAGGTATTCTGGAAGACCTGGAGCCTCATACCACATCAGTCTATTATCATTATGAGAAGCCGCTGTATTTTTCAAAAGGATCACAGTTGAATATCAAGATAACAAATCAGGATGACTTGGACTTATTTGAGGCATTCTGCATTATGAAGGAACAAAAGAGGAAATGAAATCCCAATTACCTTTGATGACCGCATCAAAGAAATCAACATGGGCGATTGGAAAATATAGTGCAAGTCTTTGAGAGAACACAGGATTTTCTGAAAGAGCTTATCAGAAAAGATGATGACAAGACATATTGTGGCATCTTAAGTACAAGGTGCAGAAAGGTTTACAATGATAACGCGAAATAGAATCACTCGTTTTGACAATCTTAAAGGATTCCTTATTATCATGGTGGTGTTTATCCATGCTTTGATGCATAAAGGATTTGTTCAGAACAACGTTTTTCCCTTGTCTACAAATATTGAAATAATGATTAATTCTTTTGCTATGCCGACTTTTGTGTTCTTATCAGGTTTGTTTACATCAAAAAGAACTCAGGAGGGGTATGCTGAAAAGATAGTTTTCGATATTTTTATACCTTTTGTTGTTTTCCATCTGCTTCAATGGGCTATTTTTTCCCACTCGCTTAAGACTGTGCTTAATCCATTTCATCATATGTGGTATCTTCTGAGTCTGTTTTTCTGGAGGCTTTTGATAGTTCATGTTTCAAAAATCAGATTTTCGCTCCTGATTTCCATAGCAGTGGCCTTAATATGTGGTTTTACTCCTGCAGATCATCTGCTTTCGGTATCCAGAACGATTTGCTTCTTTCCGTATTTCCTGGCTGGGTACTATACTAATAAAGAAATTATCCTCAAATTTGGAAACTGCCTTAAGCGAAAAATCTTCGCCGGGGGAGGGATGATTATCCTTTTCTCAGCTGTGATAATTCTTCAATATAAAGGATTGCCGATATTTAGTGTGTTTCTTATGAATGGAGGGTACGGGAGCTTAGGTGTTTCGAATATTACCGGTTTAATCCTCCGCGCTTTGGCATACTGCATATCCTCCATTTTAATTTTCTGCCTGCTTCACCTTTCGATTGATAAAGATTGTTTTCTATCGACTTTGGGGCGCAACACGATGCCAATCTATATTGGCCATGCAATTATTATCAAAGTGAATGCAAAGATTCTGAGAATGACAGGAATCTTCTCGGAAATAAGCGAAATTGGATTTATAGTTTTTGCAATTATCGATACATCTGCGATTTGTCTGCTGTTAAGCAATCGATATGTGATTAGTCTTTATCAACGGCTTATGGGTTTGATCACAAAATCTATAGTTAAAAATGAGCAAACTCAATCTGATCATATGTGGACTAAATGAAGGGACTGCCAAATCAATAGTTGCAGGCTAATACAGGCTCTCCAAGATAATTAGGTGTCAAACCCATCTCAAACCCTTGTGGGATGGGACAGGGGACGGTTCGAGACCACTGAAAAAGTCGTTGAAATCAGATTCCAAGAAAACACTCGTTTTGAATATAGCTAGCTATGAAAATGTAAAAGAGATTTTTGAAAATTAGCAAAAAAAATTAATAGTTTTTGTTCGTTTCGAGAAGTAAGAAACTGTGAGCAAAAAAGGAAAAATAGGATGAAGATACCAAAAATTAGGTGTCCTTCATCCTTTTTTTGTTAAAATACTAAACACAATATTAAAAAAATTATATTTAAAAAAAATGCCTACCAATTTTGCAAAGTTTAATTCAAAAACGGAGATTGAATGTTTATGGATAAAAGACTATAATTCCAATGGTTTTAAACGATAAGTAAATCAGTCTGATATTTATATTCAAGCAGATTCATTTGCTTATGAGAAAAGAAGTTCAGCATTCTTTTGTTGTTTTTAAGAACATTATGATTAAATAAGTATGAAGAAATAATAGAAAATCAAAATTGGTGCTTGACTTTTGTTATTTTTAATATTAATATTGTGGACGACGGAAAA
>JAEEGF010936422.1_pt1 | contig 43230 bp, 38 predicted proteins | sample 9134171 | NCBI WGS metagenome assembly JAEEGF01 (sample SAMN16246542, study PRJNA631951) | gut metagenome | biome: gut microbiome; feature: rumen; material: AP-attached | host: Bos | place: Iran: Karaj | collected 2018-10 | reverse complement strand
TATGCACCTTATGAAAAACCGGAAGTATCCGTTACTTGCGTAATCCAGAATGGATATGCTTCTGCAAATGCAGCAGAGCTTGCATCATTTATATATGCTTATATGTATGATAAGGAAGCCTTAAAAGATGCTTCATTTGGACAAAGTAAAACAGATACATCAGACTAAGCTATACTGATTGTTTCCGGCAAAAGAGGAATTAATATGTTTGGAAAGATTAAATTAAAAAGCTATAACTATTTTCTGCTTCTGTTGATCATATCAGCTATGATCATCGGTGTTGTCATAATCAACAGTGCCAACAGCAACTATACATCAAAACAGATAATCGGAGTTGTTCTTGGACTTACAATACTTATAGTTACAGCACTTATTGATTATCATTTTATATGTAAATTTTATATGATCATCTATGCTTTAAATCTTGTATTTCTTGCGGCAGTTCTTCTTTTCGGAGAGAATGTTAATAATGCTACAAGATGGTTCACATTTGCCGGAATCACATTCCAGCCTTCAGAGCTTACCAAGATATTTATGATCATTTTCATGGCGAAGTTTTTATGTAGGGCAGATGAAAAAGAAAAACTCAGTCATTTTAGGACTATAATTAAATTTGGTATATTCCTCGGAATCCCGATTCTTTTTATCTTTATGCAGCCTGACCTTTCAACTTCAATCTGTATAATCATGGTTATGATAACTATGTATTATCTTGCAGGTTTAAGCTATAAAGCCATAGGAATAATACTTCTTATATTTATTCCTTTGGTAAGTGGATTCCTTTGGTATATTCAAAGACCGGACCAGAAGCTTCTTTATGAACATCAGGTAAACAGAATCATGTCATTCATTTATCCTTCTGAATATGATGATGACAATCAGCAGCAGGATAACTCGGTAATGGCCATAGGTTCGGGTAAGCTTACAGGTAAAGGACTTAACAATACAAGTGATGCTACGGTTAAAGCAACCAAGCTCATTTCAGAGCAGCAGACAGACTTTATTTTTTCAATCGTAGGAGAGGAACTGGGATTCTCAGGATGTATATTTTTAATTGCATTAATACTTATTATAGTGCTACAATGTATTAGAGTGGCGAGACGAGCCAAGGACAAACTCGGTATGTTACTTGCGGCCGGAGTTGCATGTCTTATAGGCTATCAGTCATTTATAAATATCGGTGTTGCAACGGCATTGCTCCCTAATACCGGAATCCCTTTGCCGTTTATTAGTTATGGACTGAGTTCCCTTGTCAGTTTATCGCTTGGTCTCGGTATGACTATGAATATAAGTATGCAGCATAAAAGATTTTACTGATCAATTAATCCTATATCAGGATGGACGGAGGGTTTCAATGAATATTGTATTGATAGCACACGATTCAAAGAAAAAGCTTATGCAGAACCTATGTATCGCTTACAGATCGATACTGGTGAAGCACGAGATATTTGCTACGGAAACAACCGGAAGACTCGTGGAAGACGCCTCAGGACTGAATGTTCATAAAGTTCATGCCGGCCATCTCGGTGGTGTCGAGCAGCTTATGTCGCGTATCGACAGTAACGAGATGGATATGGTCATCTTCCTGCACGATCCTGAGATTCCAAGATCCCATGATAACGCATACTATAATATATTTATTTCCTGCGATAATCATAATATACCTATCGCAACAAATCTTGCTACGGCTGAGCTTATCATCAAGGCCCTTGAAAGAGGCGACCTTGACTGGCGAAATCTCTATAAACATTAAGAGGGCACGATGAAGACTATTATCTATTATCTTATTCTTTGCATCTGCTCGGCAGGTGTCATATTTCATTTTGCAAGTGAAAATAAGGATTATTCCGATCATTATTATAACGGCGAGACTGTTGATCTCGGTTTCAACGACAGACTTCCGGAGTATGAGCTGACCGGCTTCCACACAGAGAATGCCGTTATCAGAAACAACCAGGAGATCAATGCCACAGATTATCAGGACAATACCTATGCGGCACTTATGATCAACAATACCGATAACAAGGTCCTGGTTTCTCACAACGTTCATAGAAGGATCTACCCTGCAAGTATGACCAAGCTTGTAACGGCTATGCTTGCATGTGAAGCAATAGAAGAGGGCGTTCTCGATCTCGACCAGACTATCACTCTGACTCACGATATCGAATTCCCAGAATATGACGGAGCAATGCACAGTGGACTTACCGAAGGCTGCCAGATAACCGTACGTAATCTTATGTATGGCTTTATGATGTGCTCTTTTAACGATTTTGGCGTTATCCTCGGCGAGCAGATTGCCGGCAGTGAGGCTGCTTTTGTTGAGATGATGAATCAGAAAATGATCGAGATTGGTGCGACAAACTGCCACTTTGCAAATACACACGGTCTCGACGATCTGAATCATTATGTTACAGCCTATGATATGTATCTGATCATCCGTGAGGCTTCAAAGTATCAGCTTCTTGAGGAGATTGACAGCTATCAGACCTACACCTTCTTCTATAAGGATGAAAACGGTGAATATATTCAGACAGACCTTGAGCCTACAAACCGTTTTGTTTCAAAAGAAGTCAAGATGCCTTCAAATATCAAGATCAAGTCATGGAAGACCGGAACCACCGAGCTTGCAGGCTACTGCCTTGCAATGATTCTTGATATTAACGATAAGGAATATACGATCGTTGTTACCGATTCAGAGAGCAGTTCAGATCTATATAATACAATAAGTGCCATGTTTAATCTGGCAGATTAAGGTACTATGAAAAAGAAGAAGAATAGTAATGTCATTAACTTAATAAAAGACTCTAAGATGAATGTTGCGATTATTATTTTCGCAGCTATTCTTCTTTATGTGGCTATTAGTGTAGTTATTTCCATGAAGAAGGAGCCTGTTGCGACCTACAAGGTTGGCGACAGTGACATCAGCGATAATATTTCCTGCACCGGAATTGCAATTAGAAATGAGATAGTCGTTAAGGCGAGTCGTTCCGGATATATTACATATTTCACGAGAAATAACGATAAGGTCAGAAAGGGTAGCGCGGTCTGTACCATCGATGATACAGGAAGTATCATCAGCAGCAGCGAATCACCTGAGGCTGAAGGAATAACCCTTACACAGAAGGATTATCAGGAGATCCGTAAGACTATATCTCTTTACAAGACCAATTACGAGGATATCGATTTCTATAAGGTATATAACTTTAAGGACGAGATAAGCAGTAAAATACTTGATGTTGCAAACCAGGTTCTCGTTGATAAGCTTCATTCCGATAAAAAGGTCGGTTCAGCGTTCCAGTATATGTACAGCCCTGTGAGCGGCATCCTGTGCTTCTATACGGACGGCTATGAAAATAAAAAGGTTGAGAACATCACAGCTGCTGATTTTAACGCCTCTGCCTACGTAAAGAATTCCTTTGCATCCGGCGATATAGTTAACTCAGACTCAGTGGTTTATAAGATGGTTGAGGATGAGAAGTGGAATATCGTTTGTCAGCTCAGTAAGAATGATGTTGAGCGGCTTAAGGAAAAGGAATACCTTGAGATAAATATCAATAACTCAAATTTCAACCTTTATACTTCTTTCGAGATAATCGAGAAGACCGGTGAGTATTTCCTGAATATTCCGATGAAGAAATACATGTCAACCTTCGCAAACGAAAGATTTCTGAATGTTGAAATAATGCTGGACAGCTATGAAGGCTTGAAGATTCCTAACTCAAGCATAGTAAGAAAGAAGGTTTATCTCTTACCTAAAGAATATGCAGCGGCCGGCGGTAATTCAAGTAATAAGAATAAGGTTTATCGTCAGGCAGTTGACAGCGAAGGTAATCCTACGATAGAGCAGATAACACTTGATATTTACGATGAAAGAGACGGATTCCTCCTGGTCAATCCGGACACCTTCAAATCAACAGACGTTCTCGTTCAGCTTGATACAAATAATCATCTGAGCGTTTCGCTCCTGGCAAGTGATGATATCAATGGCGTATATCTTGCCAATGAAGGTGTTGCCCAGTTTATCGAGGTTAAGGTTGAGCGTCCCGGAGATGAATTCACTGTCGTAAGCACTGGAGGTTCGCTCAGGAAATATGACAATATAATTATGGATTCTTCTAAAGTTAAAGAGAACCAGACAATATATTAATATAAAGCGAGGCGTATAAAAATGTTAGTTGAGAATTACAACAGAGTGAGACGCGAGATTGACGAAGCATGCAAGAGAGTAGGACGTGATCCGAAGGATGTCCTCCTTGTTGCCGTAAGTAAGACAAAGCCTCTCAGCGATATTGAAGAACTGATAGCAGCAGGTGTTAACGACTTCGGTGAAAATAAGGTTCAGGAGCTCTGTCAGAAATATGATGAAGTTTCGAAGCCTGTTAATTTCCATCAGATCGGACACCTTCAGACAAATAAGGTTAAGCAGGTTATCGGCAAGGCATGTCTGATACATTCGGTTGATTCCTTCCATCTTGCCGAGAAGATAGAGGCTGAGGCTGCAAAGAAGGATATCGCGGTTGATGTTCTTCTCGAAGTTAATGTTGCAGAGGAGGAAAGCAAGTTCGGACTTACTACAGATAATGTTGAAGAGCTCGTAAGAAGCATAGCTTCAGAGCTTCCTCACGTTAAGATTCAGGGTCTTATGACTATAGCTCCTTTCGTTGCTGACCCTGAAGAAAACCGTCCTGTATTCCGTAAGCTCCACCAATTACTGCTTGACATAAAATCTAAAAACATAGATAATGTTAATATGGATGTACTCTCGATGGGTATGACCAATGATTACGTGGTAGCAGTAGAAGAAGGTTCTACGATAGTACGTGTCGGCACAGCCATCTTCGGTGAAAGAAACTATCAGGTTTAATTAATGCGACCACATTAGATAGGAGAAGAGAAGGTAAATGTCTAAGAAATCAGGTAAGAAGAGCTTTTTAGATTATTTCAAAGTAAATTCAGACGACGATTACGAGGATGAATACGACGATCTGGACGATGAGAACCTCTTCGATGATGAAGAGGAGGAGGTTTACACAAAACCTAAGAAGGTAAAGAAAGCAAAGAAACAAAAAACAGTAGAAACAGACAGCGCATTTTCTGATTATGATGACAGTTCATATCAGAGTGACAGCGTTTTCAGCAGCTCGTACGACTCCGGCTACAGCTCGTCAAGCCTCGGAAGTGCGGGATATAACAGTTTCGGACAGTCAAGCACGACATCATCATACCAGCAGACACAGACCACCTATTCTGCACCAAAGAGACAGAACAGGTTTACAAGGGAAGATATGCAGATGAACAGAGAACTTAAAGATCAGAATGTTGTTTCATTTGATAAGAGACAGAACTATAAGCCTAACAGTGAGGTTTATGTTATAAAACCGGTTGAATTTGATGATGCTCAAACTGTATCTGACTTCCTTAAAGCAGGAAAAACCATCGTCATAAATATGGAAGGCGTACAGATAGATCCGGCACAGAGAATAATCGATTTTATCGGCGGCGCTTGTTACGGACTTGGCGGAGACCTGAAGGCTATTTCAGCCAACATCTTCATAGCTGCACCGCATAATATTGAGGTATCTGGCGACTTAAGAGATGAGATTCTGAATGAATCTACCTTATCGCCACAGCTGGGCAAGTATTAAATACTGTCGTATTTCGGAGGGGAGAGCAATGTTAACACCGGTTGATATCCAGCAGAAAAAGTTCAAAGCTGGTTTGGGGTACAATAAGGACGATGTTTCAAGGTTCTTTGAGGAGGTCTCAAAGAGCTACGAAGAGCTTTATCGTTCTAATGCAGAATTAAAAGAAAAGGTAATCACACTCAATGATGCTCTGCAGCATTATAAGACAACTGAGGAACAGCTTCAGAAGAATCTTTTGCTTGCTGAGAAGAACTCACAGCAGTCAAAGTCAAACGCTGTGAAGGAAGCCAAGACTATTGAGCTCGAGGCTAAGAACAGAGCAAATGAGATTGTTAATCAGGCATATGTTGATCTCGAGGAGATGGAAAACAAGATGAAGATGCTCGAGACGAGATATGCTGAATACAGGAGCGCTTTTGCAGCGCTTGTAAGAAAGCAGTTTGATATCATCGATCTCGGAGATATTGATCCGGATGCTAAGATCGATGTAAACTTCAGCCAGGGCGGCGCTGACAACAACAAAAAGAAATCAGGTAATAAGAGGAATTCTCCGTTTGAGGGGCTTGGTTCCGGCGACTTTGATTTCAAGTTTGAAGATGAAGGCAGCGGACTCGGCGGAGGTTTCGGTGGCTTTGGTGATTCAGGTCTGGGCGGCTTCGGTGACTCAGGACTTGGTGGCGGCCTTGGTGGAGATTCACCATTTGGCGGAGCTTCAAAGAACAGTAATTCTTCAAATGTATATGGTTCTGTCCTCGGCGGTTCAGGCATCGATCCGTTCGGCGATGGATTTGGTTTTCCCCCCAGTGTAGGCAGCGGAGCTGACGAAGCTGCTGCTGCGGATAAGGTGAAACCATTTAGAACTGTAGACGAGAGAAATGAGGAGAAGAAGGCTGAAAAGAGAGCCAGCTTCAGAACAGCAGGTATTCAGAACATGAAGTCCAAGACTTTATCGTTTAAGCCTGCAAATACAGATTTTCAGGAAGAACTTAAGGCAGCGGCAGAACAGAAATCCGAGGAGCATCTGCGTATGCATCAGGAGGATTTCGTTAAAGAATCCGTAGTCGGCGATGTTGACGAAGATATACCAAATAAAAACGTGAGAACTATTGCTCGTAACTATGACAATCTGTCAGTTACAGAAGAAGATGGTTTCATGTTCCTTTAAATATTATATTAAGGAGTTTTATTATGACAGATCATTTAACAGTTAACCTACTCAGTAAACCTGTCTATGATATTACCTACAACGACTCCTTTAATGAATTATCAAAGTTTTTATCAGGCTTCAATGCTTCAGATAAGAAGGCTCTGGTAATTTCAGATTCTAAAGTAGCATCCTTATATCTGGATGCTATTTTAAATGTTATGGAGCCTTGCTGTAAGTATGTAACAAGCTATGTATTTCCTGCCGGAGAAAGCAGTAAAACGCTTGATACAGTTAGAAATTGTTACGAGAAGCTTATTCTCGAAAAGTTTGACAGACATGATTTTATAGTTGCTCTCGGTGGCGGTGTTACCGGTGATATGGCGGGATATACAGCCGCAACTTATCTGAGAGGTATCGATTTTATCCAGGTTCCGACAAGCCTTCTGGCTGATGTTGATTCTAGTATCGGCGGCAAGACCGGCGTTGATTTTGACGCCTATAAAAATATGGTTGGTGCCTTCCACATGCCTAAGCTTGTCTATATCAACAGAGAGACCTTCAAAACGCTTGATAAGGATCAGTTCTACAGCGGAATGGGTGAGGTCGTTAAGTCTGCGCTTATCAGAGATGCAGAGCTTTTCGAGCTCCTTGAAGCAAATAAGGACGACCTGTTCAGTGTTGACAGAGATGTCCTTATGGAGATAGTTTACCGCTGCAATCTGGTAAAGAAGGCAGTAGTAGAGGAGGATCCTGAAGAGAAGGGTCTGCGTGCTATACTTAACTTCGGCCACACGATAGGACATGCTCTTGAAAAATATATGGAGTTTAAGCTCCTTCACGGCGAGTGTGTTTCCATCGGCTGCATCATGGCTTCCTACATCTCTATGAAGAAGGGACTCATCAGCAGGGATGACCTTGACAGGATAATTGCTGTCATCAGCCGTTTTGAGCTTCCAAAGCTTCCTGCAGATATTGATATAAAGAATATCATCGCTCTTACCAAGAATGATAAGAAGATGGTCGGAAATACAGTTAAGTTCATCCTTCTTCGCAGTATTGGTGACGGCTTCATCACAAAAGAGGTCGGCGATGAGGATATGATGGATTCGATTGAATTCTATTTAAAAGAGATTAATTAACCATAAATATATTATGTAAACAAAGAGAAGATTATGGGTAACAGATCAAGAAATACTGAACAACAGAAAATTGAAAAAGACAGGATCAGACAGAAGAAGATCGATGTTAATAGTCTAAATAAATCAGCCGAAGATCAGAAAAGTGCTGATAAGGATACAATCGATAAAAAGAAAAGCGCTAAGGCCAAGAAGTCTGATGGAAGTATGGTACTCGAAGGTAACGAGAAAGGACGTATTCTTTTCTGTTCCCTGATAGTTATGGCAGTGCTTATCATCCTTGACCAGATCACCAAGGATCTTATAATCAAGAATTATTCAGTCAGTGAAGGAATGGTCATAATCAAGGGCTTCCTTGAGCTTCTTCATATCAAGAATAAGGGCTCGGCCTGGGGCATATTTAATGATAAGCCTATCGTTCCGTTTCTTATTTCCTGCGTACTGATATTACTTATCCTTTTTGTATACAAAAACATCATCAAATACAGAAAGTATAAAAGCCTCAGAATCTGTATAGTATTTTTACTTTCAGGTGCACTTTCTAACATCATCGACAGGATCAGAATTGGTTCTGTTACCGACTTTGTATATTTCAAATGGCTTGATTTTCCTGTATTTAATGTTGCGGACATCTATGTCACGATTAGCATGATGGTCATGCTGATACTTCTTATCTTCAGCTATAAGGGATCGGATCTTGACGTTATGCTCGGAAACGGTTACCTCGACAGTGAGGGCAACTATAAGGATAAATATAATGCAGAATAATAATGAAAAACTGCTTCTCATTCCTGACAGCTTTCTGGCAGGAACGAGGATAGATAAATACCTTTCCGATGAAAGAGAAGAGCTTTCAAGGTCATTCATCCAGCAGCTTATCTCTGACGGAAATGTCATGGTCAATGATAAGAGCGTCAAGGCGAGCTACAAGATAAAAGAAGGCGATAAGATAAGTCTTATCATTCCGGAAGCCGAAGAGCTTGTTATCGAACCGGAGGATATTCCTCTTGATATAGTCTATGAGGATGATGACGTTGTTGTTGTAAATAAGCCTCAGGGGATGGTAGTTCATCCTGCTGCAGGTCATTACAGCGGAACCCTCGTGAATGCGCTTATGTATCACTGCCGGGACAGCCTGTCGGGAATAAACGGCGTTATGCGTCCCGGAATAGTTCATAGGATTGATATGAACACCTCGGGACTTCTGGTCATCTGTAAGAATGATAATTCTCACAAGGCACTTGCCGATCAGTTCAGCGTGCATTCAATCACGAGAGAATATACAGCGATCGTTTACGATCACTTCAATGTATCTGAAGGCACTGTAGATGCCCCTATTGCGCGTTCTAAGGACGATAGAAAGAAGATGACCATCGATCCTACCGGAAGAAGAGCTGTTACACATTACAGCGTTGTAGAGCCTCTGGAGAGGAATTTTACTCTGATAAAGGCAAGGCTCGAGACTGGAAGAACTCATCAGATCAGAGTCCATATGGCAAGCATCAAGCATCCACTTCTTGGCGATGATGTTTACGGTCCGAAGAAGTGTCCGTTTAATCTGAACGGTCAGATGCTCCACGCGGGTAAACTCGGTTTCATCCATCCTTCTACAGGAAAATACGTTGAGTTTGAATCGCCGCTGCCGGAGTATTTTACAAGGATACTGAATGTGCTGAGAAAGCCTGAAAACAGTTGACACATATGAGCTGAGTATTTATACTTGATGTGGTGAATATTGAATCAGGATCACACGTGGGCTTTAGCTATGTTCATGTTTGTGATTTGATCATAAGTATAGGGAGGATTAAAAGTATGTGGTGGATAATTGCAATAGTTGCACTTGTATTTTATATCATTATCAATATCTTCGTAGCCATCGACTTCAGAAAGATAAGAATTAATGATAACGATTATAACGTAGATGATTATATGTCAGACCGTATGGGACTTTTCCTTTTCGTCGGTGCGGCATTCTACTTCCCGATCTTCATAGTGGATATGGTTTACGACAGAAGATATCTTAAGGAGCTTCGTGAGGAATACAACAACAAGGTTAACAGCGGTGAGATTGAGAGCGACGCGTTAAAGAAGCTTAAGGAAGCTGAAAAGGCTGCCAGAGAAGATGCTAAGCTTGCGTACAAGGCTGCTAAGGAAGAGGCTGACAAGGCTGAGAGAGCTGCCATCCAGGCAAAGGCTGCCGGTAAGGCAAATAAATAATATACCGATTATTATGGCGAGAGGACGAAAGTCCTCTCGTTTTTTTGCGTAGACAATGAGATAAGTAACTGTGTCACATTTATGTGAACACAGTTATTTAGCGAATGTCCGACACCGAGCCGACAGGCGAGGTAACGTGCGCCGTAGTCGTTCCTACGTAGTACATAAATTTGTACTTTGAGGTTGTTCGGGCACAATAATCTGTTTAAATTTTAGGGCTGTTGTAGTAGAATTATAGTTGTGAAATGATACGTAATTCTGCCTGTTATCATTTTGATTTTAGGCAGTTTTCAAAGTTTATATATAGTTATTTCAGGGAGACAAATAATGCCGAAAAAGAAATCCACAGTACTGTATTTATCAAAGATATTATATGAGAAGACCGATGAGGAGCATGGTATTTCCAGGAAAGAGATTGAGGATATCATGCAGACCGAATACGGTATCACCTTCGACAGAAGAACCTTCTATGATGATATAGAGCTCCTGACCGATTACGGAATGGATATCATCAAATATAAGGATGGCAGGGATTACAAATACCAGCTTATTTCGAGGGAGTTTGAGCTTGCAGAGCTAAAGGTTCTGGTTGATTCGATCCAGGCTTCGAGGTTTATCACAAGGAAGAAATCCGAGGAGCTTATCAAGAAGATTGAAGGTTTGACGAGCATCTACTGTGCAGGACAGCTTGACAGACAGATCTATGTTGCTGACAAGATCAAGGCAGCCAATGAGATGATCCTTATCAATATCGACCAGATACACCTTGCGATCAATCAGGATAAAAAGATCACGTATAAATATTTTGACTGGAACAGCGATAAGAAGAAGGTGTTCCGCCACGACAATAAGACCTATAAGGTCAGCCCGTGGGCGATGATCTGGGATTCCCAGAATTATTATCTGATAGCCTTTGACGAGGACGCCGGGAAGCTTAAGCATTACAGAGTTGATAAGATGCTGAATCTTGAAATATGCGATGAGGCCCGTTCCGGTGAGCAGGAGTTCTCAGACTTTAATGTCGCTGAATACTCGGAGAAACTTTTCGCCATGTTTGACGGAACCGAAGAGAAAGTCACCCTACAGGCTGATGAGTCCATGGCTTCGATCCTCTTCGACAGATTCGGCATGAATATACCGATCAAAAAGCTTGGCGATAGCCGTATAGAAACTACCGTTGATGTGCTTATAAGTGATCACTTCATAACCTGGGTGCTTGCTCTTGGTAACGGTGTGAAGATTACTGCCCCGGATAATGTGGTGGGAAGAGTTAGAGTGCTTCTGGCGGAGAGAACAAAGCTATATACTAACTGATAGCAAGAAAATCATTATTTATGCTTTAGTATAAATATTTATTCTGTCGCATAAATATATTGAGACAGATCATTATAAAACCAGATGAAAGGAAGCGATTTAAGTATATGCAGACAGCGATTTTAATAGCCGTAATTTTAGTTGCAATAATATCTTTTGTGATTTTGGTACGCGTATTTTCTGCTCAAAACGACAGTAAGTATAACGATCTTGAGAATCAGATCGTTACTCTGACTGAGCAGAACCGTAACATGAATGCACAGCTGACTCAGAGCATGAACAACCTGAATGCTCAGTTTAACCAGAGTATTAATGGTCTTAATGAAAATATCAGAACTTATTTCAGAACTCTTGAGGACAATCTGAGAATCATCAATGATAAGTTGATAAGTGAAACAAATAACAGGATAGAGAAGCTCACTACCGACACCGGAAGACAGATTGAGAAGCTTAATGTAGATTCAAACACCAAGATAGAAAAGCTCTATGAGCAGATGAATGAGGCGGATAAGAACACTGCTGAGCAGCTGAAGGAGATCAACCGCATCGTTTCCGAGAAGATGCAGGAGATACTTGACCGAAAGATCAACGAGGCATTTGCAACAGTTACAAAGAATATGACTGAGCTGAGTAAGAGTATTACAGAAGGTCAGGAAGTTCAGAAGAACGAGATCAAATACCAGCTTAATGCTCTGAAGGACGAGTTCTCGAAGATCCATTCCGAGAACAAAGAGGCTATGGATAAGATTCACTCTGAGAATAAAGAGACAATGGATAAGATCCGTCTCGATAACCAGCAGAGTCTCGACAAGATCAACGAAACCGTCAACGAGAAGCTGCAGAAGACTCTTAACGACAGGATCACACAGTCATTTGAAACAGTTAATAAGAGGCTCTCAGAGGTTTATGAAGGTCTCGGCGAGATGAAAACTGTAGCTTCCGGCGTTAAGGATCTGAAGAACGTATTGGCCAATGTTAAAACACGAGGTATCCTCGGTGAGATTCAGCTCTCAGCGATCCTTGAAGAGATACTTACAAATGATCAGTATGAGACACAGTTCAAACTCACGCCATGTAGTCGCGATATCGTTGACTTCGCTATAAAGCTTCCGGGACAGGAGGATGGTAAATACATCTACCTTCCAATCGATTCAAAGTTCCCGGGCGGTCGCTGGTCAGACCTTGCAGAAGCATACGAGGTCGGTGACCCGGTTATTATCAAAGAAAAACGTAAGACACTTGAGACCGAGATCAAAAACTGTGCCAAGAGCATCAGTGATAAATATATCAAACCACCGTATACAACTGATTTTGCTATTATGTTCCTGCCGTTTGAGGGACTATATTCAGAGGTTGTGAACATGGGGCTTGTGGAGATCCTGCAGCGCGAATACAAGGTTAATATCACCGGACCATCAACTATGGCTGCAACTCTTAACAGCCTCCAGATGGGCTTCAGAACTCTTGCTATCCAGAAGAAGAGCGGAGAGGTATGGTCTATTCTTGAGAAGGCTAAGAAGGAATTTGCAAGCTTCGCAAAGGTTCTTGATTCTGCAAGAATGAGACTCCGACAGGCTGATGAAGAGCTCAATACACTTATTGGCACAAGGACTAATAAGATCAACAGTGCATTGAAAAACGTCACTGTATTAGAAGTTGAAAGTAGCAATACACAGGATGTGTTGGAAATCGATTCAAATGATGATGAGTGATCAACTATCAGGGCAAAAAATAAAGTCCTTTCGGACTTTATTTATCCCGCACAATGCGGACCGAAGCGATTTCGAATAATTTCTTATTTGAACTCACTCTGTAGATATGATGATCTTATTAGTCAATATGAGATTGCAAGATATTGTAAAGTTTCACTAATACTGGTTGAACCACGAGAAAACATTGAAAGAAATGGCGAAAAACGGTATATTATAGACAAAGATCAATGCTTTATTGATGCTAATTAGCCGCTATAAACTATTAAATCTACACTATTTACCAGATAGATAAGCTCGGTGAAAACCTCGATTTGAGGTTTGAGAGCCCTGTAGATTATAAGAGGACTTAAACACTTGAGAACCCTGTAGATTATGATAAAGTATTATCAATAAACCCTTGTTAATGAATATAACAAGAATATGGAAAAAATGTAGTATAATTATATACGATAAGTATAGAAAGGAGCCGATAGCATTATGAGTATTACAAACGAACTTGATTCAACCTGCGGTATTTCAGACGAAGAATTAACACAGCGATTCAAAGAATCAATTAGGATAGATAATGAAATACGTAAGATAAAAGGCCTCCCAGTAGCCAAATATGATAGAGCAACAAAACAAGCATATCTTGAGTACCCTGACGGGAGGCGAGAGTATGTCGAACGATAAGCTTCCTGAGGTAATGGTATTTGCCGGCCCAAATGGTAGTGGTAAATCAACAATCACCCGAATGGCTAAAATTGTTGGTGAATATATTAATGCAGATGACATTAAACGAACAACTCTCTGTTCGGATATTGAAGCAGCTATCAGAGCCGAAGAACTACGTGAAAGTATGCTTAAACAAAAGAAAGATTTTACCTTTGAAACAGTATTATCAACTGACAGAAATCTTTTGCTTTTAAAAAGAGCTAAAGAGAACGGATATTTTGTTAGGTGTATTTATGTATTAACTTCTGACCCTATTATCAATATTTCACGTGTGAATGTAAGAGAAGCGCTGGGTGGACATGGTGTTCCAAAAGAGAAGATAGTATCAAGATACTATAAAGCGATTAAACTGATACCCGAATTGGTAACGGTTTGTGATATTCTTCATATATACGACAACACTGAAGAGCCAACACGAATATTTAAAAAACGTAAAGATGTGTATTACAGATGGTGTAATGATGATTGGTCCGAATCCGCTATCGAGGAACTCACCGGCATACAAAATTATAGTGATCTTAATGTAAAATAACTGTTCAATTACGGATGTATTTGTGATAGAATATTAACTTGAGTAGTTGTTTGATTTTCACTGCTCAAAGTACCATGATTGAAACAGGAGAATTAAATAAATGGATATAAAGATGCAGCATAAAGCGCCGTTATATGATGCGCTTGAGAAGTTCAGAAGGCTCAGGGTTGTTCCATTTGATGTGCCCGGCCATAAGAGGGGCAGAGGCAACACTCAGCTCGTCGATTTTCTGGGGCAGAAATGTGTTGAAATAGACGTCAATTCAATGAAACCTTTGGATAATCTCTGTCATCCTGTATCCGTAATAAAAGAGGCAGAGGATCTTGCGGCAGATGCATTTGGCGCAGCTCATGCCTTTTTTATGGTTGGTGGAACGACAAGTGCCGTTCAGAGCATGGTATTCACAGCCTGCAAGCAGGGCGACAAGATAATCATGCCGCGTAATGTTCATAAGAGCGCAATCAATGCGCTTGTTCTTTGCGGTGCGATTCCTGTATATATCGACCCGAAGGTTGATACAAAGCTTGGTATCCCGCTTGGTATGGAGATAGAAGACGTTAAGAAGGCGATCACGGAGAATCCGGACGCCAAGGCTATACTTATAAATAACCCGTCATACTATGGCATCTGCTCGGATCTTCAGAGTATAGTTAATCTGGCTCATGCAAACGGTATGCTCGCACTTGTTGACGAGGCTCATGGTACGCACCTGTATTTCGGCAAGAATCTTCCTCTTAATGGAATGGCGGCAGGAGCTGATATGTGCGCGATAAGCATGCACAAATCAGGCGGTTCACTGACTCAGAGTTCGCTGCTTCTGATCGGTGACAAAGTCAACGAGGGCTACGTCAGCAATATCATCAATCTGACACAGACAACCAGTGCTTCGTACCTCTTACTCGGAAGTCTTGATATCAGCCGCAGGAACCTGGCGCTCCACGGTGAAGAAAGCTTCGCAAAGGTATGCGAGATGGCTTCCTACGCAAGAGAAGAGATAAATGAGATCGACGGTTACTTTGCCTTCGGTTCCGAACTTATAAACGGCGGCAGCATATTTGCCTTCGATGAAACAAAGCTCGTTATAAATACACGTGGCATCGGCCTTACCGGAATCGAGGTTTATGACCTTCTCCGCGAAGAATACGATATCCAGATGGAGTTCGGTGACCTGTCAAATATCCTCGCCTACATCTCAATCGGCGATAGACTTCAGGATATAGAGAGACTGGTTGGTGCACTCAGTGATATCGCAAGGCTTTACGCAAAGCCTGAAGGCAATTTCTTCAGTGCAGAATATATAACACCTATTGTTAAGGCAACCCCGCAGGAAGCCTTCTATGCCGAGAAGATCAAGCTTCCTCTCGAGGAGACAGTTGGAAGGATATGCGCGGAATCTGTTATGTGTTATCCGCCGGGAATCCCTATCCTTGCGCCGGGCGAAATGATCACAAGCGATATCATAGATTATATTAAGACAGCAAAAGAGAAGGGCTGCTCGATGCAGGGGCCTGAAAGCGACGACATCTCAGAGCTGTGCGTACTTAAGGGATATACAGTATACTAGTGTGATTCATAAATCAGATTAAAAGGGGCTTTTAAAATGGCAGATGTAAAGATGGAATACTGGTTTGAAGAGATGCATACAGCGAATGTAAAGATGTCGATCAGAGTTAATCAGCACCTCTACAGCGGTACCAGTGAATTCAGAAGAATAGATGTATTTGACTCGCCGGAATTCGGCAAATTCCTCACCTCGAACGGAAATGTCATCTTTTCCGAGCAGGAGGAGTTTACCTACGACGAGATGATAGTTCATGTTCCGATGGCGGTTCATCCTGACGTTAAGCGGGTGCTTGTTATCGGAGGCGGTGACGGCGGTGTTGCCAGAGAGCTGTCACATTATAAGGAGATCGAGGTTATCGATATTGCGGAGCCGGACAAGATGTTCGTTGATGTCTGCAGAAAATATTTTCCGGACAATGCGATCGGTCTTGAGGATGTTCGTGTACGGATCTATTACGAAGACGGTCTCAGATTCCTCAGACGCTGCAAGGACAAATACGACCTTATCATCAACGACGCGACCGATCCTCTCGGACATGAGGCCGGACTTTTCACGAAGGAGTTCTACGGTAACTGCTTCAGAGCGCTTCATGATGACGGAATCATGGTTTACCAGCACGGAAGCCCGTTCTTCGATGAGGACGAGGAGGACTGCAGGGCGATGCACAGGAAGGCTTTCAAATCCTTCCCGATCACCAGAGTTTATCAGGCACATATTCCGACCAGCCCGGCAGGCTACTGGCTCTTCGGATTTGCTTCCAAAAAATACCATCCACTGAAGGATTTCAATCCTGAGAGATGGGAGGAGAGGGGCATCGAAACCTGGTATTATACAACACATCTTCACAGAGGAGCTTTCATGCTTCCGAAATATGTTGAGGATATGCTGAAGGAAGAAGAATAATTATTGACGAAAATATATATGGACTGATTTGAGTCACTTATAGAATACTAACGAAAGGTTGAGGGTTAAAAATATGAGTAGATTACTTGTTATAGGCTGCGGCGGTGTTGCGCAGGTTGCTATCCAGAAATGCTGCCAGAACAGCGAAGTGTTTACAGAGCTTATGATAGCGAGCCGTACAGAAGCTAAATGCATAGCTCTTAAGGAGAAAATAGAGAAGGAAGGTACAACAGTTAAGCTTTCTACAGCAACTGTAAATGCGGACGATAAGGACGAGCTTGTAAAGCTTATCGATTCCTATAAGCCGGATGCTGTGCTGAATGTTGCACTTCCTTATCAGGATCTTACAATTATGGATGCATGTCTTGAGTGTAAGGTTGACTATATTGATACTGCAAATTACGAGCCGGAGGATACAGACGATCCTGAGTGGCGTGCGATTTACGAGAAGAGAATCGAAGAGAAGGGCTTCACCGCTTACTTTGATTACAGCTGGCAGTGGGCTTACGAAGAAAAGTTTAAGGAAGCAGGACTTACTGCACTTCTCGGAACAGGCTTCGATCCCGGCGTAACAAGCGTATTTACGGCTTATGCTGCGAAGCATTATTTTGACGAGATCGATACTATCGATATTCTCGACTGCAACGGCGGCGACCACGGTTATCCGTTCGCTACCAACTTCAATCCTGAGATCAATCTCCGCGAGGTTTCCGCTAACGGAAGCTATATGGAGAATGGCAAGTGGATTGAGACCAAGCCTATGGAAATCAAGAGAGTATACAACTTCCCTGAGGTTGGCGAGAAGGATATGTACCTTCTTCACCACGAGGAGATCGAGGCTCTCGGAAGAAACTTCCCGGGCGTTAAGAGAATAAGATTCTTCATGACCTTCGGTCAGAGCTATCTGACACATATGAAGTGCCTTGAGAATGTAGGTATGCTTTCAACAAGTCCTATTAACTTTGAGGGTAAGGAAATAGTTCCGATCCAGTTCCTGAAGGCTCTGCTTCCTGATCCTGCAAGTCTCGGACCGAGAACAGTTGGTAAGACAAATATCGGCTGTATCTTCACCGGAAAGAAGGACGGCAAGGAGCGTAAGATATATATCTATAATGTTTGTGATCATCAGGAGTGCTACAAAGAGCTTGGTAGCCAGGCTATCAGCTATACAACCGGTGTTCCTGCGATGATCGGTACAGCACTTGTTGTGAAAGGTCTCTGGAAGAAGCCGGGCGTTTTCACAACTGATGAATTCGATCCGGATCCATACATGGATATGCTTAATAAATACGGCCTTCCATGGGTTGTTGATGAGAATCCGGTGCTTGTAGACTAATACTTAAAATATATACAGCATATCGTCTGAAATCTGATTTTATTGATGCTGTGTCATAATATGATTGATAAATACCGGAGGAGAGTGATGAGCTTTACTCCGGTTTGAATTAAGAAATGGTGAAGTAAATGCGCTACGACGAACTTAGAACTCCGGCATATATCGTGCAGGAAGAAAAGTTAATACACAATCTTGAAATACTTGCTGATGTAGAGAAAAGGGCAGGAGTGAAGATACTTCTGGCTCAGAAGGCTTATTCTATGTTTAAGACCTATCCTCTTATCATAAAATACCTTTCCGGCACAACGGCCTCGGGAATCTATGAAGCAAAACTTTCTTATGAGGAATTCGGCGGCAGAGAAGATAATCATGTATTTGAGCCTGCCTTCAAGCCTTCTGAGATGAAGGAGTTGTGCGAGATCTGCAGTCACATATATTTCAATTCACTGAATCAGCTTGAGCTTCACAGAGCTGTCTGGGAGCCTTATCAGAAGGCCGAAAAGCTTAAGGTTGCTCTGCGAATCAATCCTGAATTCTCGACACAGGAGGGTCATGAGATCTATGATCCCTGCGGCAAAGGGTCAAGGCTTGGTATAAGACGTAAGAATCTTCCTGAGAAGCTTCCTGAAGGCGTTACTGGACTGCATTTTCATACACTGTGTGAGCAGGGCTTTGAGCCGCTGAGAGATACCTTCAGGAGTATTGAAGAGAACTTTGCGGATATCCTGGAGCAGGTAAGCTGGTTAAATATGGGCGGTGGTCATCATATCACAAAGGATGATTACGACCGCGAGGGACTGATCAAGTTCCTTAAGGAAGTAAAAGAGAAGTGGAACGTCGACATCTATCTTGAGCCGGGTGAGGCAATCGCGATCGATGCCGGAACCCTTATCACGACGGTTCTCGATATTGTTGATACAGACGATATGCCGACGCTGATACTTGATGCATCTGCGGCCTGCCATATGCCTGATGTGCTTGAAATGCCTTATACGCCGCCACTTTTTTGCGCAATAAAGAGTGGAAGCGAAGCGTATGAAGATGAAATGAAGCGTATTTGTGATGGGCTTAATGATGGTGTCTGGGTAAGACTGGCATCAAGGACATGTCTGGCCGGTGATGTGATTGGTATTTACAAGCTGAAGGAAGTACCGAAGGTTGGAGACATCCTCACCTTTGGAGACATGGCTATTTACAGCATGGTCAAGAATAATACCTTCAACGGAATGGCACTTCCGGATATTGTTCTGGAGCATAGCAGCTGTAGTAATTCTTCAGAAGATGCAAGGATTGCCTCAAAGGATGAGAATATCGGTGACAATAAGTTAAATGATGATAGATTCGAGCTTGTAAAAAGATTCGGCTACGAAGATTTTAAGCAGAGACTTTCGTGAACAAATCATTAAAGTATATCGAAATTTAGATTTAAATAAGATGACTGATAATAAAAATAATAATATAATATCAATAGATGAAATAAAAAACAGCATACGTTTTCCGGGTGAGTTTGAACCTCATGAAGGAACACTTATTATATGGCCTGAACGTCCCGGAAGCTGGGGCAAGGATTCATCCAAGGCTGAGGATGCATTTGCAGAAATAATCACGAAGCTTCTTCAGGTTGAGGACGTTTATCTTGTTGTAAGCGAGAAGGCTTCCGAGAAGGTATATGACAGATTCAGCGGCATTATTAAAACAGATAATACTCCAAATCTAAATCACGAACTCATAATATATATTTATGAGACAGATGATTCATGGGCGAGAGATGTGGGGCCGACGTTTATTTTAGCCAATAATAAGCGTTACGGCATCAACTGGAGCTTTAATGCCTGGGGTGGAACCTATGACGGACTTTATGCTTCATGGGATAAGGATGACAGGCTTGCGAAGAATTTTACAGCGCTTGTAGGCGACGAGCTTATCGACGCGGCTCCATTTGTTTTAGAAGGCGGTAGCGTTCATACAGACGGTGAAGGGACACTTATGGTCACTGAGTCGTGTCTACTCTCAAAGGGCCGTAATCCGGCTCTAAGTAAGTCAGAGATAGAAAATACACTCAAGAAATATCTTGGCGCAGAGAAGGTTCTGTGGCTTCCAAGAGGCATCTACATGGATGAAACTAACGAACACGTTGATAATGTAGCCGCCTTCATCAGACCCGGCGAGATTGTCCTTGCCTGGACTGATAATAAGGATGACCCTCAATATGAGCTTTCTCTTCAGGACTACGAATACCTGATGACAGAAACTGATGCAAAGGGAAGAAAGCTTAAGGTTCATAAGCTTCCAATTCCGGATGTTCCTGTGACCTGTACAGCAGAAGATATTGATAATTACATCTTTGAGGAAGGCGAGGATGAACGTGAAGCAGGTGAAAGACTTGCCGCAAGCTACGTGAATTTTTATTTTGCAAATGACTGTCTGCTGGTTCCTCAATTTGACGGAGAGAATGCCGAAAGTGATGCCCACGCCGTGAGTATTCTTCAGGAACTCTGTCCTGAGCGTAAGGTTATTCCGATCTACGCAAGACATATACTTCTTGGTGGTGGAAACATTCATTGCATCACTCAGCAGATTCCAAGAGTAAACTGAATTATTATTTGATTTAACAGAGCAACGATTCGGTTATGTATGATATTCTTGTTAAATAATTCCGATGTAATTGCGATTTATAGTGTAAATGATAGATGATCATAAAAGTATATGCGAGAGGTAAAAAAATGCCAGATATTAAGGTTGCTGCGATCCAGATGAGCTGCAGCAGAGATGTTAAAGAGAATATAGATAAGGCTGAGAAAATGGTCCGTGAGGCTGCTTCAAAGGGTGCCAAGATCATCCTTCTCCCTGAGCTTTTCGAGAGACAGTATTTCTGCCAGGAAAGACGTTATGACTATTACGAATACGCAAAGCCGGTTGCCGAAAACGACGCAGTTCTGCGCCTTACAGAGGTTTCCCGTGAGCTTTCGGTTGTCCTTCCGGTAAGCATCTACGAACGTGACAAGACAACACTTTACAATACGGTTGTTATGCTTGACTGCGGCGAAAACCTCGGTATTTACAGAAAAACTCATATACCTGATGATCATTTTTATCAGGAAAAGTTCTATTTTACGCCGGGAAATACAGGTTTTAAGGTATTTGAGACGACCTATGGAAGAGTAGGGGTCGGTATATGCTGGGATCAGTGGTTTCCTGAAACCGCAAGAAGTCTGGCGCTTCTTGGTGCGGATATCATTCTTTATCCGACGGCTATCGGTTCTGAGCCAATTCTTGGCATGGACAGCTCAGGTCATTGGCAGCGAACCATGCAGGGTCATTCTGCCGCAAATATCATTCCGGTGGTTGCAGCTAACCGTATCGGCCATGAAGAGGTAAAACCTTGTGAAGAAAATTCCTTCCAGGAAAGCTCACTTGATTTTTACGGAACAAGTTTTCTTACAAATGAAACCGGCGAAGTTATCGAGCAGGCTGATAAAGTTTCAGAAAGCATTCTTTATGCAGAATATAATTTCGATAATCTGAAAAAGGTTCGCCTTGAATGGGGAATGTTCAGAGACAGACGTCCTGAAATGTATGATCTGATCTAATTGATTTGCGTTTTATTTTCAGATTATTTCGTCAATAATGTATTTGAAAAGCTCAAAGAACAGTAGTATAATTCCAGATATAACTATTCGTCAAACCTTAGTTTTGCGAAATAATGAACCATGATAATATGGAGAGTAGTACTATGGCAGGATCCGCAGAAAATATAGAAACTAAGACAAAAACTGTTGCAGCTAAACCTGCAAATGTTTCGCATGTTTCTTATGCAAAAGAACTTTCAAAAAAACAGATCATGAGGCTGCGCGAAATCACCAGCCAGCTTCCTTCGTATGTAAGTCTGTTTTTACGAAGCATCGAGGAAACGACCCAGCCACGTACAAGAATTGCATATGCTTATGATATAAAGTTTTTTTTCGACTATTTACATGATGAAAATCCTGCGTTAAAAAACAAAGCTGTTAAGGATATTTCACTTGATGATCTTAACCATTTAACTGCTCTGGATTTTGAAGAATTTTTGTCATTTATCACACTTTATATTAAGGACGGCCGCGAATATACCAACGACGCACGTTCCAAAAAACGCAAGCTTTGCGCCCTCAGAGTTCTTTTCGCATATCTCTATAAGCATGAAATGATAAAGGAAAACGTTACTACCAAGGTAAATATGCCTAAAATACGTGAAAAGGCTATTATCCGTATGGATACCAATGAGACTGCTGACTTCCTCGATCACGTCGAATACGGAATTGGTCTTACGAAAAGCCAGCAGAGGTTTCACGAAAAGTTGAAGGTTCGTGATCTTGCCCTGCTTACACTCATGTTAAGTACCGGAATCCGTGTTTCCGAGCTCGTTGGCCTTAATATTTACGATGTTGATTTTAATAATATGCGTGTTAAAGTTACCAGAAAAGGCGGAAACGAGGATTTCGTCTTTTTCAGCGACGAAGCCGGCGAAATCCTGCAGGAATACCTTAAGGAACGTGAAAAAATAACGCCTGCCGACGGCCACGAGGACGCATTTTTCCTTTCTTCACAGCGGAAAAGGCTTGGTGTGCGCAGTGTTGAGCTGCTTGTCAGAAAATACGCTTCCACTGCTACTCCTCTCAAGCATATTACTCCTCACAAGCTGAGAAGTACCTACGGCACGTCATTATACCAGGAAACAGGCGATATTTACCTCGTAGCCGATGTCCTTGGACATAAAGACGTAAATACCACCCGTAAACATTACGCAGATATGGATGAGAATAAAAAGCGCGCCAACCGCAATGTGGTCAAGCTGCGTGAAACCGACTAAACAAATATGCACTGATTACCGCATAGATAATAATAATAAATATAATAATACAAAAAATCTCCGATGCATACACACCGGAGATTTTATTATTTTAGAACATTATACCAATGCTCTCACAATTATATCAGCAGCATCCTCGATAGACATACGGCTGCTGTCGATACAGAGGTGATAGCTGTCCATCTTGCCCCATTTCTTTGAAGAATAATAATTGTAATATGAGGCTCTGGCCTTATCTTCCTTATTTATCTGATCTTTGGCTTTGTTCTCCGTAAGCTCCGGAAAACGCTGCATAACAGTCTTGATCCTCGCCTCCAGCGGTGCATAGATAAATACATTCAGAACATCCGGATTATCGCGAAGTATGTAGTCCGAGCATCTTCCTACGATTACGCAGGACTCCTTATCTGCAATAGCCTTTATCGTGTCAAATGTCGCCTGGAATGCCTGCTGATTGATATTCATCGTATAGTCGCTGTTATTGTAGCTGTACGCAAAAGCATACGGATCCATAACAACCGAATACAAAAAGCTCTTGTTAGGCTTCTCGTCAAGATTCTGAAGCAGCTCCTCGCACACACCGGAATTCCTGGCCGCCATCTTCAGAAGCTCCTTATCGTAAAGGTTCACTCCAAGCTTCTCAGCAACAGCTCTTCCGATATTTCTTCCATTACTGCCGAACTGTCGGCCAATCGTAACAATCTTGTTTCCCATAGAAACCCCTCCTTCTCATTATGAAATACATTTTAGTTTTAACCCCAATATTTATAATGATCCACTTGGATCAAAAGTCCTTATATTTATCATATATCTTATTGAAATAAGCCATATGCTTATCGATTGATGCGCCAAGATCTCTCTGTGCAGTCTCAACCTTAAGCGTGTTTTTTATCTCAAGATAATTCGTTCTGTTTATCTCGTTTCTGAGACTTATATACGTCGGATCCTTCTCGAAATGAGTTTTAACTGCAAGCTTTCCGTCCTTTTCCCCAAGCATCTCACGGAAATGCTTCGCCTTGATCTCGTAATTCATTGTGCCCGATAACAAGTCCCCAAGGTCGTGGCTCGGATATATCGCATAACACTCGGCATCCGGATATTTATAATGTTCAAATACCTTATCACTGTCGAGGCCGATTATTATGAACCTTCTTACGCCCAGATCATACAGCGGCTTGATCGGTTCATTATCCGTCAGCCCGCCATCCAGGTATTCCTTGCCGTTGATCCTGACCGCCTCATAAACTATAGGAATCGCTGATGAAGCAAGCAATATGTCGATCATCTCATTCTTTGTATGACCGTTCAGCTTCATATATTCCGGAAAATACCGTCCGCCCTCAAGCCTTGTAACTCCTGCATAAACTACGCACGGAAGGTTACGGATAACATCATCCTTAAGGTATTCGTTCATCATGGCCGTAACCTTATCTCTTGAGAAAAGCTTAGGATTATTCGAGAAAAGGTCCGGATCCGGTTCAAATACCTCCGGCATATTTATATTTTCCCAGACATCATACATGAACTGACTGTCACCTAGGCAGTACAGCATGGCATTTATCGCACCGATCGAATCACCGGATATATAGCTTACATCCTTCAGAAGTCCTGCCTCGGCAAGAGCCTTCAGAACACCAACCTGATAAGCGCCCTTAGCGCCTCCGCCGGAAAGCACAAGGCCCGTCGCAGTCACAGGATCCGGATAATCCGTTTTTACAGGAAGCAGCTCATCCGGCGTACTTACGATCTCAGCAACTACCTCTTCAAGAGTCTCGCTGTTATCCTGCTCATTCACGCCTTCAGCAGCGTCCGGTTTGATCTCATCAAAATCATCATAGAACAGATCGTTATCCAATCTATTCACCCCCTATCACAGCCCGAAATACCTGTGTCTAATCTGTTCGGATAAACCTCCAAACACCAACACAGACCTTACCTCGGAGCCATAAGCTTTTTGATACCTTCCTTAAGTCCGTCAACCGTCAGCGGATACATATGATATATCTGTGCAAGCGTATCCTCGGCTTCCATCCAGGTAAGCCTTGAAGAAAGGCCTGCATGATATCTTGGATTCAGCCAGATGATCTTCTTATATTTCTTGCTCAGCATCACATTCCAGTCGTAGCCGCTCTTACCGTCATTCGGTCCACGGTAGTTACCGTTCACGTCAAACAGCTCTTCAGGAGCCATCTGCGCATCGCCGACAATAATAACCTTATAATCCTTGTCGGTCTTTCTGAAAACCTCTTCAAGGTCTATCCAGTCACCGTATTCACATTCTGCCGTCTTGTAAAGCTTGCTGTAAATACAGTTATGGAAATAATAGGTCTTAACCTCTTTAAAATGATTTGCTTTATGAACTGCCTGGAAAAGCGAATTGCAAAGCTCCATGAAAGGATACATGGTTCCTCCGCAGTCAAACAGGAGAAGAAGCTTTACTGTATTTTTCCTCGGCTTCTGGTATTCAAGCTTAAGATATCCGCCGTTATTGCAGGTGGAATCTATGGTCTTGTCCAGATCAAGCTCAGTTTCTGGTATATCAAGCCTTGACGAATACTGTCTCAGCTTCCTGAAGGCCACCTGGAACTGCCTGATATCAAGAGTCTTATCGTGGCGGAAATCAACGTATTTTCTCTCACCGTTAACCGCAAATGCCGAACGCATTCCGGTGGTTCCGCCGACTCTGATACCGCCCTTATTTCTGCCCGAATGTCCGAATGCAGAACCGCCGCTTGTACCTATCCAGTAATTACCGCCGTTATGCTCGGTATTCTGCTCGGAGATCCTCTCGCGGAACATTCTCTTGGTCTCGTTCATATCACGCTTCTGATCATAACCGTACATGGCGATATTCTGCTCGTCCGGCTTCATGCCCTTCTTATCAAGGAATTTCATGATATTTTCAGGCACTTCATCATCATGCTTGATATTTTTAAAATACTCCATAAAAGCGAGGTCGTATTTATCAAAATCAGATTCAGTTTTAACAAGTATCATCCTTCCCAGATAATACAGGACATCCAGGCTCGACTCGGCAAGATCCCTATCAAGCGCATCCATGAAGGTTACCCATTCAGTCATGGAAACATTCAGTCCTTTATCCTTCAGGACATATAAAAAATCAGAAAACACTATTCTACCCCGCTGTGATCATGTCAAATTCAAGTAAATACATACGCATAGTTTACATAACTTTATTCTTGTTAACTACATTGAAGTCCTCATCCTTTTTAACGAGAACTCCGAGATAAGGAAGCTTCTGTCTGATTGTCTCAGGCTCGATACCACCGATCATAAGCGCCTGCAGCCAGTCGATAAGCTCTGAAGTACTTGGCTTCTTTCTTACCTCCTTGATGCTTCTGATCCAGTAGAAGGTACTCATGGCATATTTCAGGAGATTTTCATCCAGCTCATTAAAATGCACCTTAACTATCTCTTCCATCTCCTCCTTATCAGGGAAGGTGATGTAATGGAATATACATCTTCTAAGGAAGGCATCCGGAAGCTCCTTCTCTGCATTTGAAGTGATGATAACGATAGGTCTTGTCTTAGCCTTAACAGTCTTCTTAGTCTCATGGATGTAGAATTCCATCTTATCAAGCTCCCAGAGAAGGTCGTTAGGGAACTCAAGATCAGCCTTATCTATCTCATCAATAAGGAGTATGCACTGCTCCTCCTCGCTGAAGGCTTCACCAAGCTTACCAAGCTTGATGTACTGCTCGATATTATCAACGCCCTCATTACCGAACTGGCTGTCATAAAGTCTCTGGATAGTATCATAAACATAGAGACCTTCCTGAGCCTTTGTGGTCGATTTGATATTCCAGATGATCAGCTTCTTGCCCATAGCCTCGCTGATAGCCTGTGCAAGCATAGTCTTTCCTGTACCCGGTTCACCCTTTATAAGAAGCGGCTTCTCAAGAGCAACAGCCACGTCAACGGCCTTCATAAGCTCCTCTGAAGCAACATATGTATTTGAGCCTGTAAAGCTCTGCGCATTTAAGTTCATAAAATTCTCCTGATGTAAATATTATTTTAGTAAACAACAACCTTAGTTCCTGTTGGGATATTGTAATAGATCCACTTTGCGTTCTCTATCTGAAGTCTTACGCATCCCTTTGATGTATTGACACCGAGTCTGCCGTCGATGATGGTATTCGGTGCATCCTCGCCACCCTGGTATAATACCGAATGGAAAAGAACGTCGCCGTAGAACTGAGTTGCATACCAGCATCTGTACTCATCGTCCGGTCCGAAATAAAGCATATGAAGTGAGGTCGTTCTGAAGATTCCGCTTGGAGTGAAATGCTCCGGTGAACCACAGTTGCAGTCCCAGTAATACTTGCAGCTCCAGTTACCATAGTAGCCCTCAAGAACCATAACCTTTGATTTATCTCTGTCCAGAAGGATGAGGTAGCCTGTATCACTGCTGTAATCCTGAGCCTTGTTCTGCATTCTCTGCTGATCAACACTTGTTACTACCTTACCGCCCTTAATCTTAACTGTCTCGCCGTTGAAATTGAAGTCTCCGTTGTAGTTGAAATCAACCTTACCGTTTTTGCAGTACCACTCGCCGTTTGAGTTGGCCCCGATAGTGGTCTTGTCGAACATAACCTTGCCGCCTTCAACATACCACCAGGCTGTATTTCCGTTAACAGTCCCCTTATAAACGCCCTTTCTGCTGAAATCAAGAACGCCGTTTTCAAAATACCACCAGCCGTACTGATTCTGGCCGAAGCCTGTATAAGAGGTGTCAACACGTCCCTTATTTACAAATATCCATTTATCGTTATATTTTGCCACAAAGCTCTTGGTGCTGAGCTTTGAGCCTTCGAAATAATAAGCTCCCTTAACTCCGTCAACCGTGCCTTCTGCAAAGCCATTGTAGTTAAAGCTTACCTTACCGCCAGAGCAGTACCACCAGCCATTGCTGTTCTTTGCGATACCCTTAAAGTTAAAGTCAACCTTGCCGCCCTTCAGATACCACCAGCCGTATTCGTTCTTCTCAATACTGTTGCAGTTGAAGTCAACCTTACCGTTCTTGATCCTCCACCAGCCGTACTGGTTCTTAGCGATCGTATCCTTGAAGAGAACCTTGCCGTCAACAACATTCCACCACGTTTTTTCGCCGTTAACAGTTCCCTTGTAAACGCCCTTGGCATTCTTCTGAACCTTACCGCCCTGGATCAGAAACCATCCGGTGCTGTCCTTGAAGAAACCGTTGTAGTTGAAATTAACCTTACCGCCACTGCATACCCAGAGGCCGTTCTCGTTCTCTCCTATACCGTTGAAATTGAAATCAACCTTGCCGTTTTTGATCTTCCACCAGCCATTCTCATTCTTGGCTACTGTGTCAGTGAATTTTACCGAACCGTTTACAATATACCACCAGCCTGTGTCGCCGTTAACTGTTCCCTTAACAACCCAGGTCTTATTTGAAACACTGCCGTTCTGATAGTAAACCCACTTACCATCTTCCTGATAGAAACCGTTCTTGGTGCCTGCGGCTATAACGCCGTCTCCTGCGATGCCATTAAGCGTCACCAGGCAAAATACAAAGGCAGCCATTATGAACAGTCCTCTGATGCTAATCCTTCCTTTCATACTTACCTATCCTTTCCCCGTTAGGATCTTATCTGACCATTACCGTATACAATATACTTCGTCGATGTGAGTGCCGTAAGCCCCATAGGGCCTCTTGCATGAAGCTTCTGTGTGGAGATGCCTATCTCCGCGCCAAAGCCGAATTCAAAGCCGTCAGTGAATCTGGTAGATGCGTTCACATATACGCAGGCTGAATCAACCTCGTTTAAGAATCTCTGTGAACTGTTGTAGTCCTCTGTGATGATGGCTTCCGAATGGCCTGTACTGTATTTGTTGATGTGTTCTATCGCTTCGTCAAGGCTGTCAACAACCTTAGCTGAAATGATCTTGGCAAGATATTCTGTACCATAGTCCTCTTCATTTGCAGGTACGATAATATTGCTGATTGACTGTGATCTCTCGTCGCCTCTGATCTCGCAGCCGTCGCTTGCAAGGTCTGCAGCTATAAGAGGAATAACATCTTCTGCAACATCGCTGTGGATAACCAGCGATTCTGCCGCATTGCAGACACCCAGTCTCTGAAGCTTGGCATTTCTGATGATCTTAACTGCCATATCGAGATCAGCGTATTTATCAACATAAATGTGGCAGTTGCCTGTACCTGTCTGGATAACAGGAACTGTTGCATTCTGAATAACATTATTTATAAGGCCCGCGCCGCCTCTTGGGATCAGAAGATCGAGATACTGATTCATCTTCATCATCTGATTTACGATCTCTCTGTCCGTATCCTCAACAAGACTGATAACATCCGGATCGATACCCGCCTCAATAAGAGCATCCTTAACAATCTTCACAAGTGCCAGATTAGAATGAATACAATCACTTCCTCCTCTCAGGACAACTGCATTTCCTGCCTTAAAGCAGAGTGCAAAGGTATCGATGGTTACGTTTGGACGTGACTCGTAAATGATACCGATAACACCCATAGGAACTCTTACCTGACCAACGAGAAGTCCATTCGGACGCCTCTTCATGGAAAGCACCTCTCCTACAGGATCCTCAAGAGCCGCAACCTGTCTGACTCCCTCGGCGATACCCTCGATCCTCTCATCTGTAAGCTTAAGTCTGTCCATAAGTGCAGGGCTCATATTGTTGTCCTCTGCATTCGAAACATCGATCTTATTTCCCTTGATTATCTCATTCTTCCTGCTACAAAGTGCATCAGCAACCATCAGCAGTGCCTTGTTCTTTTCCTCGATTCCTGTTCTTGCGATTATCCTGCTTGCCTTTTTAGCTTTCTCGCAAACAGCCTTAATATCGTACATATCCTTCCTCCGTTCTATTTCAACAAATTATAAATATTATCTTCCGTAACAACTATGTCCGCCTTGATATCAAACTCATCAAGCTCGATCTCTTCATCCAAGACCTGGAGCTCGTATGCAGCGGCAAGCCTTACTATCTTTTCATTCCTGTATCTGTCGAGATATCTGTCATAATATCCGCCGCCGTAGCCGACCCTTCCGCCTTTTCTGTCGAAAGCGACTCCGGGCATGATCATGAGTATTTTCTTATCAGCCCTGTAAGTGAAGGTCTCGTCCGAAACCGGCTCCATGATGCCCATATAACCTTTACTGACGCTGTCCCTGCCGGTGTATGGGAAGAAGTCCATCTCTTCGCCCTTAACCTTGGGGAGAAATACATTCTTACCGCTTCTCACAGCTTCTTCAAACAGGCTCTCGGGATCAACCTCATTACCAAGTCTGAAATACGCAAGTATGTCTGTGCAGTCCTTATAAACCTGAAGACAGCTGATACGCTTCATGATCCTCTCCGAAAGAAGAGCCACATCCTCAGTGGAAAGCTGTTTTCTTCTCGTGCTGCAAAGCTTTCTTGCTTCTTTTTTAGCTATCATGATATCTCACCACCGGAAAACTACATTTCCATGTATTTTTTATTCTTTATGAAATCTGCCGTGTCAAAATCCTCCTGCTCATGTGCGATGAACAGTGTTCCAACATCCTCGCCTTCGATAACCTTATTGATATTATCGAGGTCGTCCGAATCGCAGATGACCATATCCGTATTTGTGTCTGTTGCAATTCTTGCAGCGGCTATCTTGGTAGCCATACCGCCTGTGCCAAAGCTTGAGCCCGAGCCCTTGGCCATACCGATAAGCTTATTATCAATTTTTGTAACCACCGAAAGTCTCTTGGCGTCAGGATTACTCTTCGGGTCATCTGTGTAGAGACCGTCGATATCCGTGAGCAGTATCAGCAGGTCAGCACCGATCAGCGTCGCAACTATAGCTGAAAGTGTATCGTTGTCGCCAAATTCGATCTCTTCTGTAGCAACCGTATCATTCTCGTTAACTACGGGGATGATACCTATTCTGAGCAGCTCGTTAAGTGTATTTCTTGCGTTCTTCCTTCTCTCATCCGAGGTGATAACATCGAAGGTAAGAAGAACCTGAGCGGCTTTATGATTATATTCAAGGAAGAGCTTCTGATAGATCATCATGAGCTGTCCCTGACCGACTGCCGCACAGGCCTGCTTCATTGCAAGGCTTTCGGGCCTCTTGGGGAGTCCGAGATTCTTGTATCCGACTCCTATCGCTCCGGATGAAACCAGAACGACGTCCTTGCCACGGTTCTTGAGATCACTCATGATCCTGACAAGCTTCTCGAGTCTGATATAATCTATCCCGCCGGTCTCACTGTGTATAAGTGATGACGAACCGATTTTGATAACTATCCTTTTCTTGTTTTTCAACTCCGATCTGCAGAGCTGTTCTGCAGTCATCTCTTCCTGTAACATTGTTTCTCTCCTGAAATATATTATTAATCCTACATGTTTTGAAGAATCATTTATTATTGATCAATCTTTGTTATTGCTTCAATTAATCTCTCAGCAAGTTTCTCGGCACATCTGATTCCGTCTGCAGCGGCAGAGGTTATGCCTCCCGCATAGCCCGCACCTTCCCCACATGGAAATACTCCCGGGAATCCAACAGCCATCAGATTTTCATCTCTGACAATCCTCACAGGCGATGAAGTTCTCGATTCGATTCCGGACAAAACTGCATCTTCAGAGTCGAATCCTTCGATCCTTGTGCCAAAATACCTTATCCCTTCAATTATAGCATCTGCCACATATTCTGGCAAACAGGATTTAAGCTCTGAAAGGGATATTTTTCCTTTTGTAACAGGCTTTACACTGCCAAGAGCAGTACTCTTCTCGCCCTTAACGAAATCACCGAAGCGCTGAACCGGTATCAGGCCGTTTCCGGCCTCAAAGAATACTTTCTCAAGCTTCTCCTGAAAGCTTACAGCATCCAGCGGTTCATCACCCTTTATATCCTCCGGTGTGATGCTCACGACAATAGCTGCATTTGAATTCTCAGAGTCACGACCGCTGTAGCTCATTCCGTTAACCACCATATGTCCCTCAGCACTTGAAGCATTCACAACATAGCCTCCGGGGCACATACAGAAGGAAAAAACAGCCCTGCCGTTCTCTGCATGATAGGTAAGCTTATAATCAGCCGCAGGCAGCTTGCCGGCAAGCGCCTCACCGTATCTGTCAACATCTATCATTTTTCTCGGATGCTCTATACGAAGACCAACCGCAAAGGGCTTCTGCTCCATGGCAAAGCCCCGTTCGTAAAGCATCTTAAAGCTGTCTCTTGAACTGTGTCCGATGGCAAGTATCAGGTTATTTGTCTTAATTTCAAATACCCCGTCTGCGCCTTCTATCTCCAGTATATAACTGTTATCATCCTGCAGTATAATATCAACCAGCTTTGAATTGAAAAGTATCTCGCCGCCTTTACCGGTGATATTATTTCTCATATTTTTCATAACGTCCATAAGGACATCTGTACCGATATGCGGCTTTGCCTCGTAGGTTACGGACTCGTCAGCCCCAAAACGGTGAAAGGTCTCAAATATATATGCGAAAATACCGTCCTTGTCTTTGTTTCCGGTGTTAAGTTTACCGTCCGAAAAGGTTCCTGCGCCGCCTTCACCAAAGGAAACATTGCTTTCCTCATTTAGTTTACCGGTCTCCCAGAAGGTATCAACATCCTTCTTTCTCTCTTCAACCGGCTTGCCTCTTTCGATAACGATCGGCCTAAGTCCGTTATCTGCAAGTACAGTTGCAGCAAAATATCCTGCAGGCCCGGAACCGATTATAATCGGTCTGTCCGGACATTCAATCTTAAAAGGAAAGGTGTATTTTTTCGTTTTGGTTAACGTAATATTTTTATTGTTAAGAAAACGTACTGTTTTCTCTTCATTTTTTCCAAGTTCAACCTGAACACAGTAATTATAGTGGATATCACTTTTCTTTCTGGCGTCAAGCGAACGACGGACGATCCTCACAAAATTATAATCATCCCTCTTAAGAAGCTTATTTATTCTGTTTTTAAGATCTGCCTCCGTGTGTTCCACCGGCAGCTTGATATTATCTATTCTGATCATTTTCTTATCATCAACCAATCCACATAGCAACCACTGCTAATCTAATATCCATCAACTGTATTCTTTATTTATCATCTGCTTGCTGTGATACTGTTCTTCCTGCAAGCATACCAGATATAAACGCCCACATCAGGTTATAGCCGCCGCACCTTCCACAGACATCAACCGCTTCACCGATTGCATAAAGTCCCTTTTTATCCTTTATCTGCATCGTTTGTGGATCTATCTCATCGCAGCGTATTCCACCCTTTGTGACCTGCGAATGCTCATAGCCGTAACGTGCTATAAACCTAAAGGATAAACTGCTGATAGCTTTATAAAGCTCCTCTGCAAAGCCTTCTGCAGTTTCTGCAAGCTTCATCTTTGCATCAATACCCATAACCCTTCCAAGTATGAACCCAGCAAGCTTATCATTTATATAACCGTTCAGGAATCCCAGAACTGTACGTCCCGGGCAGCTCTTCTTCACATTGTCAAACGCCTCGACAAAGCTCTCCTTATCAACCTCATAAAGAGTATCAACCTTAACTGTATTTATATCATCATAATATGACAGGTCAAATACAACTATCCCCGAAAGTCCGTAGTCCGTGAACTGAACCTCTCCCTCTTCGGAAAAAGTCTCCCCACTTCCGAGCGTCACCGTCACTTGCGCGTTCGAACGTATTCCCGATATTTCTGTCATATCAGCAGCCTCACCTGAAGCAGGATTACAGATCATAGGGCAAAGCGCCGGAGAAGCCTCGGTGTATTTTATGCCAAGTCCATCATAGATGCTGCAGCTTGCAGGCTCTGATGCAGCTCCAAGCTTTGGTGCAGAATAGCCGCCGGTTGCAAGGATAATATTTTCAGCTGTACAGACGTCGTTTCCGTCCCTGTCATAAACTGTATAGAAACCGTTCTCCTTGTCTATCCGTGAGACCTCGGTGCCGACCTTAAGCTTAACACCATTCTCCTTCAGTCTGTCCAGAAGCGCCCATACAACGGAAGACGCCTGGTTACTCCTCGGATAGATATATCCATTTTTCTGATAGCAGTCTATACCAAGCTTATTCATGTAATCTATGACTGTATCTGCCGGATTTTCGCCTAAGATTTCTGCTGCAAAAGCGTTCCCATAGTAACAGGAAAAAGCCATATGCATATTGGCAAGGTTACACCTTCCATTTCCAGTTGCATATAGCTTCATTCCGGCTTTCTTATTCTTATCGATTATTATCACATCGCTGCGGTGGGAGGAGGCCTCAATTCCAGCTATGAGGCCTGCCGCTCCCGCACCGATCACGCATGTTTTATACATAAATTATTCCCACGAAATTCCCGCAGCATCTTCACCGTCAAAGTACTGAACGAAGGTCTTACCAGGGTTGAGAAGGAGCTTATTTCCATCCTCTGTGAAATACTCTGTTTTGCTGTAATCTCCGTCCTTCTTCCAGGTGATAGGGATGATCTTGCCGTTTGTTACATAGTATCCCTTACCGCTTCCGTTAAGTGTTACATCGTTGTATTTTCCATCAGGCATACCGTTTACATCTGTGATAACGATAATGATGTTCTTAAAGGTAAGATGTATGTCTGTCTGATCATCTACATGAGCCATTCCGTACTCATATCTGCTGTAAACCTTATTCTTCTCATCATACTCATAATAAGGTTCTGTGAATGAGTTGTATCTTACATCAAGGAAGGTACACTTTTCGCCACTTGCAAGGTCCTTGTCCTCTTCGTTGAAGTAGAAGGAAGGAACGTATGAATCCTCATGATCACGTCTGTAACCGTGGCTTGCAATACTCTCGTCGATACCGTCTGCACTGATGTAGCAGTTGTGAGGAGCGTATCTGTCGTCAGATCTGTAGTAAACGCTCTCGTAAAGTCCTTCGATATCATCAACATTGTAATCCTTGATAGCCTGAAGTCCGTAGGTAGAACCTCCGACATGTGAAAGGATCGCATCATGCTCAAGTGCCTTCATAACAAAATACTGTCTTGCACTTCTGATGGAACCGATCTTATCAAGTCCCGAATAATCTGTATAAAGTGCAAGTAATCTTGTGATACCACCCTCGCAGGTCATCTCATAGATAACATCAGCCTTTGAGATGCCTGACTGCGGCCATGAAATATCGATATTATTTATCATTACACCAACAGGTCTCTTCTTCGCAATCTCAGGCTTAACCCACTCTCCGGTAAGGTCACTCTGCACAAGCCCGTTATGCTTATCCTCCTGTGTCGTCGCCTCTGTTGTCTGAGCTTCCGTAGCTGTTGTAGTTTCAGCGGTGGTTGCTTCTGTAGTAACCTCCGTTGTAGTGTCTTCCTTCTTTTTCTTATCCTTCTTGCCGCATCCTGTGAGCAGTGTAAGTCCAAGCATTACGAAAAGTGTTCCTCTGGTGATCTTCTTATTCATAATCTCTTGTATATCCTTTCTCTGTAAGTATTTGTTCCTGAAGCTTTTCCATCTCTTCCCTTCCGGCGTCATCGATGTGATCGTAACCAAAAAGGTGGAGCATACTGTGGGCAGTCAGGAACGCTATCTCCCTCTTTACGCTGTGTCCGTATTCCTCAGCCTGACTGTAGGCTCTGTCGATCGAAATAACTATGTCTCCAAGCATGAGGCAGCCTGTATCAGAGTTAAAATACTCATACTGCATATCCTCAACTCCGGAGAGATCGGCAGGAGCCTCAAAGTCGATCATCGGAAAAGAAAGCACATCCGTAGGTCGGTCGATTCCCCTGTTTTCTAAATTGATCTGATGTATAGTTTCATCATCCGTGAACAGCACATTAACTTCCGTCTCGTACGGACATTTCATGAAGTCACAGGTTGATTCCACAACATCTTGTATTATTATATCAAATTCTTTCAAGATTTTCAATTGTCCGCTGTATTCATTATCAATATTAATAATCATATGGTAGTCTCCGTAATATATTAATCAATACACTTTAAACCGACTGCAGCATAGCTCTATTTCTTGTATTTATTCATTCTCATAATCTTCTTATCATACTCGTCGTAAGCCTCTACTATCTTCTGAACAAGAGGATGTCTTACTACGTCACGGCTCGTGAATTCACAGAAGCTGATGCCCTCAATATTCTTTATTACCTTAAGCGCAACCTCAAGACCTGACTGCGTATTTCCCGCAAGATCCTTCTGCGTAAGGTCGCCTGTGATTATGGCCTTGCTGCCAAAGCCTATTCTTGTAAGGAACATCTTCATCTGGGATGGTGTTGTATTCTGCGCCTCATCAAGAACGATAAATGCATTGTCCAGTGTACGTCCTCTCATATATGCAAGCGGTGCCACCTCAACAAGCCCCTTCTCCATATTCTTCTGGAACTGCTCAGCGCCCATTATCTCATACAGTGCATCATAAAGAGGTCTGAGATACGGATCGATCTTACTCTGCAGGTCACCCGGCAGGAATCCCAGCTTCTCACCGGCCTCAATGGCAGGTCTTGTAAGGATTATACGTTCAACATCATTTCTCTTAAAGGCTGAAATAGCCTTCGCCATTGCAAGATAAGTTTTTCCCGTTCCGGCAGGTCCCGTACCGAAGATGATCATATTGTTGTCGATAGCTTCAACATATTTTTTCTGACCGAAGGTCTTCGCCTTAACAGGCTTACCCTGGATCGTATGGCAGATGATATTCTGATCAAGTTCAGCATAGCTTTCGTTACCACGCTTCTCTCTGGCCATAGATATGATATAGTCAAGGCTCTGCTCTGTGATCTCTCCGCCGCCTTTAAGCACCTTCAGCATCTCTTCAATTACGAAGGACGCACACTCAAGGCTTCCCTCCGAACCTGATATCGAGAGCACATTTCCTCTCTGTACATAATCGATCCCGAAAGCCTTCTCAAGCTTTCTGATATTCACATCAAAATTACCGAAGATACTCTGGATATAATTATCCGGAATATTCAGTTCTATAGTCTTTTCGTTGTCCATTCCCATAATATTTCCCCTATAAACATATGGACCATTCATATAACGAATGATCCATATTGTTTTAATCAACTATTTATTTTATAACATATCTGTAAATAAGCATAAGCGCAAATATTGCCGCACCGATAAGAACGCACACAATCGTTCCCTTAAGACCAACCTTAGCAACCTTGAATCTTGTGATAAACAGGAAGGCGGTAACAAGTGCCACAACAAAATAAACAAGTGTGATATCCATCCTGGTTATGTACTGGAACAGCATGACCGTTGGGAAGATAAGTGCCGAGTTAGTTACCGGAAGACCCTCGTAATACTTTCTCGGACCTTCATTGGAGTTGATTCTCTCTTCCTCTGTTACATTGTAATAAGCAAGACGAATAAGTGCACAGAGCACATAAAATACAAGTATGGCATTGAGCGCAACGTGGATAGCTGCTGCTCTGAAGGAACCATCATAGATATCAAGTGTATTTCTGAGATGCGGAGAAGTCTTGATAAGCGCCGAACCTATACATGCCGGAAGCATACCGAAGGCCACTATGTCAGAAAGTGAATCAAGGTGCATACCGTATTTGCATTCCTTCGGTGTACGGTCCTTCTTGGTCCTTGCAACCTTTCCATCGAAGGCATCACAGAAGCCGCTGAACATCAGGAAGAATATTCCTATGAACGGATGACCGTGACCACTCAGCGATACAATAATTCCGGTACCTGCCGATACAAGCGACAAATATGTAAGTATCATCGTATAATCATAATAACCTATCATCATTTCTTATTTCTCCTATTAACCAGAACAAATTTGACTAGAGTCAGTATTCCGCAAAGCATTACGCAGGCATAGAATGAAATCGTACGGCTGAGCAGTTCAAGATTGACCGCCTGTTCTGCGTCAAAGAGGCTCTTATAACCGTCGATCATTATATAATCAGTAATTCCTATCGCACCAGGGATAGGTATTACATACGCTCCGATGATAACAAGTATCTGTATCGATATGATCTTGCCGACGTCAACCATAAGGTTTCCTGCAGCAAGAAATACAAATACGCTGACCGCAACGAGAGAAAGCCTCATAAGGATGTTGTAAATAAGCGGAATGATCAGCTTACTCATCTTACCCTTGATCAGAGTGGCCGTTTCTCTGTATTCGTCCATCTTCTTATTTATCTTCTCTATCTTTGCATCGGTATTCTTGACAAACTTCAGCTTACCGAGGAATCTCACGAACTTGCTTACTATCTTCTCCAGCAGGTACTCCTTGGCGATCAGAAGATAAAAGAAAAGCGCAAGGACAACCTGAATAACCACGCCAAATATTATGAAAAACCTTGACAGCGGTCCGAACTTCATAAGTGTACTCGGATTGAGTATAAGATCTATAGCACCGAGTATTACAAGCGAGAAGGTGTAAAGCAGTGTATTTACAATAAGAACGATGGTTGTTGCCATAAGAGGAACTCCATCCTTACTCATGAAATACCCGCATGCCGGCTGACCTCCTGTTGCAGAAGGCGTGATTGCCGAAAAGTACAGATCTCCTGATGCATAAAAATAATTCGACATGAAATCGGTCGAATATCCGAATATCTGAGTTATCGATTTAAGGGCCATTGCTTCAAAGCCGATGTAGCAAAGCATGGAAATAAAGGCACCTACAATAAAACTCGGCTTGGCCGAATTCCAAAAAGCGAAGAATTTTTTAAGAGAAAAGCTCTTATTCTGCTGCTTTATTGCCCAGACGCTGAGCGCGGCAATGAGAATAAAAAGGATAGACCACAGCAGCTTATTTCCTTTTTTCTTATTGTCTTTTTCCATCATTTATTATCCCTTAAATATCCTTTTTCACAAAACAGACACATTTTATCATATAATATGTGCTATGTCAAAAGAAAAAAGCCTCTCACTTTTTCAGTGAAAGGCTTTATATTTAAGATTTATTAATTACTTAAATTTACGCTTTCTGGCAGCTTCAGACTTCTTCTTACGCTTTACGCTAGGCTTCTCGTAGTGCTCTCTCTTACGGATTTCCTGCTGGATTCCTGCCTTAGCACAGTTTCTCTTAAATCTTCTAAGAGCGCTGTCGAGTGTTTCATTTTCCTTTACAACTACGCTTGACATACTATCTACCCTCCCTCCATCTTGGGAATTGCTGTGTCTCATCAAAACGAAAAGACACAGCGATAATTATACCAAATCTCACGGTAATGTCAAGAAACTTTTTCCGTTGATTATTAATAATTGAAAATTACTTTTTCATCTGGTTCTTAGGCGCTTCTTTTTTCGGCTTTGATTTCATTTCTTCCTTTGCCTTTTTATGCTCCTGGGCAAGCTGGGCACCGTATTTGTTAAGGTCAACAGCATCATCCTTGTTCTTTTCAGCATTACGGACTTTGTTGATCCTGTTTACTATCTGACCGATACGTTTATTTGAGCCCTCAGCGTATTTTGTAAGTATGGAAGCAGCATCAAGAGCGTTGTCGAAACGTTCTCTTCCGCCTTCAAAGGTACGAACACTCTTCTTACCCTTTGTATAATTGGTGATCGCAAAGCTGAGAAGGAATGCAGACTGTGTATATGCAGTCTCCTTTGAGAACTCATCCCCGAATTCCTTATTCTGAAGATTAGCCGCTCTCTCAACACATCTTACAAGATCCTTATATTCAGGACTTCTGCCCTTTGAATCCTTCATGTTGTTTAACAGCTTCTTCATATCGCTGCAATATGCCTCGTAATCTACAGGCTTGATACTGTAAAGCTCTTTTCTGATGCTTTCCACCTTGTTAATAGCTTTTTCAGGAGTCTCAAGACAGTTCTGAAGTTCTTCCTGACTAAGCTCTGCGAGAACAAGGTTATCCTTCATCGAATTCATGTATAAATGAATCTTTGATACAGAGAACTTGTTATTTCCATGCTTAAGGAGATGTGCCGCATAAATCTTCGCAAGGTTATCAACCATCTTCTCTTTAGTTGAGCCCATCTTCTCCCCGGTATGACCGCTTATATATCTGTCATACTCATTAGGCTTGCCTGATTTATCAACGGCCTTATCAGCCTTATCCTTAGGTATTATGATATTATCATCATTCTTGTCATTAATTTTGATAATTTCATCATTCTCATTAACAGGAATCTCTTCAGGAATCTCAATGATCTTCGGCTCGTCCTTCTTATCTTCCTGCTTTGGAGCAACCTTATTCTCTGCCTTCTTCTCCTCTTTCTTTGGTGCTGCAACCTTCTTTTCTTCCTTCTTTGGTGCAGCCTTTGGAACTTCTGCCTTCTTTTCTTCCTTCTTTGGTGCTGCAGCCTTCTTTTCTTCCTTCTTTGGTGCAGCCTTTGGAACTTCTACCTTCTTTTCTTCCTTCTTTGGTGCAGCCTTAGGAGCTTCAACCTTCTTATCTTCCTTCTTAGGAGCCTCTGCCTTCTTCTTATTCGGATTAAGGCGTTCCTCTCTTCTCTTTCTGCGAGCCTCTTCTTCAAGCTTCTTCTTATTTTCTTCTGCTTTCTTTATGTCATCAAGCTCTTTCTTGCGGGTATCAAACAGCTTCTTTCTTTCAGCCGGTATCTCAACTTTTGCCTTCTTTTCAAGATCAGCCAAATTTTTCTTAAGCCCTACCATCTCTTTTTCAAATTTGGCAAGGTTAGTTTTAAATCTTTCCTGGCTTTCTCCACGGTTTTTAGCCCAATTAATATTTGAATGCTGCACATCAATATCATGCTGCTTTTCTTTAACAGCATCCTGCGCTCTCTTTAATGCCGCTTCAGCCTCACTCTGCTTATTATTTAATATCTGCAGAGCTTTATTGTATTCTCTATCTTTTTGATCCTTTTCTCTGTTTTTATTCTTCTCAGCGTCAGCCGCCTTCTTCTCAGCATCCAGACGAGCCTTTCTCTTATCGGCAGCTTCCTTTGAGAGATTATTTATAGCTTTATTTACATCTTTGTCTCTCTCAACCCAGTCATCAAAATCATCAATATTGTGCTTAATATCGAAGCCATTAGGATGAGTGATGTACTGCTTCATTACAATGTCAGCAACATTCCTTCTGTACATTGCATTCTTAGACTTATCATTACATCCAAGATATGCCCTGGTTGCACGGTCCAGTTCATGAAGCGCATCCTGTGTTCTGTTTGAACCATCGTTCGGATCTATTTCCTTAGCCTTAAATGCATCCCTGCAGTCCATGAGTGCAAGATAGAAATCCTGATATTCTTCAGCTTCCTTTGAAATATTAAAGCCGTCGATAGCTATAAGAGCATCAAGACACTTGTTGCACATCTCAATGATCTTTGAAGGCTTGAAGAAAAACCTTAATTCATATGACTTATCATATTCAAGCTCCCTATTCTTTGCTATAGATGAGAGTGCTCTGTTATATGAATCAAGCTTTTTATCAACAGGATTCTCCTCTTTCTGTCTGATCTCCTCAGTTGGCTCTGCCGTCCATACATTTCCCGGATCCTTACTCATCCAGAGGTGTCTTGCCACCTCGGTTTCATTCTTGTATTCTTCGATAATGTGGTTAGCAAGGATATCAGGATAATGCTTAAGATCTATCTTTTCCTGAGCCTTATCAATGTATTTATCAAGCTTTGCATAGAACTCAGCTTCTCCTTCATTGAAGCCTCTTCTGTTTCCATCATTGATAGTTGATTTCAAATATCTCTTTATTGTCCTCAACTGATCACGGTAATTATATACGGACGTTTTCTCGAAGTGAGCTATGTCACTCATAGCCTTATACAGGCTGTCTGCAGTCGATACATTATTGAAGTCGCTATTTTCTATGGTAAACGCAAAAATGTTCATATCAGTTCTTATGCGGGCGAGCTCAAGTGAAAGATCATCAACCTGAGCATCAATCCTCTGATAGATATCTTTCTTTATTTCTACAATATCCTTATCGTATTTGATATTATAGCCACCCTCCGGAGCAGTTACGATATGGATTCCGGTAGTTCCCTTCGCCTTATCCATACTGTCCGCAGACATAAAGTTATAATAATCAGAATCATGGACTACTTCGCCCAAAATACGATCAGCCTTTTTTTCAAGATCATCCAGCTTTTTCTGACGGATATCCTGCTTAACCTCCTCAGATATCGGATTTGGGAAAGCCTTCATGAGTCTGTCTGTAGAAGCAACTCCGTCCTTCTGACCAAGAATAAGGCCTATCTGACTGAAGAGTTCATCGTAAATAACCTTATTATATTTGAAGTTAGCAAGCTCTTTTCTCTTAAATATCTCCTCCTGATCCTTATAGGTATTCTTACCTCTAAGTACCATCTGTTCCATACGTTCTGTGTAAAGAGCCTTCTGAAGAGTTTCCTGCGCTTTAGGAGTAAGTCCTGTAATAAACTCCTTAAATATCTCATCATGGAAATCCTCTTCTCTCTGAAGAGCTATCTTCTGCATTTCGATCATAGACTTCGCAAGCTTTGCAGGATCATTCTCAAGCTTCTTTAAGTCGGCTATAACTGCATTTTTATAATCAGCATCGAAGGCTCCTCTGGTTCTGTCATACTGAAGCTGGCTATTACTCAGAGGCGCAAGAAGCTCTTTGTCATCTGCATTTCTTCTGACAAACGCATCAAATCTCTCTATTACATCTCTCTTCTGTATTGCAGTTTTTGCATCGTAAAGATCCCAGTTAAGCTTGTACAGCTCATTAGAAATCGCTTCATATTTCTTGTTATTTCTGTCATTTGCATAGACTGTTCTGGCATGCTGTTGCATAGCTCCGATTACCGCGAATATAAAAGTATCCCTTGGATTCCATCCGCGTGCAAGCGCACCAACCTCATACTGTATTATCCTTGCAGCATCAGTCATTCCATAACCGTTAGCAGGCTTAATAAGCTGTCTCATTTTATTATTTGCTGAATATGCGTCAAGATAACTGATATTTCCGTTTGTTATCTTATCAGTATAATTCGTCAGCCAGTCAACTGCCTTGGCATAATCATCAGTAAACTTCTTTTCTTTTTCCTCTGTCCAGCCCTCAAGCTCGTTTTTCTGCCTGTCATATTCAACTTTAACAAGCATAGTAACATGGTGACAGAAACTCAAATACTGTCTTACAAGATCCGGATCCAGCTTTCGCATATTTTCATATATTTCTTCCTGCTTACTATCATCAGATGTATGAAGCAGCGGTCCTTCCTTGATAAT
>JAEEGF010741838.1_pt1 | contig 43239 bp, 35 predicted proteins | sample 9134171 | NCBI WGS metagenome assembly JAEEGF01 (sample SAMN16246542, study PRJNA631951) | gut metagenome | biome: gut microbiome; feature: rumen; material: AP-attached | host: Bos | place: Iran: Karaj | collected 2018-10 | reverse complement strand
GATATCCCCTCCTTTAAGGAGATAAGATCCCTTGTAGAGTACAAGGTAAATAGGGCAGAGGTGGAAGTGCAGTAATGCATGTAGCTGACTGTTACTAATCGATCGAAGGCTTGACCTCAAATGGTCATGTATAGCGAATTTTCTCGAATCTGTGTGAAGTTTTGAAGGTATGTGAAAATCATATTGACATGCAGTACCCTTTAATTTAATATGTTAAAGGGTTTATTATTAAAGGGATATAGTTCAGTTGGTAGAACGTTGGTCTCCAAAACCAAATGTCGAGGGTTCGAGTCCTTCTGTCCCTGTGAAGCCGGTATTTTTATACCGGCTTTTTATTTTGCTTTTATTGCTCTGTTAAGATGGAGAGTGCATGTTTGTATTTCTCCAGACGCTGAAAATCTTCTGCGGTAGGATGTGGAATGCGAGTGATATCGGAATTGTGTGTGAGATCTGCAATTTTGACTTCCCGGGCGAGGGGATCATGCTGTAGACGAAGAATATAGCCCTCGTAATTCTCATCGTCGCCCGGTTGCTTTGTAAGAAGACGCAATACTTCGATGATATCCATAGGAAATCCCTGTTGGATAAGATCTGCTTCGGTAACGGTGGTGTCTTCCAGAACATCGTGTAACCAGGCGATAATTTTTGCTTTTTTAGAGCTGCAGAGGGACACAACGGTACGTGGATGTTCGATGTAAGGAACATTTCCTAAATCCACCTGATTCTTGTGTGCTTCTGTTGCAACTTGCTCTGCAAGAATCAATAATTCTTCAACCGTAAGTTCATTCATTTTGGCTTGCCTCTTTCTTCATAATCCGTCATAATAGGCTTTGGAAAATTTCATAAATAATGGAGGTCAGACTAGTGGACAAAGCAGTGTTATTTGGTGTTATTCCACCAATTCTCGTACTGATCTATGTATATCACATGGATAAAATCGAGAAAGAACCGATTGGTTTATTAGCTAAATTCTTTATTGCAGGTATTATTATAGCAATTCCTGCAGCAATTGTAGAGGGAATTCTGGATGTTGTTTTTCAGATTGCCGGATTATACCCTGGAACATTGATTTACTGTGCAGTTAGTGCAGTGTTCGGTGTTGCTTTAGTCGAGGAAGGATTTAAGTTCTTATGTTTGGAAATTTTTGCGAAGAAGAACAAAGAATTTGATTATCGTTTCGACGCAATCGTATATACCATGTGTGTTGGTATCGCATTTGCTGCATTTGAAAATATTTTATATATCGTAAGTTATGGAGCTGGCTGGGATATTGCTTTCGCTAGATTACTTCCTGGTCATTCCATCTTTGCAGTATTCATGGGATTCTATTACGGTAACTGGAAGGGATACTTCGATGCAGGTAATTTAGAGCCTGCCAAGAAGATGAAGATGAAGTCCCTTTGGATTCCGGTATTACTTCACGGATTCTATGATTTCTGCTGTTTCATCGGCGGACCGTTAACCTATGTATTCTTTGCATTTTTGATTGGATTAACGATTTTCGCTTTACGTTTTGTAAAGAAAGCATCTGCGACAGATTTACCTGTCTAAAATATAAGAGTATAAATAATAATATGAATTTTCCATTGAACCTACCGTATTTGACGGTAGGTTCTTTCTTTTTACAAACAGAAGTGAAGTTTATGTTTCGTTTCGCTTATTTTTTTATGCAAAAATTGTTTCTTTTTCTAAAACAATACAGTTGTATTTGCAATTTTTGACTTACGAATCTTCGAATTTTGTATTTCTTGAAATGGTGATAGTGCACAAACCTATGAAAATCAATTGGTGAGATTTCACAACCGACTTCTTGCATAAAGTATACTGCTGTCAATATATGGACGCGTTTCTGGACAAAAGTGGTGTAACATACAGGGTGTGTAGTAAGAAATGCTGAAAACGTTTTCTAAATGAGCGAATTTGCAGTACAATTTTGCTATTGACAGTACAATCCAACCATGGTTTAATTATGCAGAACCAAAAGTTATGAAATAGTTTCCATTTCGGTTATTTCATTACTGTTTTTTGTTTTTTACATTTTGTAAGAGGTGTTTTTATGAAGTTAAGAATTAAGCTGGATAATATGGAAGAAGCTCAGGAGTTCGTTAACATTGCATCCAAGTTTGATTATGACATTGATCTCAAGAGCGGTGTAGTTTATATTGATGCGAAGTCTTTCTTAGGCGTTTACTCTATGGGTCTGAAGCGTGACCTTGAAGTAATCTGCGCTAACCAGGACGATACTTTCCGCGAGATGGTTTCTAAGTTTGCTGTAGCATAATTCCGTGGGTAGTATCTAGTTTCGCAAATTGATCCTTTTCATTGGAATGTTATGGGTGAGTCATCAGAGTAGTTCGCTACTTTTGATGGCTCTTTTTTTATGTTAAGATGGATGCCGTAGAGTATGACTGTAAGGAGTAGGAACGTGGCAAAGAAGACGGAGTCTTATGAAATTGAATTACCGAAAGCACGGGCACAGATTCGCATCTCTGTAAGAGACTTGGTGGAGTTTGTTTTGCGTTCCGGAGACATTGATCATTCCGGCGGTGGAGTAGATACCATCACGGCGATGCTAGAAGGCAGTCGCATCCATCGCAAGATTCAGAAGAAGATGGGCGCGTCCTATCATGCGGAAGTTCCGTTGAAGTTCGTGATTACCTATGAGGACTATGAGCTGGGTATTGAAGGCCGGGCAGACGGCATTATCATAGAAGACGTTGGCGTCACCATTGATGAGATTAAGGGCGTATATTTAGACCTGGATAACATGTCGGAACCGGTAGGGGTACATTTGGCCCAGGCGAAGTGTTATGCCTATATTTACGCTACCCAGAATCACTTGGATGAGATTGGGGTACAGATGACATACTGCAATCTGGATACGGAGGATATTCGACGCTTCCATGAGCACTATACCTATGAGGAACTGTCCGATTGGTTTGAAGGGGTTCTGGCATTGTACAAGCGTTGGGCAGATTTCTCCTATTATTGGAAGCTAACCCGACAGGATTCCATTCATGCGTTGGAGTTCCCGTATGCTTATCGTGAGGGACAGCGGGAAGTGGCAGGGGATGTGTATCGGACCATTGCCAGGAATCAGATTCTATTTATGCAGGCACCAACCGGCTCCGGCAAAACCTTGGCCACCATTTTTCCGGCGGTGAAGGCTGTTGGAGAAGGATTGGGAGAGCGTATCTTTTATCTGACGGCGAAGACCATTACCCGTGTTGTTGCAAAAGATACATTTTTACTGTTTGAAAAACAGGGCTATCGAGGAAAGACGGTAGAGATTACCGCCAAGGATAAGCTCTGTCCTTTTGATGCATCCAAGTGTGACCCGAAGCATTGCACCAGGGCCGAGGGACATTATGATCGTATCAATGATGCGGTTTATGATCTCTTACAGGAACAGGATGTGTTTGACCGGGATACCATTGCCCGTTGGGCGGCGGAGCGGAATGTCTGTCCTTTTGAGATGAATCTGGATGTATCCAGTTGGTGCGATAATATTATTTGTGATTACAATTACGTGTTTGATCCCAATGTATATCTGAAACGCTTCTTTACGGAAGGTGTGAAGTCCGATGCTATTCTTCTGGTAGATGAGGCCCATAACCTGGTGGAGCGTGGCAGGGAGATGTATTCTGAGACTCTGGTGAAGGAAGAGTTCTTGGATATGAAGAAACACTTCAAGATATATAACGGAGGAATCCCGAAGGCCTTGGATCGATGCAATCGAATTCTCTTGGATTGGAAGCGGCAGTGTGACGAAGTTCTTCTATTAGAAGAAATGGATTCCTTTTTGCTTGCTCTGATGCGTCTTGCCAATGCAATGCAGACGTTTTTTGAGAAGCATATCGAATTGGACCATATGGATGAGATTCGGGAGTTCTATTTCAAGGTGCGCAACTTCTTAAACCTGTCGGAATGGATGGATGAACGGTATCGCATTTACTGTGACTTCAACTCGGAGAATCTGTTTCGGATTCACTTGCGCTGCATGGATCCTTCCCGTATGTTGCAGGAGCGGATTGAAAGGGCCAATGCCTGTGTGTTCTTTTCCGCAACCTTGCTTCCGATTAATTATTACAAGAGCTTGCTGTGTACCAAGGAAGATCCTTATGCGATTTACGCCAAAACCATTTTCGATACGAAGCAGCGGAAGCTCTTCATCGGTCGGGATGTAACCAGTAAGTATACGAGACGCTCTAAGGATGAATATCGGAAGTTCGCAGAATATATCTGTAAGATTGCTTCCTGCCAGAAGGGTAACTACATGGTTTTTTTCCCTTCCTATGCGTTCTTAGAACGGGTCTATGAAGCCTTCACGGTAAAAGAACTGGCGACCTATGATTTTCTGCAACAGGAAAGCGGCATGACGGAAGAAGAGCGGGATGCGTTCCTGGCTGCTTTTGAAGAGAATCGCGAGAAGTCCTTGTTGGCCTTTTGCGTCATGGGCGGTATTTTCTCGGAGGGAATTGACCTTACGAGAGAACGGCTGATTGGCGCTATCATTGTGGGAACCGGATTGCCACAGGTCAGCAATGAGCGCAAGCTCTTAATGGATTATTTCAATGCCAACGGAGGGGACGGCTTCGCCTATTCCTATTTGTATCCGGGCATGAACAAGGTCCAGCAGGCGGCAGGCCGCGTAATTCGTACCACCGAAGATGTGGGTGTGATTGCGCTTCTGGATGAACGATTCTGCTTCAGTGACTATCGCAAGACCTTCCCGAGAGAGTGGGCGGATGTAGAAGTGGAGACTTTGGATACGGTAGAAAAAAGTGTCACAAAATTTTGGGAGGAACTGGAATAAAATTCTTGGAATTTTTGTGAAAGGAATCCTTTTCTATAGGTGGGGAGTATGGTATACTTCTAGCGGTGTGCTTGGAGTTAAGAGAACTGGCACATACCTCAACCCATATGCGGGGTAAGAGACGCCTATGGATTTGAGGAGTATTGTAAAAAAAGGAAAGAGGAAAACATGGGTAACGTAAGAAGAGTTTATGTTGAGAAGAAGCCTGATTTCGCCGTTGCTGCACATTCTTTGCGACACGAAATCCGTCATTATCTTGGCGTGGAGGCAGTCACCGGAGTGCGTGTGTTGATTCGATATGATGTGGAGAATCTGTCGGATGAGACATACAAGACCGCTTTGGCTACTGTTTTTTCTGAACCGCCGGTAGATGATTTGTATGAGGAGTCTTTCATTTACGATGGCAGAGTATTCTCTGTAGAGTATCTGCCGGGACAGTTTGATCAGCGTGCAGATTCCGCTGAGCAGTGCATGAAGCTGCTTCGGGATGATGAGGAGCCGATTATCCGTTCCGCAACCACCTATGTTATTGAAGGCGATATTACCGATGAGCAGTTCGAACTCATCAAGAAGCATTGCATTAATCCGGTAGATTCCAGAGAGACCGGTCTTGAGAAGCCACAGACGCTTGTAGACCAGTTTGAGGAGCCGGCAGACGTTGAGATCCTGAACGGTTTTGCTAAGATGCCGGAAGAAGAATTATTACAGCTCTATACATCTTTGAATTTGGCAATGACCTTCAAAGATTTCTTACATATTCAGAATTATTTTCTTAAGGAAGAACACCGTGATCCATCCATGACGGAGATTCGTGTTCTCGATACGTATTGGTCCGACCATTGTCGCCATACGACTTTTTCCACTGAATTAAAATCCGTTACATTTGAAGATGGTTTTTATCGCAAGCCGATGGAAGCAACCTATCAGAACTACTTGGATAACTTCAAGGTGCTGTATCAGGACCGTGATGATAAGTATGTTTGCTTGATGGATTTGGCATTGCTTGCAATGAAGCAATTGAAAAAGGAAGGCAAGCTGCAGGATCAGGAAGAGTCCGATGAGATTAATGCTTGCTCTATTGTGGTTCCCGTAGAAGTGGACGGTAAGACCGAAGAGTGGCTGGTGAACTTCAAGAATGAGACCCATAATCATCCGACAGAGATCGAGCCGTTCGGTGGTGCAGCTACCTGCTTGGGCGGCGCTATCCGTGATCCGTTGTCCGGACGTACTTATGTATATCAGGCAATGCGTGTCACCGGTGCAGCTGACCCTACCGTTGCCAATGCAGATACCATGGAAGGTAAGCTTCCACAGAAGAAAATCGTTCGTGAGGCAGCCCACGGTTATTCTTCCTATGGTAACCAGATTGGACTTGCAACCGGTTATGTGAAGGAAGTATATCATCCGAATTACGTAGCAAAGCGTATGGAGATTGGTGCCGTTATGGGTGCAGCTCCAAGACGTGCTGTTCAGCGTCTTAACTCCGATCCGGGAGATGTGATCGTATTACTTGGTGGCCGTACCGGTCGTGACGGAATCGGTGGTGCTACCGGTTCTTCCAAGGCCCACAACACCCAGTCTACTGCAGTTTGCGGTGCAGAGGTGCAGAAGGGTAATGCTCCTACCGAGCGTAAGTTGCAGCGTCTTTTCCGTAGGGAAGAAGTTGCTCACATTATTAAGAAGTGTAATGACTTTGGTGCCGGCGGCGTATCCGTTGCCATTGGTGAATTGGCACCGGGTCTTGATATTAATTTGGATAAGGTACCGAAGAAGTATGACGGCTTAGACGGTACCGAGCTTGCTATTTCCGAATCCCAGGAGCGTATGGCAGTTGTAGTTGCACCACAGGACGTGGAGCAGTTCCTTGCATATGCCGCTGAGGAGAACTTAGAGGCGGTTGAGGTAGCGGTAGTTACCGAAGAGCCTCGCTTGGTATTGAAGTGGAGAGGCAAGACCATCGTTGATTTGTCCCGTGCATTCTTGGATACCAACGGTGCACATCAGGAGACCGACGTATACGTAGAGTCTCCGAAGCAGGAAGAGAATTATTTCCGTTCCTATGCGGTAGAAGGTGTTGCAGAGGATGTGGCTCGCGGTGACGTGAAGGCTGCATGGCTTCGTACCTTAAATGATTTGAATGTATGCTCCCAGAAGGGCTTGGTGGAGATGTTCGACGGTTCCATTGGTGCCGGCAGCGTCTACATGCCTTATGGTGGTAAGTACCAGTTGACCGAGACCCAGTCCATGGTTGCGAAGCTTCCGGTGGCTAAGGGCAAGTGTGATACCGTTACTATGATGTCCTATGGATTTGATCCGTATCTGTCCAGCTGGAGCCCATATCATGGTTCCATCTATGCGGTAGTAAACTCTATTTCCAAGATTGTTGCTGCCGGCGGAGATTATAAGAAGATTCGTTTTACCTTCCAGGAGTACTTCCGTCGTATGACCGAAGATCCAAAGCGTTGGAGTCAGCCTTTTGCAGCATTGCTTGGTGCCTATGAGGCCCAGATGCAGTTCGGTCTTCCTTCCATTGGTGGTAAGGACTCCATGTCCGGTACCTTCAATGATATTGATGTACCTCCGACGTTGGTATCTTTTGCAGTGGATATTGCAAAAGAGGGCGATATCATTACACCGGAGTTAAAGGAAGCCGGTGACGCTCTGGTATTGTTCCGTTTGGCAATTGATCATTACACCTTGCCGGATTATTCCAAGTTGAAGAAGCTGTACGATACCGTTCACGAATTAATCCAGAAGAAGGTGATCCGTTCCTGTTATGTTCAGGACAATACCGGTTTGGTAGCCGCTGTTTCCAAGATGGCATTCGGTAACAAGCTTGGTGTTTCCATTGATCCGAATGTTGTTTCCGTAGACGGATTGTTCCATGCCAACGGTGCAAGCTTCGTAGCAGAGATTACACCGGATGATTACAACACCGTGAAGAACGCCTTCGGTGAAGTTGGACTGACAGACTTCGTATCCTTAATCGGTACGGTAACCGATGCGCAGGAGTTCCGTTATGGTGATACCGTAATTACCATGGAAGAAGCCTTAGATGCATGGACCAAGAAGTTGGAAAAAGTATTCCCAACCCGTGCAACCGAGGATTACCAGGAGCTTCCGTTAGAGCTTCATGAAGAGAAAAATATCTACGTGTGCAAGAATAAGGTAGCAGTTCCTACCGTATTCATTCCGGTCTTCCCAGGTACCAACTGTGAGTACGACAGCGCACGTGCTTTTGAAAAGGCCGGTGCCAAGGCCAACATTTGTGTTTTCCGTAATCAGAGCGCATCTGATATTCGCGAATCCGTAGACGCATTTGTAAAGGGTATTTCCCAGGCACAGATGATTATGTTCCCGGGTGGATTCTCCGCAGGAGATGAGCCGGAGGGCAGCGCGAAGTTCTTCGCTACCGCGTTCCGTAATGAGAAGATGAAAGAGGCGGTTCATCAGTTATTAGACGAGAGAGACGGATTGGTTCTTGGTATCTGTAACGGATTCCAGGCACTGATTAAGTTAGGTCTCGTTCCTTACGGACAGATCCACACACAGCAGGTGGATTCTCCAACCTTGACATTCAATACCATTGGTCGTCATATCAGTAAGATGGCTACAACCAAAGTGGTTTCCAATAAGTCTCCATGGTTAGCACAGGCTACCTTGGGTGGTACATACGTCGTTCCGGCATCTCATGGTGAAGGACGTTTTGTTGCCGATGCTGCATGGATGAAGAAATTGTTCGAGAACGGACAGGTGGCTACACAGTATGTGAATGAAGCCGGTAATCCAACCATGGATGAAGAGTGGAACATCAACGGATCCTATTGTTCTATCGAGGGTATTACCAGCCCTGACGGACGAGTGCTCGGTAAGATGTGTCACTCCGAACGTATTGGAGACTCCGTTGCCGTGAATATTTACGGTGAGCAGGACATGAAGATTTTCGAATCCGGTGTAGCGTATTTCAAGTAAAAGAAGAACAGGTACAATCCATTTTGTGCCTGTTTTTTCACGCAAAGAATTTTTTTGGAAAAACAACAAAATTCTTCTTGATAGGGATTTGACTCCTGTGGTATTATTGAAAAAATTTTAGGCTTTTTTAAGAAAGGAAAGTTTATGAAGGCATTTTTGATTCTCGAAGATGGTACCGTTTTCTGCGGAGAGAGTATCGGTTCAACAAGAGAAGTAATCTCAGAGATTGTATTCAATACATCGATGACCGGTTACTTGGAAGTTTTAACCGATCCCTCTTATGCAGGTCAGGCGGTATGTATGACTTACCCATTGATTGGCAACTATGGAATTACACCGGATATGGAGTCCAAGCGCTCCTGGGTTGATGGATATATCGTTCGGGAACTGTCTCGTATTCCTTCCAACTTCCGTTGCCAGGGAACCATCCAGGACTTCTTGAAGGAGCAGGACATTCCGGGAATCGCAGGTATTGATACCAGAGCACTTACCAAGCTTCTTCGTGATAAGGGAACCATGAACGGTATGATTACCACCAACGAGAACTATAACTTAGAGGAAATCCTGCCACGTTTGAAGGAATACCGCACCGGTGATGTGGTATCCAAGGTGACTTGCGATGCACCAAGCAAGCTTACCGGTAAGGGTAAGAAAGTTGCACTGTTGGATTTGGGTGCTAAGAAAAACATCGCCAAGTCCTTAAATGACCGTGGATGTGAAGTGACCATCTATCCGGCACACACCACTGCAGAAGAAATCTTAGGAAGCAATCCGGACGGCATCATGCTTTCAAATGGCCCTGGAGATCCGAAGGATTGCGGTCCAATCATCGATGAGATTAAGAAGTTGTATGATTCGGAGGTTCCGATTTTTGCCATCTGCTTAGGACATCAGCTTATGGCTCTTGCCACCGGATGCGATACCCACAAGATGAAGTACGGTCATCGCGGCGGCAATCACCCGGTAAAGGATTTAGAGACCGGTCGTGTGTATATCTCTTCCCAGAACCATGGCTACGTGGTAGATGTAGATAAGTTAGATCCGAAGGTAGCAACTCCGGCATTCGTCAATGTCAATGACGGCACCAACGAAGGATTGAAGTATACCGGCAAGAACATTTTTACCGTGCAGTTCCATCCGGAAGCATGTCCGGGACCGCAGGACAGCGGATATTTGTTTGACCGATTTATTGAGATGATGGGAGGAGCGCAGTAATGCCTAAGAATAACGATATCAAAAAAGTATTAGTGATTGGTTCCGGCCCAATCGTCATTGGACAGGCGGCAGAGTTCGATTACGCAGGAACCCAGGCTTGCCGAAGCTTGAAGGAAGAGGGCGTAGAAGTTGTTCTCGTGAACTCCAACCCGGCAACCATCATGACCGATAAAGAGATTGCGGATGAGGTGTATATTGAGCCGCTTACTGCAAAAGTATTAGAACAGATTATTTTAAAAGAGAAGCCGGATAGCGTGCTTCCGACCTTGGGTGGTCAGGCTGGCTTGAACCTTGGTATGGAGTTGGAAGAGTCCGGATTTTTAAAAGAGCATGGGGTACGCTTAATTGGTACCACCGCAGAGACCATTTTCCGTGCGGAAGACCGTCAGGCTTTCAAGGATACCATGGAGAAAATCCATGAGCCGGTGGCTGCATCCCAGGTAGTTACCACCATTGAAGATGGTGTACGATTCACCAATACCATCGGATATCCGGTAGTGCTTCGTCCGGCATTCACCCTTGGCGGAAGCGGCGGTGGAATTGCTCATGACGAGAATGAATTAAGAGAAATCCTTTCCAACGGTTTGCGTCTTAGCCGTGTACATGAAGTATTGGTAGAGCGTTGCATCGCCGGCTGGAAGGAAATTGAGTATGAGGTAATGCGAGATGCGGCAGGTAACTGCATTACCGTATGTAACATGGAGAACATCGATCCGGTTGGTGTACATACCGGTGACTCTATCGTTGTAGCACCATCCCAGACCTTAGGTGACAAGGAATACCAGATGCTTCGTACCTCTGCCTTGAACATCATCTCTGAGCTTGGAATTACCGGTGGATGTAACGTACAGTATGCGCTGCACCCACAGACCTTCGAATACTGTGTTATCGAGGTAAATCCTCGAGTAAGCCGTTCTTCCGCATTGGCTTCCAAGGCAACGGGATATCCGATTGCTAAGGTGGCTGCGAAGATTGCGCTTGGCTACACCTTGGATGAGATTAAGAATGCCATTACCCAGAAGACTTATGCGTCTTTTGAGCCGATGCTTGACTACTGCGTTGTTAAGATTCCGCGCTTGCCATTCGATAAGTTCATTACCGCGAAGCGCACCTTAACCACCCAGATGAAGGCCACCGGTGAGGTCATGAGTATCTGCAACAACTTCGAAGGTGCCCTGATGAAGGCCATTCGTTCCTTGGAGCAGCATGTGGATTGCCTGTTAAGCTATGATTTTTCTGAGCTTACCAATGAGGAATTGCTTGCAGATCTTGAAATCGTAGATGACCGTAGAATCTATCGTATTGCAGAAGGTATCCGCCGTGGTATCACCATGGAGAAGATGCATGAGATTACCCAGATTGATCTCTGGTTCATTGATAAGATTGCCATCTTGGTAGAGATGGAGCAGGCGCTTCAGAGTCAGGAATTAACCGTAGACTTGCTTCGTGAAGCAAAGCGTATCGAGTATCCGGATACTGTGATTGCAAGACTTACAGGCAAGAGCGCGGATGAGATTAAGGAAATGCGTTATGCCAACGATATCGTGGCAGGCTTTAAGATGGTAGATACCTGTGCCGCAGAGTTCGAGGCACAGACACCATATTATTACTCTGTATTCGGTAGCGAGAATGAAGCAGTAGAGACCAACCCGAAGAAGAAGGTCTTAGTCCTTGGATCCGGCCCAATCCGAATCGGTCAGGGTATCGAGTTCGATTATTGTTCCGTACATTCTACCTGGGCTTTTGCTAAGGAAGGTTATGAGACCATTATCGTTAATAACAATCCGGAGACGGTATCTACCGACTTCGATATTGCAGATAAGCTGTACTTCGAGCCGTTGACCGCAGAGGACGTAGAGAACATCGTTCGCTTCGAGAAGCCGGACGGCGCTGTGGTTCAGTTCGGTGGACAGACCGCCATTAAGCTGACTCAGGATCTGATGCGTATGGGTGTACCGATTCTTGGAACCAAGGCAGAAGACGTAGATGCAGCGGAAGACCGCGAGCTCTTCGATGAGATCTTAGAGAAGACCCAGATTCCACGTGCAGCCGGTGGTACCGTATACACCGCGGAAGAAGCTAAGGCGGTTGCGAATCGCTTGGGTTATCCGGTACTGGTTCGTCCATCCTACGTTCTTGGTGGACAGGGTATGCAGATTGCTTTTAGTGATGATGAGATTGAAGAATTCATCGGAATCATCAATCAGATTGCACAGGATCATCCGATTCTGGTAGATAAGTACCTGCAGGGTAAGGAGATTGAGGTAGATGCCATCTGTGATGGAACGGATATCTTAATCCCGGGTATCATGGAGCATATTGAGCGTACCGGTGTTCATTCCGGAGACTCTATCTCCGTATATCCGGCACCAACCATCGGAAAAGAGATTAAAGCTAAGATTACGGACTATACCGAGCGTCTGGCTCAGGCACTGCATGTAAAGGGCATGATTAACATCCAGTTCATTGTCATGGATGATGAAGTCTATGTTATCGAGGTAAACCCACGAAGCTCTAGAACCGTACCATACATCAGTAAGGTTACCGGTATTCCGATTGTAGATTTGGCAACCAAGATTATTATCGGACATACCATTCGAGAGTTGGGATATCAGCCGGGCTTGCAGCCGGAGGCTGAGTATGTGGCAATTAAGATGCCGGTGTTCTCCTTCGAGAAGTTGCGTGGAGCAGAGATTTCCCTTGGACCGGAGATGAAGTCTACCGGTGAGTGTTTGGGAATTGCCACCACCTTCAATGAAGCATTGTATAAGGCCTTCCTTGGAGCCGGCATTAGCCTTCCGAAGCATAAGCAGATGATTATGACGGTAAAAGATGCAGATAAGCCGGAGGCTGTTGGTGTGGCTCGCAGATTCCAGGCATTGGGATATAAGATCTATGCAACCAGAAGCACAGCCAAGTACTTAAACGATCATGGCATCGATGCTCTGTGGGTCAATAAGATCAGCCAGGAATCTCCGAATGTCATGGACTTAATCTTAGGTCATAAGATTGATCTGGTTATTGATACACCGACCCAGGGACATGGGGATAAGACCCGTGACGGTTTCTTGATTCGTCGTAACGCTATCGAGACCGGTGTGTACTGTATTACCGCTATGGATACTGCCAATGCATTGGCAACCAGCTTGGAGAATGCATCGGATCAGTTTACTCTGGTAGATATTGCAAAAGTAAAGAATGCATAATTTTAAAACGCGCTTAGGTTTTTCCTAGGCGTGTTTTTATTTTTGGACTGTGGTGAAATAAATAGAATGAAAAACAAGTGGCAGGACTGTGGAGTAATGCAGTTCTGCTGCTTTTTGTGTAAAACGCTCTGCTGGGTATGGACGCCAGAATCCGTCGTAGAGGAACCACTTGGCGTCCGGATGCTGTGTTTTTGAGTAGGGAATGATGTCTTATGGACGCCATCTGTAAAGGATTCTTGGCCATATGGCGTCCTAAAATACTGATTATAATTGGATTTTTGGGACTTTTCCTATGGAAAAGGTTGATTTATACTATGTTTTGGACGTTAGGATTGCAAGAAAAAGAGGGCTTTGGCGTCCATGGCGTAATGAACCACTGACCTCGTCCCCGGGGACCATTAGATACGGAGGAAATAAATTGCATTTAATTGTAAACTCGAATGAACAGGAATGTGAATGGTTTGTGGATGATTGCTCACTAAAAGGCTATTTTAAAAGAATAATATGCAAAAAGGGTTTTGGATTTGATAAAGCGGTTCCAGCTTGGACTAAAAAGTGCTTAGATTATAAAGGTGTTCAAGCTGTGTGGCGTCTATATGATCAAAACAAAGCGATTGTTCCGCTTTATTTTGTAGATTCCGGTCAAGATGCTGCATATACGGTTGTTGTAGAAGTTGATAAAAAGGACAACGTAGTATACTGGGATCAAATCGGAAAAGCCCAGTTTGATTCGCAGGATGAGTTTGAAACGATTAACAAGGATAAAATAGATTGGTTCGATTCGCTGGATTTTGAGTTCGAGAGACAAGAATATGAACGAGTATTAGAAATGACTTGGATCAATGAAACGCGTATTCAGTTGAATAACTTCCATTCAGTATTAGACAAAAATAGTTGTGCTAGCCTTGTTTCGAGTCTCAAAAGAGATGGCTTTCAAATTCTGGAAAAACATTTGCAGGAGTATAATCAACTTTTGATGGATGTATATGTCACTGAAGAATTGGTTAATCCCTTGAAAGATTTGATTCGAAAATCCTCAGAATATGAGAGGTTATCTCTTTATTTCAAAACGGTTGAATTAATGTGGAAGTACGGAAATACGGATATCATGAACGTTTTGGAAGTGACAGTACTTGAGAATTTGTATTATGAAGATGAAATTTGGGAATCATTCTGCAAGGAGTATACCGGTGAATTTGCTGATTACCTTTCAAGATGGGAACCAATCTAATGGGACCATTATCTGCCTATCCTGTGCACTAAATATTGTTAGGAGAAAAATGTAATGGATATTTTAAAAACCTTTATTGAATCTGAGATTAATACAAAGGCTTTATATGATGAGATCATTCATTTTATAAATTCATATGAAGTGAGGAAGGGGGAGTTTGAAGGCAATGAGTTTATTATATTAAAAATTGATAGAGATAATTTTATACTTTATCCAGAATATACTGAACGGGATGGCTCTCTTTCAATACCATATTCCTTATCAATTTATAAACAGGATCTATTAAATAGTATTGAGTTAGCTGTAAAACAAAAAGAATTATTATAGATGATGCAACAAGCAAAACAAGAACGGAAGCGGTTCTCATTATCGAACTCAGCATAAATGACACTCGGGGACGGAGCTAGGGGACCATTTTCGAAAATGACCCTATAACCCCGTCTCGAGGGTCTATTAAGAGGAGTACGATGAAGAAATATTATGCTGCAAAGATAACGTGGATAAAAGAACAGGATGGTGGAAGAAAAATACCACCCGAGGGAACTAGATATTGTCCGATTATTGGACTCTCAAATGAGAATAACTACTGGAGTATAGTGTTTGATTGCCCGGATTTTTCAAAAACTGATAGAATTATTTTTTCGTTTTTAGCGGACGATGCTCCAGAAGAAGCAATAGAAAAGGAGAAACGCTATGAATTGTTCGAGGGTAATAGAAGAGTAGCGTTTATTGTAGTTGATGAAGTTGGTTGCCCCCAATATCCTTAAATAATTATACGCTTGGAAGTTGTGTTTATACATTTGCAGAGCGCGTTGTGGGTGTTTTAGCAGAAGCGTTTTAATGGAGTTAAAAAATGGATTCATTTTTGCAATACAAGTTTGAGGATGAAAATGCATGGGGAGAGCCTTTTGATTCAAACAGCTTGGTACGTCAAATATTTTGATGGCTAAAAAATAATCCGCATACATTTAAATTTGCGCTATACTCATAGAGGGATGAAAGGAGAAATGACATGGAAAAATTAGTTTGTAGAAATTACGCACATCGTGGTTTTTCCGGTGAGTATCCGGAGAATACTATGATTGCCTTTGAGAAGGCATTGGAAGCCGGATGTGAAGGAATTGAGAATGATGTACATCTGACGAAGGATGGGGTTCTTGTAATCATTCACGATGAAGAAATTGATCGTACCGGTAATGCCAGCGGTTGGGTGAAGGATATGACCTATGAGGAGCTGTGTAAGGTGGATTTTTCCAACAAGTTCCATGATAAGGTGGGATTCCAGAAGATACCAACCTTAGATGAGTATCTGACGCTGGTGAAGGATAAGGATATTCTTACTAACATTGAGTTGAAAACCGGTATCTGGGAGTATCCGGGAATTGAACAGGCGGTCTATGACAAGTTAAAAGAATATGACTACTGCGATAAGGTAATCATTTCCTCTTTTAACCATGAGTCAGTAAAACGAATGAAGGAGATTGCTCCGGAAATCAAGTGTGGTCTGCTTACGGCGACCTGGATTTTAGAGGCTGGTGAGTATGTGCAGAAGCACGGATTCGAGTGCTATCACCCGGTATTTGTGATGTTGAAGCCTGAACTGGTTGGAGACCTTCGTGCGCACGGCATCGAGATTAACACCTGGACCGTGAACGAAGAGGAACACATCGGCTGGATGATAGATGCAAGAGTGGATGGTATCATCGGAAACTATCCAAATCGCGTAAACAAACTTCTCAAGGAGCGCGGTTTACGATAAAATAGAGGTATTCCAAAAGGGGAGGAATTTGGTATGCCTTTTACAATAATTGATAACGTGAATATAGAGTGTGCCATTCGATTACTGATTGCCTGCGTATGTGGCGGTGCAATCGGTATCGAGCGTACACGTCGTAACAAAGGTGCAGGTATCCGGACCCACATGATTGTGGCGGTGGGAGCTGCACTTTTTGTGATTATATCCAAGTACGGATTTCAGGATATTCTTCTTACTGCAGGAACTCGAGTGGATGTATCCCGTGTGGCCGCCGGCATTACCACCGGTGTTGGTTTCTTGGGAGCCGGTATTATATTCATGCGGGGAAATTCCGTGCATGGACTAACCACAGCTGCCGGTATTTGGGCCACAGCAGCCATCGGTAGCGCTCTAGGTGTCGGCATGTATATCGTAGCTGTCGTTAGTACGGTGCTGATTGTTCTGCTTCAGATTATCTTACATCATGGTGTGGTAAAAGAATGGGAGAACAGCCGTCTTACGAAGTTGGTGGTTGTAGTGCAGGATGATCCGGAAGAATTTGAGAAGTTCCAGGCAATCTTAGAGTCGAAGAATATCGAGATTACCGGTGGACATATCAATAAGCACAAGGATTCCAGTCTGATGTATACCCTGGATGTTCGTATGCCGTTGGATTTACAACCGATGGAGCTATTAGAACTGGTAAAGAGCAGCGGCACTGTTAAGTCCATTGGTATGTAGGGGAGGTGGCAGCATGAGTTTGACATTTTTCCCGAATCAAATGGAATTGGAGTTCCTGCTTCGCTTGGTCTTAACCTGTGTTTGCGGATTGCTTGTGGGCATTGAGCGTACCAAGCAGCAGAAGGCCGCCGGCATGCGTACCTATCTGATTGTGGCCATTGGAGCTTGTGTGTATGCCATTGTATCCAAATATGGATTTTTAGACGTGGTGGGAGAAGAAGATGTGTATGTGGATGTATCCCGTATGTGCAGTAGCATTGTATCCGGTGTAGGATTTTTAGGAGCCGGATGCATCTTCATGAGGGAAGACCGCATCGAAGGTCTTAGTACCTCTGCCGGAATCTGGGGCATTGCGGCAGTTGGAACGGGGCTTGGTATTGGATTGTATCTTCCGGCCATTGCAACTACCATGATTATTCTGGTGGTACAGATTGCGCTACACAATGGAAGTAAGAGTGTCTTCGACGTGAAGGGCAAGGGACGTATCATTATCGATATTGATGATAAGGCTTCCAGCTTGAAGAAGATTGAGTCTATCTTAGAGGCGCGAAACATTGATATTCTCTATACGGAGATGGAAGTGCACAAGGATCATCAGTTGACCTATCGATTCCGTGTGAACCTTCCGGAAGGACTGAATATTGCCGAAACTGCTACCCAGATTTATCGCGAGACTAATGCGAAATCTATCGATATTTAGAGGCTTTGTCTGACTTTAATTTTTCGCGAAAAAATATGGAAAAAGTTGTTGACGCCGTTCTACCCTTATGATATATTACTTCTTGTCGTGAGAACGGCGCCAAACATATGGGATCTTAGCTCAGCTGGGAGAGCATCTGCCTTACAAGCAGAGGGTCATAGGTTCGAGCCCTATAGGTCCCATTTATATCGAATATGGCGAGATAGCTCAGTTGGCTAGAGCACGCGGTTCATACCCGCGGTGTCGAGGGTTCGAATCCCCCTCTCGCTATTAAAAGTAATCCTAGGCAAATGCCTAGGATTTTTTTAATATCTCGAGTTGGATTCGATTCGAAACACCGCCTGCGGTGTTGAGGGGTGCGGTCGTCCGGTGGACGACCCTCGCGAAGCGAGGAGCACCGACCGGAGCGGAGCGGAGAATCGAATCCCCTCTTGAATTATAACCAAATGTAGGAGACACTATATTACATGGAATACATATACCCAACTTATTACAATAACTTCCATTGCATCGCCGATGCCTGCCCGAAGACCTGCTGCGCAGGATGGCAGATTGAAATCGATGAAGATGCCTTGGTACGATATCAACAATTACAAATTGATACGGTCGATTACCGGGAGGCTGCATTTCTGCAGGATGAGAAAAAACGCTGCAAGAATTTGGATGAGCAGGGCCTGTGTCGCTTGATTTATGCCCACGGGGAAGAAATCCTCTGCGATACTTGTCGGTTATTTCCGAGACATACGGAAGTCTTCGATGGCGTGCGGGAATTATCCCTTAGTATCTCTTGTCCGGAAGTGGCAAGGATGATACTTACGAATCCGGATTCTGTTGTTTTTACAACAGAAGAAAGAGCAGAGAAAGAGACGGAAGGGTATACAGAGGAAGAGCGAATTGTATATCGTCAACTACGTCAGTTGCGGGATTGGATGCTTCCGGTAGCGCAGAATCGTAGCTTGTCCTTAGAACAACGTTTTGCGAAAATCCTGTCTGTAGTACAAGCGTATCAGGAACAAGTGGATTTCTGCGTAGAAGAGGAGCGACCATTCGAAGATATATCCATAGCGGATGTTTTGACGACGTTTGTGAAGCCTTTGGATATTTCCGAGGCAATGATTCATACAATAATGGCAGTGGCTGATGAATGGGAATATACAGAACCGGAATTACAGGAGATATTGGATGCGACAGATGCATATCTTCAGTTATTGAGCGATGAAGATTTTAGTCAGGCAAGAAAGCGTTTATCCGAGTCCTTGCAGAAGCAAGAAATAGCACTTCCGGTCGTCTTAGAACAAATCTACATCTACTTCCTATTTGCCTACTTCTGCGGTTCCGTATACGACGAGTATTACTTTGGACAGGCCCAGCTGGCGGTAGCGGCTTGTTATCACATCGAGGCGATTCTTTTGTGGCATTTTGGGAAGTATAAGAGCATTGGAATGGAGGACATCATTCGATATACCTATCTCTATGCCAGAGAGTTGGAACATTCCATTCCTAACATTCTTGCAACAGAAGCTTATATGGATGCCCATCCGATGATTTAAGGGAGGCATGTAAATGGGGAAAACAAATCTTGTATTGATTCATATGGTAGATGCCGTTGAGCCGGAATTTACAGAAGAAGTGGAGCAACGGATTCGCTTCCAAACAGATACAGACTTTGAGATGATTTCCTTTCCGGTATCTCACTGGAATGACGATTTATCGCCGTGGCCGTCTCCTGCAGTGTTTGGAAAAGATGATTTTGGTGGGCATGCAGAAGCTACCTTGGAGCGACTTTTACCAATCTGTAATGACACTTCCAAAACCTATATTCTTGGCGGTTATTCCCTGGCCGGGCTTTTTGCCTTGTGGGCCGGTTGTCGGACCGATTGTTTTACCGGTATCGCGGCGGCGTCCCCATCGGTGTGGTTCCCCGGATTTATGGAGGATATGAAGGAACATCCCATGAAGGCAGAATCTGTTTATCTAAGCCTTGGAAATCGGGAAGGAAAGACGAAGAATCCCACCATGTCTCGGGTGGAATTTTGCATTTCCAACGTTTTTGACATGTTGCAAAAACAACAAATCAATACTATCCTTGTATGGAACGAAGGAAACCACTTCAAAGATGTGGCGCTTCGGACCGCGAATGCATTTGCATGGTGTGTAAACGCATTACAATAAGTAAAAGATTGGAAGAGAAATGAAGAAAAAACTATTGTCATTATTGTTGGCTGTTACGATGACGGCTGTTTGTTTTGCAGGTTGCAGCAAGGATGAAAAGACAGATGCTCCATTAGGCACTGCACAGAGCGATGTGCAGTCGGAGGATAATACAACCGCTACACAGGCGGATACGACGATTCAGGAAGAGATGGACGGGGTAGAAGCAGCTTACCGGGAGAAGATGGATGCCATTGATTCCGAATCTGCGCCTCAATCCGAGATGAATCAGAATGCGGCTGATTGTTTTCAGCTGTGGGATAATGAGTTGAATGCACTGTGGAGTCGCCTAAGCGACGAGTTGGATGCTGATCGTAAGGAAGATTTGCTGGACGACCAGCGCAAATGGGTGCAGAAGAAAGAAACGGAAGTTACCAATGCCGGAGCAGAAGCGGAAGGCGGCACTTTACAGCCGCTGCTTGAGTACTCCAAGGGAACGGAACTGACCAGAGCAAGATGCTACTATCTGGCAGGCTTACTTGCAGAGATTCGTGGAGAAGGCTTTACCGTTTCAGAAGAAATCGAAGCAGAGTTGCAGGCAGCCAATCCTACATTGGAGGATGTGTTCAAGTCCTTTCAGGGACAGTATTTCTTTGATGCGGAGCGAGGCGCTGTCATTGGAATTGAGCCAACGGCGGAATGTGACTACGGTAAAGAGGGCAGCACTTGGACGGTATGGGTGACCGGAGGAGATTTGCTGTCGGATTTGGATGTAATCGATTTTACCAGTAGTACCATCGATTTCAAAACAGAATCCGGTTATTATCAGTTGGGACACACCATGGCTGGCGGAGTATCCCTGGATTATGGTACCGAGCAGGGAGCGTGGACAGATACCATCTATGGGAACTAGAATGTCTAATATTTAGACAACATCCCGATTTTGTATATGCCCGGCTGTTTCTTTGGGTAGGAAACCCTGCCTAAAGATGATATAATCAAATATGTGAAAAACTAAGGTCACTGTAATGTGGCCTTTTTCATTGTATATGAAGGGAGTATCGCCATGTGAGGGCATGGCGGAGTATCGAATGAATATCATTAAGCGCATCTTTTTCAATGATTTAAAGCATGTGATTTCTAATTTCTTTATTCTGGTGATTGTGGTAGGTGTTTGCATTCTTCCTGCGCTCTATGCCTGGTGCAACATTTATTCCAACTGGGATCCCTACGGCAACACCGGGAATCTGAAGGTTGCTGCAGTATCTTTGGATGAAGGTTATAAGGACAAGGATGGAACCTATTCCAATTCCGGAGAAGCAATCATCGAGAATCTCCATGACAATGACAAAATCGATTGGCAGTTTGTGGAAACTGAGGAAGAAGCCATTGCCGGCGTGAAGGACGGCTCTTATTATGCTGCGCTGGTTGTTCCGAAGGATTTTACCTATAACATGTACAACATCCTCTTTGAGGATGTGGACAAGCCACAGTTGATTTTTTATCAGAACCAGAAAATCAATCCCGTAGCCAATAAGATTACGGATACCGTGGTTGGTACCATTCAGTCCAATATCGAAGAGCAGTTCATTAAGACTATGACGCAGCGAATCTTCGAAGGCACCAATACCTTATCTTCCGACTTGGAAGAAGATGGCGGCGTGGATCGATTTATTGAGAAGTTAAAAGATATCAATAAGGATTTGATTTCTTATCAGGATACGATTAATGTTGCCATTCGTGGCAATGCCACTTTAGCAGCTGCTGCCGGTGAGGCTCAGGGGGATACCAAGGAGATGCAGAAGCGTGCCACCGACAGTGCCAATACCATCGGTCAGGCAGCCACCAATGTAGCGCAGTCTAAGACCACCCTGAACGGTTACACTTCTCAGGTTAATACTTCGGTGGATAGTATCCAGAATACCTTGTCCGGTGCTATTGCTACCTTGAACGAAGCGAAGGTCTCCAATGATTTGAAGGCCATGACAGATGCTGCTGCAAAAGTGAATCAGGATTTGACCCAGATTAATGAGCAGCTTGGAAATCTGGCTATATCTCTGTCGACAGACCCCAATACTCTGGCGGCACTGAAGGTATTACAAGAGAATGTGAAAACCGCCAATAAGGCAATGGACCTCGTAATTGCATCCGGGAATGATGCAGTGAATAATAATCTTGCTTCTAAGCGGGAAGATGCCATCAGTGCCATTAATACGGCAATTACCAATCTGGAAAATATGCAGAAGCAGATTACCAATAATCTGATGCCGCAGATCAATCAGAGCCTGGATGGATTGACCCAGATTCTAGAGAACAGCCAGAACCTGATGAATAACATGGCTTCGGTTCTTGGAGGCATGAACAACATCTTCGGTTCTCTACAGGTAACAGCGAATTCCGCAACCACAAGCTTGGAGAAGACCAGTGAAGCCCTTGGCATGTTGTCTGATCGCCTGACAGATGCCATCGAGAAGGTGGAGGCTGCAGCGGATGGAGATAAGGCTAAGATTCTTATGGAGACCTTATCCGGTGATCCCGAGATGTACGGAGAATTCTTTGCGGAGCCGGTACATATTGAGACGGAAGTATTGTATCCGGTGGACAATTACGGTTCTGCGGTTACACCGTTCTATACCACACTGGCGATTTGGGTAGGAGCATTGATTCTTACCGCAATCCTGAAGGTACACCCGGACCACACCAAGTACGAAGGAGCTAAGGGAGGGCAGTTGTTCTTCGGTCGATATGCATTGTTCTTCTTAATGGGACAGCTGCAGACCTTGATTACGGTGCTTGGTGACCTGAAGTTCTTGCATGTACAGTGCTTGCATCCGGTATATTTCTGGTTGGCATCAGCAGTGACCAGTATGATTTTCTCACTGTTGATTTATTCTTTGGTATCTGCCTTCGGAGACGTGGGAAAAGCTGCTGCAGTGGTTATTGTCGTATTGCAGATTGCCGGTTCTTCCGGAACCTATCCGATTGAGTTATTACCGGAGTTTTTCCAGAAAGTATATATTTTCTTCCCGTTCCCGTACGCTATCAATGCCATGCGTGAGAGCGTGGCAGGATTCTACGAGCATGATTATCTGATTTACCTACTACAGCTGTGCCTGTTCATCCCGGTGTCTTTGACCATCGGTATCTGGATTCGTCGTCCGTTCAAGAAGATGAATCACTTCATGGAAGAGCGCATGGAAGAAACGGAGATGATGTAAGATGGGTGAGAATCAGAATAAGAAATACGAAGAATTTTATAATAACTACTTAGAAGAGCAGCGTAACACCCATGTGAAAAATCAACGGAAGATTCGTGTGGGACTGAAGGTGAATATCTTCCTGCCATTGGTGTTCCTATTGATTAGTTTCTTAACCAACGGTTCGAAGCTTATCTTCTTGATTCTGTGGATTGTGTCATTGTTTGGTATTGCCTTCTATCTGATGTACGTGGAGTATACCGACCATCTGATGCAAAAGCGTCTCCATGAAATCGAGGCGGCAGATGCGGAGGAAGCGGCGCTCATTGGTGAAGCGTTAGCAGAGGCCGGAGAGCGTGCCGGCGCTCGTATTACGGAACGGGCTGAGACGGTAGAGTCCAAGATCAAGGAACGCATTCCGGAAAAGATAGAGCAGCTGCAGGCGCCGAAGAAGGTGGCTTATAACCTGAAGCAGTTCCAGCAGGGGATGTCCAATATTTTCAAAGTATTTTGGGCGGATGCGAAGCGATTATCTACCAATGTTGTAGCCATGGTGGTGATCATTGGTTTGTCGGTGATTCCTTGTCTGTATGCCTGGTTTAATATTTTATCCAACTGGGCGCCATACGAAGCGGAAGCTACCGGCAATCTACAGGTTGCTATCGTAAGCTGTGACAAGGGAGCGTCCATCGAGAGCAAGGAACTGAATGTTGGTTCCCAGATTATCGACAATCTGAAGGCCAATGACAGCATCAACTGGATTTTTGTAGATACCGCAGAAGAAGCGGTATCAGGCGTGAATGCCGGAGATTACTATGCAGCCCTTGTGGTGTCCGAGTCTTTTTCCGAAGACTTGATTAGTTTCATCGGCGGAGATGTGACCCATCCAAGCATTGTATATTACGAGAATGAGAAGAAGAATGCCATTGCGCCGAAGATTACCGGCAAGGTAAAGACTACCATTCAGTCGGAAGTGAATAAGGCCTTTGTAAGTACCTTGGCAGGAACGATTCTAGAAGCCAGCCGTTATATCACAGAGGATGGAACGGAATCTATTACCAACGCTGCAAGCGCGAAGCTGCAGTCCTTAGACCGTGACCTTAGCACGGCTCTTGCCATTATGGATTCCTATATTGCACTGGTGGATACCACGGAGAATCTGCTTGGTGCAGCGGATCAGGTGTCCGGCGAGATGGATTTGTTGATGAATTCTGCCAGTACGGTGGTGGACAGTGCAGATGCTACCGTGAATGCGTCCAAGACCACGGTGGATACCATTTCCGATATGGTCACATTGAAGATGTATGAGTTGGATACGTCCTTAGTTCTCTTGGATAAGAAAATTCAGGCGGGACAAAGCTCTGCGGATCAAACCGTTGCAGAGGTACAAGCGACCTTGAATGCGCTTCCGGATATTTCTCCGGATGGCATCAATAATGCCATTGACCAGTTGCCGGACCCAGCGAAGACGGCAGCCAAAGCCGCTGTAGCCAGAGAGGGTCTTGAGACTTCCCTGGCTACCTTATCGACGGATTTAAATACTTTGAAGCAGGCGACGGTTACCACCGGTAATGATGTCAGTGCGTTGTACGGCAAGGTGTCCGCGGATATCAATGCGTGTCGCACGCAGTTACAGAACCTGTCTAACGCCTATCAGAATGAAGTGAAGCCGCAGTTGAAGAATTCCATTTCTTCCGTGGAGAATTCCATTACGGAAGTAAAGCAGCTTCTCAATTATTCTTCCGATAGTGTGGCTGATATTACGGCAATCTTAAAGACTTATCCGGATATGATGACGGTAGGCAAGGATCATCTGGTGAAGTCCAGAGAAGAAGTGGCAACCATGCAAGGGAAGCTGCGGGATATCATTGCTGACATGGATGACTTGGATGGAAACGAGCGATATGCCCTGGTTATGAAGCTGTTACAGACGGATCCGGAGGTTATCTCAGAGTTCATCTCCGAACCAATTGAGTTAGTACAGGAACCTCTGTATCCAATCGATACCAACGGCTCGGCGACAGCGCCGTTCTATATTGTGTTATCCATTTGGGTTGGTGCGTTGATTCTTGTTGCGATTATGAAGACCGAAGTAAAGCACTGCGAGATTCCCGGTATCCAACCGCACCAGATGTTCTTCGGAAGATATATTACTTTCTTCCTGATTGGACAGTTACAGACCATTATTACGGTATTAGGCGCGTTGTTCTATGTGAAGATTCAATGCTTGCATCCGTTTTTGTTCTGGCTGGCCATGGCCTTTACCAGTATGACCTATACCTTCTTCCTCTATTCCTTAACCTATGCCTTCGGAGCAGTAGGAGAGGCAGTCGCAGTGGTTCTAATGGTATTGCAGGTTGCCGGAAGTGGTGGAACCTTCCCGGTACAGGTATTACCGGTGTTCTATCAGGTGCTGTATCGCTTCATGCCATTTGCATATAGTATGGGCGCTGCCAGAGAGTGCATTGCCGGAATGTATGGCGCGAACTATGGCAAGGACATCTTAGCCTTGTGCTGCTATATTGTATTGTCCCTTGTGATTGGACTTGTAATCAGTAAGCCTTGTAAGAAGCTCATTCATATCATTGAGCATAGCAAGGAAGGTTCGGATTTGATGATTTAATACAATTGCATAGCTTTGTATAAGAGAAAAGAGCATTTTATATCCCCCTAGGGGGCTTAAAGTGCTCTTTTTTTGGTGTTACAATCTAGAACGACTTTTAGAAAACCACAGGAGAGTATTTATGAAAAAGGGACAGAAAATCCTAGCTATGTTATTAGCAGGTGTCATGGCGTTATCCATGTTTGGATGCGGTACGACGGAACAGGTTGCCGGCGAGGTGACTACAGAGACAGGTAGCGAAGATAATATTCTTCGTACAGCAGCATCTTTTGCTTACCCAAGTCTGGATGTGCACAAGGAATACTATGGATGGTATACCTCCATATACGGAGTATCAGAAGCATTGTTTAAGCTGGATGAGAACAGCACTGCTGTGCCTTGCCTTGCAAAAGATGCAGTTGCAGATGGAACCACATGGACCATTACCTTGAATGATGGCGTTGCATTCTCCAATGGAGAACCGTTAACTGCAGATATGGTGATTCGTAATATCCAGCGTGTGGCTGAGATTAACGGACGTTTCGATATCTTTGGAACCTTCACCTATGAAGCGGTAGATGATAAGACCATCGTAGTCAATACCGGTGATGAGGTATATCCAACCTTAAAGAGTGATTTGGCAAGTCCGGAATTCGGAATGATGGATTTGGACAATACCACAGACTTCGATAACGACCCAATCTGTACCGGTCCGTTTGTGATTACAGAATTCGTACCGGAAGGTGACGTTACTGTTGCACGTAATGAGAATTATTGGGGCGGCGATGTGAATTTGGACGGAGCTGTATTCTACTATATGCAGGAAGATGATCCGAAGCTTCTTGCCATGCAGAGTGGTGAGATTGATTGCTACAACAGTGTGTCTTCCGCTGCATTGGAAGTCTATCAGGCAGAACCGGAAAAGTATCAGGTAGAATCCGTACCGGGTACCCGTCTTCAGTTCTATATCTTGAATGAGAACCGATTGGATGATGCGGTTCGTGAGGCAATTAACCTTACCGTTGATAAGGATGCCATTGCTGCATATCTGGAGGGAACCGTAAGTGCTGCAAGTGCACCGTTCCCAAGCACTGCACCATATGCCAAGGTAAACATCCCGGCAGTAGATACTGCAAAAGCAGTAGAACTGTTAGAGGCAGACGGTTATACCAAGAATGCAGACGGTATTTATGAGAAGGATGGAAAGCCGTTAAAGATTAATATCTGCTACTATGCAGCAAGATCTCTGGATACCTTAGCGATTTTGATTCAGGAGCAGTTACGTGCAGTTGGTATTGATTCCGAGTTAACCGTCGAAGAAGATCCGGATGCAACCTATATTGCAACCGCAGACTTTGACTTGGCATTGTATTGCATGATTTCCGATAAGTGCGGTGATCCGTTATACTTCATTGATTCTACATTGGCTGATGGCTCTTATTATAACGTTGCCGGATTCGAAGATGCAGATTGCCAGGCCATGATTGAGCAGTTACGTGTCGAGGTAGATCCTGCAAAGCGTGCGGAACTTGCCAACAAGATTATCCAGATTGCCATTGATGATAATGCATTCGGATATGTCGGATTATTTAACCACACAACCGTTATGAAGCCGGGCGTAAGCGGATTCGCAGAGAAGGTTCCGTTCGACTTCTATGGAATTGATGCAAATACAACAAAATAGTCATGAAAAAGCAAATAGCAAAACGTGTTTTAGAATTATTACTTTTATTATTGATACTTAGTCTACTCACGTTTGCGCTGATGTATATTGCACCCGGCGACCCTGCGGAGAAGCGTCTTTCTTCGCAGGGCGTTGCTGTTACAAAAGAGGTGCTTCAGGCAGAGCGCGAACGTATGGGACTTCTACGCCCATTTTTTGTGCGTTATTGGGAATGGTTATGTGGCATTCTGCACGGAGACTTTGGTGTTTCCTTCAAGGATGACATGCCGGTAGCGCCGAAGCTGTGGGCAGGATTACATAATACGGTGATTTTAGCCACCGGTAGCTTATTGCTATCTCTTGTAATTTCCATCCCGTTCGGTATTTTTGCTGCGGTAAAAAAGAACAGTATCTTTGACCATGTGGTAAGATTGCTATCATTTGTCGGAAACTCCTTGCCGAACTTCTTAATCTCGGTGCTACTGATGTATTGTTTTTGCATCAAGTTCGATGTTTTCCCGATTATTGCTACCGGGAACTTGCAGGGATTGTTATTGCCGGCGTTATCCTTGGCAATTCCAATGACTGCCAAATTTACCAGACAGATTCGAACGGAAGTATCCACTCAGCTGTCAGAGGATTATGTGACAGGCCTTCGCCTTCGCAGAGTAAAAGAACGCTATGTGTTATTCTGCAATGTTTTCCACAATTCTTTGGGACATATATTTACCATTATTGCATTGCAGATTGGTACCCTTATGGCGGGAAGCGTTGTAATTGAAACAATTTTCCGTTGGCCGGGAATCGGGAAGCTTGTGATGGATTCCATCAATGCCAGAGATTACCCGGTGATTATGGGCTTTGTTCTAATCATGGGCACGATTTATGTAGGCATTAATTTTATATCAGATCTTGTGAATCGAATCATTGACCCAAGGGTGGAAGTGTAATGAAGACGAAGAGAAGCTTAAAAAGAAAATTGATCTTGTCCGCAATTCTTGCGGGAATTCTGATAATGATTGCGATATTTTCCGAAGTGCTTGCACCCAATGATCCTTATCAGACCAATGCGGCCATGATTCGGAAAGCACCGAGTGCTATGTATTGGTTTGGAACGGATAATTTGGGACGCTGTGTTTTTTCCAGAGTGCTATACGGAGCGAAGACAACGATTTTTGCAACCTTCCTATTGGTTGCAATATCCTTCGTGATTGGTACCTTGGTGGGAATGCTGTGCGGGTATTACGGTGGCATTCTGGATGAAGTGCTGATGCGTCTGGCGGATTTAACCCTGGCTTTCCCACAGATGGTGGTAGCCATTGCGGTGGCAGGCATATTGGGAGGCGGTCTTCCCGGAGCGATGATTGCACTTGGAATTACCATGTGGACCTCCTTTGCAAGACTGGCTAGAAGTCATACTAGAACGGTGAAGCAGGAACCATATATTACAGCGGCAAAACTGTCCGGGAAGAACGGATGCTATATTATCCTGCGACACATCTTGCCGAATATTCTGGAGCCGGTATTGATTAGCGCGTTGACGCAGATCGGTACAACAATGATTGGTATTTCCGGATTGTCCTTCTTAGGACTGGGCGTGGTAGCTCCACAAGCGGAATGGGGGTCCATGATTAGCGAGGCAAGGGCGTATATCCAGATTGCTCCTTGGGCGGTGTTATTTCCGGCGGGAGCAACCATTGTTACCATTATTGTGTTCAACTATCTGGGGGATGCCTTGGTGGAATACAGAAACCATCCATAAAAAAGGAGCGTGGAAGATGAAGGATACGTTATTGAATATTGTGAATCTCTCCTTGGCTTATGAAGATGAATTGGTTGTGGATCAAATCAATCTGAAACTGCATTCGGATGAAATTCTATGTATTGTTGGGGAGAGCGGAAGCGGAAAAACCACATTGCTACGGGGGATATGTCGCGATAAGAATGTACTGGTTTTATCCGGAGACGTGCAGACGGATTTGAATCGGATGGGTGTGATTTCCCAGAATCCCAATGGGGCGTTCAATCCTTTGCGACGCTTTGACAAGCAGCTTCGGGAGACGCTTGTGTCCAATGGATTGGAATACCGGGAACAGGAGATTCTGGACCTATTTGAACGGATTGGATTACAAGACGGTGCTTCGATTTTGCGCAGTCGGCCGTTTGAGATGAGCGGCGGAATGAATCAGCGGATTGCGATTGCTGCAACGATGTTGTTAGAACCTAAGATGCTTTTGTGCGATGAGCCTACCAGTGCTTTGGATGTGACCAGCGCCAATCTGGTGGTGGACCTGTTGTGCCGTTATCGCCAAAAAAAGCATGTAGGGATTCTGTTAATCACACACAATCTTGGTATTGCCGCTAAGATGGCGGATCGTGTGGCAATCATGCAAAAGGGAAGAATTATTGAGAGCGGTACGACGGATGAGATCTTCGGTAATCCGAAGGAAGCCTATACCAAACAGTTAATGGCGGATGTACCGAAACTTGTGGGATAAGTGAATGAATGATAAAATAACGATTCTGCGCGGGCAGAACATTATGAAAAAATATAAGTCTAATGGACGTAAGGTACAGGCCTTGAGAGGCTTGGATTTTTCCTTGCAACAAGGAGAAATCTTAGGAATTGTCGGCGAGAGCGGAAGTGGCAAGAGTACCTTACTGAAAATGATTTGCGGCATGGAGAAACCGGACGAAGGCCAGTTATTCCATGGGAATGAGGAATATACCGGCGCACATATTGGAAAGACCGGAGAATTCCTTCAGATGGTGTTTCAGGATGCCTATGGGTCCTTTGATCCACGTATGACCATGAAGCAATCTTTGTTGGAAATCCAACATGCAACCATGGACGAGATTCTGGATATTATAAAGAAGGTTGGTTTGGAACCGGAATTGTTGGAACGGAAACCAAGACAACTATCCGGAGGACAGTGCCAACGCATGTCCATTGCCAGAGCGTTGCTGTCCCATGTCGATATTTTGTTATGCGATGAGATTACCAGCGCACTGGATGTAACAACACAGGCACAGGTGGTGAAGTTGTTATTGGAACTTCGCCGGGAAGAGGGATTGTCTCTTGTTTTCGTCTCTCACGATTTGGCGCTGGTCAGTCAGTTGTGTGATCGAGTGATGGTGCTAAAAGACGGAGTGTGTGTGGAAACGGGGGATACGAAAACGGTAATTACCCAGCCGAAGGATGCGTACACGAAGTTACTGCTGGAGAATGTCATTACGGTTTCGGCTTAGGAAGGATTTTTATGATAGAGCAGTTACATAAAGAGAATCATACCTACTGGATGTGGCGTGCATCCGGTTATTCGGAAGTGAATCAGGAAGAACTTGCGGGGATTCAGCGCGATACCTGGTCGAAGCTGTTGGATGAAGTGATTATGAATCATCCTGCTTGCAAGGGGAAGACCAAGCAGGAGATTCGTATCTTGGATATCGGATGTGGCCCGGGATTTTTATCCATTGTTTTGACGGAGCTTGGATACCGGGTAACCTCCGGAGACTTTGCGGAATCGATGTTGGAGCAGGCGAAGGACAATGCAGGTGACTTGGCAGAGAAGATGGAATTTTGTGTCGAAAATGCTATGGATTTAAGCTTTGCGGATGCAACCTTTGATGTGGTGTTATCCCGGAATCTCACCTGGAACCTGCCGGATCCAAAAGCCGCGTATGAAGAGTGGCTTCGGGTATTAAAGCCGGAAGGATTGCTCTTGGTTTTTGATGCCAATTGGTATCATTACCTTCGGGACGATGCCCGCAAGACAGCATACGAATTAGACCGTGCGAAGGTGGCCGAAGCAGGTTGCGGGGATTACAATCTTGGGGAGAATTTCGATGTTATGGAAGAGATTGCCAGCAGACTTCCTATGACAGATTGCAAACGCCCGGAATGGGATCAAAGGGTGTTTTTGGAGTATGGTGTTGCATCCGTTGATGTGGTCGAAGATATTGGTGCGATTGTCTATTCTGAGAAAGAAAAAATAAACTATGCATCGAGTCCGATGTTTATGATTAAGGTAGTAAAGTAATGAGTGAATTAAAACAGATTCCTTTTGATGAGGAATCCATGGAAATAAAGGATGCTGTGGTATCCTATTGGTCCAAGCGGGCAGAGAGCTTCGCAGAGCATAAGCATGCTGAAATCCATAGTGACAAGGTGTCATTATGGCGGGAGGAATTCCGGCAAAATCTTCCGAAGAAGGAGAGTCTTCGTATCCTGGATGTGGGCTGTGGTAGTGGCTTTTTTGAAGCAGTGCTTGCACCAATGGGACATGAGGTGACCGGTATTGATTTGACCCCGGAGATGATCGAAAAAGGAAAAGCACTTTTGGAACATCACGGTATTGATGCAACTCTTCTTGTGATGGATGCGGAACAACCGGATTTCCCGGAAGAAAGCTTTGATGTGATTGTTAGCCGCAATCTCATCTGGACCTTGCCGCATCCCGTAGAGGCTTATGAACGCTGGATGAAGTTATTAAAGCCCGGCGGAATGCTGATCATCTACGATGCAGAGTATGCCAAGGGATTCCATAAGTATAACTGGCAGGAAAACTGTGCTCATAAGGGCGTGGCGGATGCCATGAAGGAAGAGTGCCACAAGATCTATCATATGCTGTCCATCAGCTCCTTCGATCGGCCGGTTTGGGATTTGGAAGTCCTGCAGGCATTGGGCTTTTCCGATGTGCGCTCGGATACCTCGGTTGGTGACCGCATCTATGCGACGAAGGATGATTTCTATATGCCGGATCGAATGTTTGGCGTATATGCGGTGAAATAATGCGAAAGAACCGGAAGAAAAACACTTCCGGTTCTTTTTCTTTGTGCATTTTTGTGTATAATAGTATAGTTAGCGATAGAATAGTATTTTACTAGGAGATTACATAGATGAGAATAGGAAATGGATATGATGTCCATAAGCTTGTGGAAGGTCGCAAGCTGATCATCGGAGGTGTAGAGATTCCGCATGAATTGGGACTTCTTGGACACTCCGATGCGGACGTATTATTGCATGCCATTATGGATGCACTGCTTGGTGCAGCGGCACTAGGTGATATCGGAAAACATTTTCCGGATACAGACGAGAAGTATAAGGGAGCGAATTCCATGGAACTTCTTGCGGAAGTGAAGCGATTGATTATGGAAGCGGGCTACGTAGTTGGTAACGTGGATGCAACGGTGATTGCACAGCGTCCGAAGCTTCGCCCTTACATCGATGAGATGATTGCAAATGTGGCTCGTGTGTTGGATATTGATGTGTCCCAAGTGAACATCAAGGCTACCACGGAAGAGCGACTTGGCTTTACCGGCAGAGAAGAGGGAATCTCTGCACAGGCCGTCTGTTTGCTGGAATCTTTTTACGAAGGCAGCCAGTCAATTTATGATTCCGAAGCACGTTGCGCGGGATGCAGCGGATGTATGAGACAATAAGGAGAGTATGAGAAGATGAACAAGTTTACATTTTACAATACATTACATCGTCAGGTAGAGGAGTTCGTGCCGAGAGAAGATGGCAAGGTTAGCATGTATACCTGCGGACCGACGGTCTATCACTTCGCACATATCGGTAACATCCGTACTTACATCATGCAGGATGCTTTGATTAAGTCTTTAGAGTATGCCGGATATGATGTAAAGCGTGTCATGAATATTACAGACGTCGGACATTTGTCCTCCGATGCAGATACCGGTGAAGACAAGATGGTTGCCGGTGCGAAGCGTGAGCACAAGACCGTTATGGAGATTGCCAAGTTCTATACCGATGCGTTCTTCAAGGATTTCGATGCGGTTGGTAATAAGCGTCCGGATGTGATTGAGCCGGCAACCAATTGTATTCCGGAATTCATCCACATGGTAGAAGTACTTTTAGAGAAGGGCTATGCTTACCTTGCAGGTGGTAATGTATATTTCGATACCAGCAAGTTAGAGGATTACTATGTATTTTCTTCTTCCGTTGAGAAGGAAGCCCTTGAAGTTGGCGTTCGTGATGACGTAGAAGAAGATACCAACAAGAAGAATAAGACCGACTTCGTTCTGTGGTTCACCAAGTCCAAGTTCGAAGATCAGGCATTGAAGTGGGAGAGCCCATGGGGCGTTGGTTATCCGGGATGGCACATTGAGTGCTCCTGCATCTCCATGAAGCATTTGGGTGAGTATATTGATATTCACTGTGGCGGAGTGGACAACATTTTCCCACATCATACCAATGAGATTGCCCAGTCTGAGGCTTATCTTGGACATGAGTGGTGCAAGTACTGGTTCCACAGCAACCATTTGAATGATCAGTCCGGTAAGATGTCCAAGTCCAAGGGCGCAATCCTGACGGTATCTGTATTGCAGGAAAAGGGTTACGACCCATTGGTATATCGTTTGTTCTGCTTACAGTCTCATTACCGCAAGCCATTGGTTTTCTCTTATGAGAACTTAGATAACACAGCAGCTGCCTACAACAAGTTGGTGAAAAAGGTTGCTGAGTTCAAGGCTGATGGTGCTGTAGACGAAGCAGTGAAGTCCGAGTACGAAGCAAAGTTCTGCGAGCAGTTGTCCAATGACTTGAACACCGCTATGGCAATCACTGTACTGTATGACGCGTTAAAAGCAGATACCAATGATGCTACGAAGTTGGCAATTATCGAAAGCTTTGATCGTGTATTGTCTCTTGACTTAATTGGTCATGCCAAGGCACTTGCAGATGCGGGAAGCGATGTGGATCAGGAACTGGAAGCATACATTAACGATGCCATTGCCCGCCGTGCAGAAGCTAAGAAGGCAAAAGATTTTGCAACCGCAGATGCAATTCGTGATGAATTACTTGCCAAGGGCATTGTGATTAAGGATACCCGTGAGGGTGTGGTATGGAGCAGAGCGTAGTCTATGGAACAGAATTGGTATCAATATATCAGTGAGAAATTCGGCGTGGAGGATAAGGACATTCGTACCTATTCTCCATTGACCTTAGCGTATATCGGAGACGGGGTGTTCGATCTTGTGATTCGTTCCGTGGTCGTTGGTAAGGGAAATACCTCCCCGAACAACCTGCACAAGCACACCAGTCAGATTGTAAAAGCAACCACCCAGGCTGCTATGATTGATGTGTTAGAAGAGGTGCTGACGGAGGAAGAGGCAGATGCTTATCGTCGTGGACGTAACGCCAAGTCTCATTCCGTTGCGAAGAATGCCAGCGTCGGTGACTATCGTAAGGCGACAGGATTTGAATCCTTAATCGGGTACTTGTATCTGTGCAACCGCATGGATCGAATTATGGAACTGGTATTAATTGCCGTAGACAAATGTCATGTTGATTTATAGAAGGATTTTATGAGATACGAAGAATCAGTTATTGAAGGAAGAAATGTTGTATTAGAAGCGCTGCGCAGCGGTCAGACCATTGACAAGATTTTTGTCTTGGATGGTTGCATGGACGGCCCGGTACGTACCATTGTGCGGGATGCCAAGAAGCAGAATATTCTCATCAACTTTGTAAAAAAAGAACGTTTGGATCAGATGTCTGAGACCGGCAAGCATCAGGGGGTCATTGCTTATATTGCAGCTTATGATTATGCCAGTGTGGATGACATTATGAATCTTGCCAAGGAAAAGGGAGAAGATCCTTTTGTTATCTTACTGGATGAGATTGAAGATCCACATAACTTAGGTGCTATCATTCGTACCGCTAACCAGGCCGGTGCCCATGGTGTTATTATTCCTAAGCACAGAGCTGCAGGTCTTACCGCTACCGTTGCCCGTGCATCTGCCGGAGCAATCAACTATACACCGGTAGCCAAGGTTACCAATATGAGTGCTACCATTGAAGCATTGAAGGATATGGGCATGTGGTTCGTCTGTGCGGATATGGGCGGAGAGCGCATGTATGATTTGAATCTGAAGGGACCGATTGGTCTTGTTATCGGTAACGAAGGCAAGGGTATCAGCCCACTTGTGAAGAAGAATTGCGACATGGTGGCATCCATTCCGATGAAGGGTGATATTGATTCTCTGAATGCATCCGTTGCTTGTGGTATTTTGGCATACGAGATTGTACGTCAGCGTACCTTTGCTTAAACGCTAAATTGGGGGAAGCATGAAAAATACCATTAATGTAAAAGAGTTGTCCGATGAAGAAGTGGTTCGCTTGTATCAGAACGGGCATCGGGAATTTGAAGAGCATATTTTCAAACGGTTTGATAAAATCGTGACTGCTTGTTGCAGCCCGCTGTTTCTGGTTGGGGCAGATAAGGATGATTTGAAGCAGGAAGGCCGTGTGGGATTGTATCAGGCGCTCCGGGATTACGAAGACGGACATGGAACGAAGTTCGCAACCTTCGCCCATACCTGTATTTCCCGTCAGTTGTTGAAGGCAATTGAGGCCAATAATCGTAAGAAGCATCAACCGTTGAATGATTCTGTTTCCATTGAATCCAAAGAGGAAGACGGAACGCTTGATTCGTTGTTTTTCGAACAAAACAGTTCCAATCCGGAAGATATGTATTTGCAGACGGAGAGCTATCGGAAAATCATCTCTGATGTATATGCGAAGTTATCCGGAATGGAGAAGGAAGTCTTTGACTTGGCCTTACGGGGCTATGATTACAAACAAATTGCAGGAAAGCTTGGCAAGGATCCCAAGGCAATCACCAATGCCTTGCAGCGTATCCGGTCCAAGGGTAAAGGAATATTTCAGTAAATGGCAAAGAAGGTCGTAGTTGGAATGTCCGGAGGCGTGGATTCCTCCGTAACCGCATACTTATTAAAGGAACAGGGATACGATGTCATTGGTGTCACCATGGAAATGTGGCGGGATGCACCGGATGTCTGTGAGGATGGAATTGAAGCCAAGAAAGTGGCAGACCAGATTGGAATTCCACATGTTATCATGCATTTCAAACCGGAATTTGAAGAACGTGTGGTATCCAATTTTATTAATGAATACTTGCAGGGACGTACTCCGAATCCTTGTGTGATGTGTAATCGCACCATTAAGTGGCAGGCACTGATGGAACGTGGCAAGGAGCTGGGCGCAGAGTATGTGGCAACCGGACATTATGCAAGAGTAGAGCAGCTGCCAAACGGACGATGGGCAGTGAAGAACTCCAAGGCTGCATCCAAGGACCAGACTTATGTATTATGCCAGTTAACCCAGGACCAGTTAGCTCATACTGTGATGCCTCTTGGAGATTTCGATTCCAAGGATGAAATCCGTGCCATCGCATCCAAGCTTGGACTTGTTTCCGCAGATAAGAAGGACAGTCAGGATGTCTGCTTCATCGAAGGTGACTATGATAGCTACGGAGATTTTCTGAAGGCACGTCTTGGGGAAGAAAACCTTCCTGGCCCGGGCGACTTCGTCTGGAAAGATGGCACGGTAGTAGGCCAGCATAAAGGAATTGTTAACTACACTATCGGACAGCGGAAGGGCCTGAACATCGCGCTTGGTAAACCTGTATTTGTACAGAAGATTGACGTACCTAATAACCGCGTTATCTTATGTGACAATGAAGATTTATTTGTAACAGAACTTATCGCAGACACTGTGAATCTTGTATCCGAAGAATCGTTAGATCCGAATAAGACCTATATTGGCAAGATTCGTTACTCTGACAAGGGAACCCCATGTCATGTAACATTCGACGGTGAATTACTACACGTTCACTTCGAACGTCCGGTACGCGCAGTAACACCTGGCCAAACATTAGTCTTATATGACGGAGAGTATGTAGCCGCCGGGGCGCTTATTCGTTAAGCTAAGACTCTGTGGCCTGTATATTTTCTGTAGCGGGCCTTTGCTAACGTCGGCACTAGAAAATAAAGAAGAGGATTGCTCTTATGAAGCAATCCTCTTTATTATTTTCGTATGTGTCCGCTACGTTAGCAACCGGAAGCGCAAGCGATCCCGCGGGAAAATATACGGGAACACAGAGTCGATTACTCTAAGGCGACTTCCGTGCCCCGGCGATGCGCAAAGTGCATCAGAGATGTAAAACCAATGTTTTTTAGTAGTGCTGGGATTCGTTCAAACTCTAGTGCAACGTGTTCCGGTGTATGAGCATCTGCACCGAGGGTCAGAAGTCGACCGCCTAGTTCATAGTAGAAGGTTAGCAGTTCTACAGATGGATTCGGTTCCGGAAGTCCATGACGGAAGGCACCGGTATTAACTTCCAAACAGATGCCATTCTTTATCAGTAGTTGGAAGATTGCTTCCAGTACTTCTTTATACTTTTTTGTATCGATGGTTATGTGTTCACCGCTGACACGGCTGGCGTAACGAACGATGTAGTCTAAGTGACCAAGCGTATCAATATCGTGGAACAGCTCCAGGTTGCGAAGCGTACACTCCAGATATTCGGTTAAGGCATCCTCAATGGTGCGTCCTTCGTAGAAGTCATCGTAGTAAGGGTCCATTTTGTTGACCTGGTGAATGGATCCGATGACGAAGTCGAAGGGACGGGTAGTAACCAGTTCCTTGTGGCGGTCTACCAGATGTTCCTGTAATCCTAACTCAATACCAACGCCAACAGAGAAGTCCTCCGTGGATTCACTTTTGGCAAGGTTTCCCAAGTAGGGGAGATAATGTTGTAAATCCAAATCGAATAAATGTGGCTCATGCCAGTAGTCCCAGTCCAAGTGGTCTGTGAAGATGAGACCGGCCAAACCACGCTCTTTTGCAGCGGCAATCATGTCCTTGGGATTGGCCTCGCTATCCCCGGAAAACCGCGTGTGCATGTGCATATCGTAAAGCTTTTGCATGTGTAACCTTCTTTCTTTCATCCTTCCTTTTCTCCGATTATAAAAAGACAGCTGTAAAAATACAAGGAAGAAGTCCGAAAATAGCGGGACGGGATAGTGTGAAAAAAATATCAAATACAATCTAAAGGTCTTGCAATCGCATATGAAGTCGATTAAAATAGTAGTTGCGTCGGGTGTTTTAAGCCCGCGCCCAATAAATTTTATATATAATTAGGAGGAAACAAAATGGCAGTTAGAGTAGCTATCAATGGTTTCGGTCGTATTGGTCGTCTGGCTTTCCGTCAGATGTTCGGAGCAGAGGGATATGAGGTTGTTGCAATCAACGATCTTACTAGCCCTAAGATGCTTGCACATTTATTAAAGTATGATTCTTCTCAGGGTAAGTATGAGTATGCAGATCAGGTTACTGCAGGTGAGGATTCCATCACTGTTTGCGGTAAGGAGATCAAGATTTATGCATTCCCTGATGCCAACAACTGCCCATGGGGTGAGTTGAAGGTTGACGTTGTTCTTGAGTGCTCTGGTTTCTACACCAGCAAGGAGAAGGCTCAGGCACACATCAACGCTGGCGCACGTAAGGTTGTTATTTCCGCACCTGCTGGAAATGATCTTCCTACAATCGTTTACAACACTAACCACGAGACTTTGAAGGCTTCTGATACCATCATCTCTGCAGCTTCTTGTACAACTAACTGCTTAGCTCCTATGGCTGATGCATTGAACAAGTTTGCTCCTATTCAGTCCGGTATCATGGTAACTATCCATGCATACACCGGTGATCAGATGACTCTTGATGGACCTCAGCGTAAGGGTGATCTTCGTAGATCCCGTGCAGCTGCAGTTAACATCGTTCCTAACAGCACTGGTGCAGCTAAGGCAATCGGCCTTGTTATCCCAGAGTTGAACGGTAAGTTAATCGGTTCCGCACAGCGTGTACCTACCCCTACCGGTTCTACTACAATTCTTACCGCTGTTGTTAACAAGAAGGACGTTACCGTTGAAGGCATCAACGCTGCTATGAAGGCTGCTGCTAACGAGTCTTTCGGTTACAACGAAGATGAGATCGTATCTTCCGATATCGTTGGTATGAGATTTGGTTCTTTATTCGATGCAACTCAGACCATGGTATCCAAGATTTCTGATGACCAGTATGAGGTTCAGGTTGTTTCTTGGTATGATAACGAGAACAGCTACACTTCTCAGATGGTTCGTACTATCAAGTACTTCTCTGAGTTAGCATAATTTATCGAATCTTAGACTCAATTTGGGTCCGGTCTTTTGGACCGGACCCTTTTTTATTAAAAACGTAACGGAGGTTATGACATGGGATTAAATAAGAAATCAGTTGATGACATCAACGTAAACGGCAAGAGAGTTCTTTGCAGATGCGACTTCAACGTACCATTGAAGGATGGCCAGATTACTGACGAGAACCGTCTGGTAGCTGCTCTTCCTACAATCAAGAAGTTAATCGCTGACGGTGGCAAGGTAATTCTTTGCTCTCACCTTGGTAAGGTTAAGACAGAAGAGGATAAGCAGACCAAGACTCTTGCTCCTGTAGCTAAGAGATTATCTGAGCTTCTCGGACAGGAAGTAAAGTTCGCTGCTGATCCTGAAGTTGTTGGTCCTAACGCTCGTGCAGCTGTAGAAGCTATGAACAACGGAGATGTCATCTTACTTGAGAACACCAGATTCCGCGCAGAAGAGACCAAGAACGGAGAGGCTTTCTCTAAGGATCTTGCTTCTATCTGTGATGTATTCGTTAACGATGCATTCGGAACCGCTCACAGAGCACATTGCTCTAACGTTGGTGTAGCAAGCTTAGTTGACACCGCAGTTGTTGGATACTTAATGCAGAAGGAGATTGACTTCCTTGGTAATGCAGTTGAGAATCCGGTACGTCCATTCGTAGCTATCCTTGGTGGTGCTAAGGTTGCTGACAAGTTGAACGTAATCAACAACTTACTTGAGAAGTGTGATACCTTGATCATCGGTGGTGGTATGGCTTATACCTTCCTGAAGGCTCAGGGATATGAGATTGGTACCTCTCTTGTAGACAACGAGAAGTTGGATTACTGTAAGGAAATGATGGCTAAGGCACAGAAGCTTGGTAAGAAGTTACTTCTTCCGGTTGATGCTGTAACCATTAAGGATTTCCCGAACCCAATTGACGCTCCTGTTGAGACCGTTGTTGTTGACGCTGACAAGATGCCTGCAGATCGTGAAGGTTGCGATATCGGACCGAAGTCTGCTGAGCTTTTTGCTGAGGCTGTTAAGACCGCTAAGACCGTTGTTTGGAACGGACCGATGGGTGTATTCGAGAACCCTACTCTTGCTGCAGGTACTCTTGCAGTAGCTAAGGCTTTGGCTGAGACTGATGCAACTACCATTATCGGTGGTGGTGATTCCGCTGCAGCTGTTAACCAGATGGGATTCGGCGACAAGATGAGCCATATCTCTACCGGTGGTGGAGCTTCCCTTGAGTTCTTAGAGGGTAAGGAGCTGCCAGGTGTAGCAGCAGCTAACGACAAATAAAAACACAATCATTCCGGAGGAATAATTACATGTCTAGAAGAAGAATTATTGCCGGCAACTGGAAGATGAACATGACTCCATCTGAGGCTGTTAAGCTTGTTGCTGAGTTAAAAGATTTAGTTGTTAATGATGACGTTGATGTTGTATATTGCGTTCCTGCAATCGACATCGTTCCTGTTGTAGAGGTTGTTAAGGGAACTAACGTAGCTGTTGGTGCTGAGAACTTCTACATTGAGGATAAGGGTGCATTCACCGGTGAAATCTCTGCTCCAATGCTTGTTGATGCAGGCGTGAAGTATGTCATCATGGGACATTCTGAGAGAAGAGATATCTTCGGCGAGAATGATATCTTAATCAACGCTAAGGTTAAGAAGGCATTCGCTGCCGGCTTAACACCAATCCTTTGCTGTGGTGAGTCTCTTGCACTTCGTAAGGCTGGTACTTACAAGGAGTGGATTGAGCGCCAGATTACTTGGGACCTTAGCGGTGTAACTGCTGATCAGGTGAAGAACCTTGTTATCGCTTACGAGCCAATCTGGGCAATCGGAACCGGCGAGACAGCAACTGCTGACCAGGCAGAGGAAGTTTGCGGATTCATCCGTGAGCTGATTGCAAAGTTGTACGATGGTGCTACTGCTGAGGCAGTTCGTATCCAGTACGGCGGATCTATGAATGCAGGTAATGCTGCAGAGCTTCTTTCTAAGCCAAACATCGATGGTGGCTTGATTGGTGGAGCTTCTCTGAAGCCTGACTTCGGTAAGATCGTGAACGCATAATTGCATTGTATTCGAAGACTCATGGGAGTAATCCCGTGAGTCTTTTTTTATTCTTTTGCATTGACAGATAAACTGTTTAAAAGATATTAAATTAAAAGATAATATGGGCACCTGTCAATTTTCTGTAGTATAATAGACATGAGATATTACAAGATGCTTTGTTCGCAAAGGAGAGATGACTATGGCTAAGACAAGTAAGAAGGCACCGAAGTCTGCTACTTCGCAGACAACCAAGAAGGGGTTGGGAATCAAGGGAAGATTACTGGCGGTCATTTTGCCGGTGGTTATCATTGCTGTTAATGTTGTTGCGTTAGTAAGCGGACAGTTAGCAAGCAATGCAATCAAGGCGGAGTCTGCAGAGAAGCTGCAGGCTATTTTGGACGCCAACTCCAGTTATGTAGATGGTAAATTGCAGGAGATTCGTATCACCTGTGAGAACCTGGCTTTTTTAGTAGGCAATACCTATCAGACTACGGATATGGCCACTTATAAGGGCATTTTCTCCGAAACGGTTTTAAATAACGAACTGATTCTAGGCTCCGGTATTTGGTTTGAACCGAAGGTATATACCGGTGATGAAAAATATGCAGATCAGCAATATGTTGGACCATACTGGTATCGTGACGGAGACTCCATCGTGGAAGATTGGGAGTACTCCAATGCAGAGTATGACTATTTTTCACAAGAATACTATACGCAGACACAGAGTGTGGGCGAAGTAAAAGCTGCAATTACCAATCCGTATTACGATCCGGCCTCCGGTACAGTTATGGCTAGCTGTTCCGCACCGATTATTAAGAACGGAAAGTATTTGGGTTGTATTACCGTGGATATTAGTCTTGGTACCATCTCCGAAGTCATTGGTCAAATCAAAGTCGGTCAGACCGGTCATGCGATTCTTACCATGTCCGATGGAACCTATATCTATTGTGAAGATGAGGAAAAATACGGCTCCGGAATGAATATGGCAGATGATACCGATGAAGGCATCAATGGTATTGCGGCTGAGATTATAGCAAATGAATCCGGAGAAACCGGGTATGGCGATAACAGCGTATACTATTGTACGATTCCGGGCGTGAACTGGAAGCTGTTGATTAGTATGAAGTCGGCAGAGATTAATGCTGCTGCAATGAAGATGACCCAGGTTACTGTCCCGATTTGTATCATTTCGGTTTTGATTTGTGTCATTATTATTTGGATGGTTGCCGGTGGTATTGCGAAGCCGATTATTGCAGTCAAACAGTTTGCTGCAGAGCTTGCCCAGGGTAACTTTACCATTGAGAAGATTCGTGTCAACCGACGGGATGAAATCGGCCAGATGTCCGATTCCTTGAATTATATGTACGAGTCCAATTCCTCTGTGATTCGTAACATTTCTCACGGATCCGATGCGGTCAGTGATTCTTCCTCCAGATTGAATGTAGTTGCAACGGATTTGAGCCATCGTTTTGAGGTCATTCGTGATGCCATGATGAAGGTCAATGATGCAATGACCAATACCGGTGCTGCAACGGAAGAGGTATCTGCTTCCGCCAATGAGGTCAATTCCTCTGTACAGCAGTTGGCTGAGGAAACCGAGCATACCAGAGCACAGGTAGAAGAGATTAAAAAGCGTGCAGAAGATATTGAACGCCAGTCCAGAGAATCCTGTGATCGGGCGATTAGCATTGCAAAACAACGTGGAATGGAACTGGAATCTGCCAGCAAGCAGGCAACGGTTATCAGTGAGATTGGAACCCTTGCAGATTCCATTTCCGATATTGCCAGCCAGATTAATCTGTTGTCCTTGAATGCTTCCATTGAGGCTGCAAGAGCCGGAGAGCATGGCCGTGGATTCGCGGTTGTAGCATCCGAGATTAACAAGTTGGCAAGTGAGACGGCAGCAGCCGTAACCCAGATTCAGGAAACCATTGATAAGATTCAAGAGGCATTTACCTCTCT
>JAEEGF010224422.1_pt1 | contig 43253 bp, 35 predicted proteins | sample 9134171 | NCBI WGS metagenome assembly JAEEGF01 (sample SAMN16246542, study PRJNA631951) | gut metagenome | biome: gut microbiome; feature: rumen; material: AP-attached | host: Bos | place: Iran: Karaj | collected 2018-10 | reverse complement strand
TTGCAAAAAACAGGACCACATTTGTTATAGCTCACAGACTTACTACGATCCAAAATGCAGAGAAGATCCTTGTGCTTACGGAAGAGGGCATCGCTGAGTCCGGAACACACGAGGAACTCCTTAAAGCAGGCGGAATTTATGCAAGTCTTTATAATATGCATAAATAGCCACATATCTATTTGTACCAAGTTAGAAAGAAGACATATCAATGAACAAGATCAAAGAACTGTTTAAGAAGGACATAATGCTTTCGGTTTCAATACTTGCAGCGGTGGTTTCGCTTTTTATCACGCCGCCAAGTAAAGAATTACTTTATGACATTGACTTTAAGACACTTGCCACCCTTTTTATGATGCTTACGGTACTTGAGGGCTTTAAAAAAGAAAATATCTTTAATCCGGTGCTTAAGCTTGCGGGAAAGATGCATACCATGGTTGCATTATCACTTTTCCTTATATTTGGTGTGTTTTTCTCGTCAATGTTTGTTACAAACGACGTTTCGCTTATTATCTTCGTGCCGCTTACTATTATCCTTTTCAGGGCCGGAGATAAAGAAAAATACATACTTCCCGTTATTTCAATGGAAAACATAGCGGCTATAAGAGGTTCGCTCCTTATGCCTTTTGGAAGTCCGCAAAACCTTTTCCTCTTTGGAAAATCGGGAGTTTCGGCAGGAAGATTTATGCTTTATATGTCGCCTCTTAACGTGACATCGGCTATCCTTCTTATCCTCTTTATCCTTTTCCTGTACAGGAAAGATGTAAAAGAGGCCATTGTAACAGGCAATAACGCCGTTACCAAAGAGTGGACACCTGAGGGTAAAACAAAAAGAGCCCTTTATATAGGACTCTTTGTTCTTGTTTTATTTACCATCGTTTCAAGAACGACTCTTTGGCCGTATATCACGCTTTTTGTGGTGCTTGCGGTACTTGTGTTTGACAGAAAGGTGCTTGTAAAAACAGATTATGTCCTGCTTTTTACATTCCTTTGCTTTTTTGTTTTCTCATCATCCATCGCAAGACACGAAGGCATTGCAGCCTTCCTTAAGAGCCATGTGGCAGGAAACGAATACTGGTGGTCAATAGCACTTAGCCAGCTTATATCAAATGTGCCTGCATCAATTGTTCTTTATCCTTTTACGGAAAATCTTGGGGCCCTTTTATACGGACTTGATACAGCAGGCCTTTGCTCGCTTATCGGCTCACTTGCATCGGTAATCAATTACCGTATTTACGTAAGAGAGTACCCCGGCCGCGGCGGTAAGTTCGTAAAGGTATTTACCCTTGTTTCCTGGGCATTTTTCATTATTGTAGCAGTTCCGGGGTTTATTCTTTCGAGGATCTGGCAAATATTTTAAATGTCATAGGGTATAAGCCCATGGTAACAAACATAGTGAGTGCATAACGGCATGTTCTTACGATACTTGATACAAAGCTTCCGTTTGCAAGGAATTCCTTGTTAAACGGGAGCTTTAATATTGTGTTAAGGCCAAAGAATATTGCACCTCCGGTAACTACTCTTAGCACAGTAACAGGAATATTCTTTGAGATCTCAAAATTAACAAATCTTTCTTCAAAAAGCACAGCTCCCATAAAACCTATAAGCATACCAAGGCCTGTAAAGTAGTCTGATGTCTTGCAATAAAACAGACCGCAAAGGGCTATAACAAGCAAGACCGCGTAAAGGAGCTTTATATTCTTTACTTTTCCTTGTATATATGTAAGCAAAAAAGCGAGAATGTAACCGACTGCAAGGCCTGCAATTACATCCGTCGGGTAGTGGTTTCCAAGGAATACTCTAGAAAATGCCACAAGGACCGGTATTATAACTGCAAGGATTGCAAGAAAATTCTTCTTAAAAACGGTGTAAAGAGAAGCAAAAACAGCGGCGGCCGTAGTGGAATGACCGCTTGGAAAAGAAAAGCCCTGGGCGTGGATATCGTAGATACCGGCTTTTTTATCGACAGGGCGAAGGCAGTCTATCTTATCGCTTTCAAAATAAGGCCTTCTTCTGAAAAAAACATTTTTAAACATTGGTGTAAGTACTGTGCCCATAATGAGGTTAAGACTTATGATCTTTCCGGCTTTTTTATCTATGCCAAGATAAACTATGCCGATAACACCCACAGCTATAAGCTCTTCACCAAACATGCTTAAAAAATTGGCTATGGTTGCAAAAATACCGCTTCCAAAGGCGGCCTGAAGCCATTCCATAAATCTTATTTCCCAGTCAAAGTAAAAAGTAATACCTTCCATATGTGCCTCCAAAATATAGTTTCGTTATAAAAATGATAACAGAATCAGGTTAAGACTTCAACTCAAAGGGATAAAGTGATATAATTGCTTATGAACGTATGAATCTTATTTCGGAGGATGATATGAGGACTATTCTGATAGGTATAGCGGGAGGAACCGGCAGCGGTAAAACCACTCTTGCAGACAAACTTGTAGAGAATTTCGGTAATGATGAAGTAAGTATCCTTCGCCATGACAATTACTACAAAAGACATGACGAGATGACTTACGAGGAGAGGAGTAAGCTTAATTACGACCACCCGGATGCATTTGATACCGACCTTCTTGTGCAGCATATCTGCGATCTTAAAAGAGGCGAGAAGATTGAGATGCCTGTGTATGATTACACGGTGCATAACAGATCCGACGAATTTATCGAAGTTTATCCGGCTCCTGTTATAGTGCTTGAAGGTATCCTTATCTTTGCTGAACCTGTGCTTTGTGACCTTATGGATATCAAGGTGTTTGTAGATACAGACGCCGACGAGCGTATCCTTAGAAGGATCCTTAGAGATGTTAATGAGCGCGGCAGAAGCCTTGAAAGCGTGGTAGATCAGTATCTTACCACAGTAAAGCCTATGCATGAGCAGTTTGTTGAACCTAGTAAGCGCAAGGCAAATATCATCATTCCTGAGGGCGGACATAACCAGATAGCTCTTGAGATGCTCATAGAAAGAGTACGTAAACATTTAGCAGATAATTAAAAGGGAGAGGGATTACAATGGACGAAAATGTTAAAGAAACAGTTGAACAAGAGGTTAAAGAAACTGCGGCTGAGCCTGTTAAAGAAGAGGTAAAAGAGCCTGAGGTAATACCTTCTATGGACGATTTCAAAGAGGAGATCGAGCAGTCTTTAAAGAAGCATACAGATGAGGATTTCTGGGATGACTTTAGAGACGCTATGGAAGAGGGCAAGATCTTTACCGTCAATGTGGCAGAGGCAGTTCCTGCAGGAGTTATCACTTATCTTAACGAGATACGTGCTTTTATACCTGCTTCTCAGCTTGCGGTTAAATACGTTGAAAATACAGCAGATTTTGTGGGAAAAGATCTTGATGTAAAGATAATCACAGCAGATCCTGAAAAGAATAAGCTTGTTCTTTCTGCAAAAGAGGTTGAAAGAGAACGTCTTGCAGAAGAGAAAAAGAAGAAGATGTCTTCTGTTGAGGCAGGCCAGATAGTAGAAGGAACAGTTGATAAGATCACTACTTACGGTGCTTTTGTAACACTTGATGAGGGAATCTCCGGTCTTTTACATATTTCACAGATAAGCCACAAGCGTATCGGCTCTCCTCGTGAGGTTATAAAAGAAGGAGAAACCGTTAAGGTAAAGATCCTTGCTGTTGAAAACGGTAAGATTTCTCTCAGCATGAAAGCGCTTACGGAACCCGCTGAGCCTTCAGAAGATCCTGATGCAGCTCCTGTGGAGTACAAAGACGAAGGAACGGTCAGCACAGGCCTTGCAGGCATACTTGCAGGACTTAAAATAGATAATTAAATCAGGACATAACAATGGAAGAATACCTTGACATCATTGATAAAATAGAGCATTACAGACGCTTTGGCAGGGAAACGGGCCTGGCTCTGACAGGAAAACTATTGGAGCATACAGGCAGGTTTACCCTGCCTTATATCCATATAGCGGGAACAAACGGAAAAGGCAGTACTGCAGCTTTTTTAAACAGCATTCTTATAAAAGCCGGCTACAAGGTGGGGCTTTTTACTTCTCCGCATCTCATTGATTTTACAGAGCGTATAAGAGTTAATAACGATTGCATTACAAGAGAGCACGCCTGCGCCATTGCAGACCGTATCTTTAAGATTTCGGAAGAAAACGGTATCGAAGCAGGTATGTTTGATTATTGCACCGTTATCGGCTGTGAGTATTTCAAAGAACAAAATGTGGATATTGCAATTATGGAAACAGGGCTTGGTGGACGGTTTGATTCTACAAATGCCATAGGAATACCTGTTGCCGCCGCCATTACCCCGATAGGTCTTGACCACATGGCTATCCTTGGAAACACTATTAAAGAGATTGCCGGCGAAAAGGCAGGTATAATTAAAGACGGAGTGCCTGTTGCTATCGGGCCGCAGGAACCTGACGCCATGGAAGTCCTTTTAAATGCGGCTATAAAGGCCGGTTCTGATATTTATAAGGCTGATGTTAAACGGAGCGAAAAATATACTCTTGGCCTTCTTGGCAGTTATCAGCTTGAAAATGCAGCTACGGCTCTTTGTGTAGTAGATATTCTTAGAGATAAAGGATACGCTATAAGCGAAGAGGATGTTGTTTTGGGACTGAAAGAAGCAAGATGGCCGGGACGCCTTGACAGGCTTTTTGAAGGAACCAATGTATTTATAGACGGAGCGCATAACATACACGGTGTAAAGGCGCTTAAAGACAGCCTTGTAAACTTGTTTCCGGGGCAAAAGATCAGATTCCTTATGGGAGTACTTTCTGATAAAGACTACAAAGCCATGCTATCAGAGATGGTTCCTATCGCAAGCCGTATCGATACCGTTACTCCGCCCGGAGAAAGAGCTTTGCAGGGAAGCGAGCTTAGCAAGATGATAAATGAGATGGGGGTCCCTTCGGAGTTTAAACCGGACCTTAAGGCGGCCCTTACAGAGCTTAAAAAGATGCCTGCAGATGAGCCTGCCTGCATTTTCGGTTCTCTTTATTTTGTTGGCGAAATAATGGAGATTTTGCAAAAAATGTCTTGATTATTATCGTGTTTATTAGTAAAATATTGCGTGGTGGTTTTAAAGATGGGCGTTAAAGAAGATATCAAAAGCGGGAACTTAGCCCGCGTATATCTTATATACGGAACCGAAAGTTACCTTAAGACTTTTTATAAAAACAAGCTTAAAGAGGTGGCACTTGCTGGCGGAGACCCTATGAACGTAGCGTCTTTTGCAGGCAGCGGTATTTCGGAAAGAAGTATTATAGACGAAGCCGATACTTTGCCGTTTTTTGCAGAACGGCGAGTGGTTATGATCGAAGATTCCGGTCTTTTCAAAAAGGCGGGAGATCTTGCAGATTATATCAAAAATATCCCTGAGACCACTGTTATGATCTTTACCGAGTCTGAAGTAGACAAGCGAAACAGACTTTATAAGGCGGTTAATGAGGTCGGTGTTGCCGAAGAATTTAATGCTCTTTCAGAAGGCGACCTGCTTAAGTGGGTCGGTACCTTATTTAAAAAGTCTGAAAAGAACATTACTACAGACACAGCAAGGTTTTTCCTTGACCGCGTCGGTACCGACATGAACAACCTTGTTAATGAGGTAGAAAAGCTTGTCTGTTTTACGGGCGAGCGTGATGTTATAGAAAAAGCCGACATTATGGCAGTTTCTTCGGAACATGTAGAGGGAAAGATCTTTGAGATGATGGATGCCATAGGCAGCAAGAAGCAGGAAGAGGCCTTAAGACTTTACTACGACCTTCTTACTCTTCGCCAGACTCCTGCCGGCATACTTACTCTTACTATACGCCAGTTTAATCTTTTATACGTTATAAAAGATATGGCAGCCAGACATGTAGATAACAAGACTATAGCGTCAACGGCGGGCATAGCGCCCTTCTTTGTAAATAAGTACATAGCCCAGAGTCGCAACTTTGACCTTGCTACATTAAAGGAAGCGGTTGAATACGGCACCGAGCTTGAGACAGACTTTAAACAGGGGCGAATAGAAGACCGTATCGCCTGCGAGCTCCTTATAGTAAGGTACAGCATCTAGTTTATTTTTAATTTCATATTGGTTATGTTCATCGCAAAGCCTCGGCTTTGCTGATGTTTTCATAATATCCGGAGCGGTATCGAAGTGGTCATAACGGCCCTGACTCGAAATCAGGTAGGCGGCAACGTCTCGTGGGTTCGAATCCCACCCGCTCCGCTTTTTTTATGCCTTTTTTGGGTGGTGGAAGACTAAGTGACGCTCCCTGTTAACGATATTTTTTCTCGACCCGTCTTCAGATATTTGGGACAAGTTAACCCTTCTCGCATGGCGGGCGTTACCACCATGCTCGGGATGGGGAAGTAAATATGTATACGTAATGGCCCTCAGATATGATCCTCATATCTGAGGTTTTGATATATGAAACGGCGTGTGCTCGAAACTTCGTCTCGGCATCCGCCGTTTCACATATCACACCGCCAGGCTCCGCCTGCGGTCGCCATTACTTATTTCTTCTTTAAGTTCCCAATAAGGTCGAAATATTCCCCATCCACAGGGCAGTTGCCCCAAAATCCTTGACTCTCTCGAAGAAAATATCTACGCGGTCGCTGGTTTAACCAATACCTAAAGATATTTTTGATAAAAAAGCACCTTACGTGATCAATATAGTTAACTCCGCAGAATTAACTAATGATTCTTTAGTATAAATAAAAAAGTGGTACGACCCCCGCATATATTCAACGCCGGTTCGTACCTTGTAAGTAAATGATACACAATTCATTTTGAGATTTCAAGTATTTCGTTATTGTTTTTAATGATTATTACATGACGAAGTCGTTTGGAAAGATTTAATTGAGTTTCGATTTCTTTTATTGCCTGGCTCTCAGGCATTTTACATCTACAGCGACCGCGCCAAGCAGTTTGTCGACGGTTTATTAAGATTATTTGGTGCAACTGCCCTGTGGATGGTGGAAGGTAATCAGTTGTGGGTTGAAGATTAAACTAGGAATGGACCCTTTGAGCAAAGCGAAAAGGGGTAGATACAGAAGAAGGGACACTGAAACCGTGGTTTCAAGGTGTTCCTTCTTTGTATCGTAGACCTGCAAGTATTTGCAGGTTCCATTCCGCAAATATATTTACCTACCATCCCGAGCCGGGTGGTAACGCCCACCTGGCGAGAAGGGTTGACTTGTGCCAAAAAATTGAAAATAAGAGGAGAAAACTGCGTTAAGGCAGGGAGCGTCACTTAGTCCTCCCTCTAAGGTGTCAAAATTGTAAGGAAATCTTAATGAAAATAGTGTTGTAATCTAAAGTGCTCTGTTGTATTATTTCTTTACATCGGAAAAGTTTTTCTATAAAATAATAAATAGTATATTGCATTATTGAATAGCTTATATTATAATCACAAACATAAGAATAAAATCAAAAAGGGGAACTTTTATGGAAACTAAAGTAAAAAGAGGTTTTTTTGGAAGCGATCTTAAGATAATAGCTATTGTGGCGATGTTTATCGACCATTTCGCCGCAGCTTTTTTGCAGAATTATTATTTAAAGCAGCTTCCGCCTGAATTGTATTCTTTTACACCTGCAGAGCAGACAGCCTGGATGCAGGCGCACATTTCAGTGGCTGCTATCAGTGTTTTGGTGGGAGTTATGCGTTGCATCGGAAGGTTTGGCTTCCCGATCTTTGCCTTTCTTCTTGTAGAAGGATTTATACACACCAGAGATGCAAAGAAGTATGCGTTAAGACTCGGTATCTTTGCGCTTATCTCAGAATTGCCGTTTAACCTTGCTTTTAGCAATGTACTGTTTTTTCCGCATTACCAGAACGTATTCTTTACCCTTACGATCTCCATCGTGGCTCTTATCTTTATTAAGTACTTTGAAGATAAGGATCTTGGTGGATGTAAGCCGCTTTGCGCAGTGCTTGGTATAGTCGGCATGATAACCACAGGAGCTTTCCTTTTTAGAAAATGCGTATTTTCAGCAGTTTTAAACTATACAAATATCAAAGCACTTGATTATGTGCTTCCTCTTTGTGTCGGAGTTATATTAGCATTTATAATAATCGCGGCTACAAAAGATAAGGACTGCAATACAAAGAATACCATAAATATGACAATGTTCGTTCTTGCGGTCGCTATAGTTATTGCTGAAGGTCTTCTTACTGATTACAGCGGCTGGGGCGTATTTACGGTAGTTATTATGTACCTGCTTAGAAAGAACAAGACTATGGCATTTTCAATAGGCTGTGCTGCACTTACAGTTATGTCACCTATCGAGGCTTTTGCTTTCCTTATGGTGCCTGTAGTAAATAAGTACAACGGCAAGAGAGGAATATCACTTAAGTATTTCTTCTATGCATTTTATCCGGTGCACTTAGGGCTTATCTACCTTGCAGCTTATCTGATGGGATATGCATATTTCTTATGGCATTAGAAGATTACATATATAACACTGATTTAAAGGGATCGGGTCATACCGGTCTCTTTTTTTTACAATAATTATTCGATAATATTTGGATAAAAGATGGATAAATGGTTGTATAATTGATATTAATTTGATATAATAAATACACAAATGGCAAATAAAGAGATATATAATGGAGAGATGTGTTTATGACACTTGATGAAATGATAGAATTAAAGTCAAAACTGGGGTATTCTTACGAGCTTATTTCGGAAAAGTCGGGTATTCCTATAAGTACGGTACAAAAAGTTTTTGGCGGGGCTACGGCTTCTCCAAGGTTTAAGACTCTTCAGGCGTTAAGTAAGGCTTTTGAGGGCAATGAAGGTTATCTATCTGCATCAAATGGATCAAAACCTTTTATGGTTAATGAGCCTTCTGCTATTTACGGCGTTACAGAAGGGAGCAGTGCGCTTAAATATGGTGATAACACAGGGAAAACCCTGGCAGATTATCTTGCCCTTCCGGATGATGTGAGGGTAGAGCTTATAGATGGTGTATTTTATGATATGCCGTCACCGACCTCGGTGCATCAACTGATCGGTTCAAATATTTACACCTTTCTTGATAGGTACATTAACGATAACTACGGAGAATGTATAGCTTTTGTAGCCCCTACAGATGTTCAGCTAGACTGCGATGATAAAACCATAGTAGAACCTGATGTTTTTGTGGTATGCGACAGAAGCAAGATAACAAAACCACGTATAGTTGGCGCACCTGATCTTATAGTTGAAGTTTTATCTCCTTCAAACTGGTATCACGATATGGTGCGCAAACTTAACAAATATAAAAACGCCGGCGTAAGAGAATATTGGATAGTTATGCCTGACGAAAAAACAGTGCAGGTTTATATCTTTGAAAAAGGCGAAGGCCCAATCTTTTACACCTTTGAAGATAAGGTTCCTGTAGGCATATGGCAGGGAAAAGCAGAAGTTGATTTTAAATCAATTTATGACAGGATTTCATTTTTATATTAATAATCTAATGGCCGCATTTGCTGATAGTTTAGCGAATGCGGCCAAATTTTGGGGTTTAGACTACTTTTTCGATGCCAAAGTAATCCAAAGCTTTTTCGATGGCTATATTCCAGAATCTCCATTCGTGTTTGAGACCCGGAACAGTGTAGTACTCCACTTCTTTGATGTTAAGCTCATTAAAGAGCTTTTTTGTGTTTTCAAGATCGCCGTAGATGAGCTCGTCTGCTTCGCCGCAACCAATGAAAAATTTTGGGAATTTAACTCCTTTAGCAGCCTGCTCGCGAAGAACCTTTACAGTGTTTTGGTAGGAGTTTATGAAATCCTCCTCGGAATCAAAGTTGATGGCAGATTTTTTCATGCGCTCCCACATGTAGCCGCCGGTTTTCTTCATAACATTGAAATCACTAGGGTTTGCAGAAAGAATGGCTGCGCCGCCAAAAAGCTCCGGGTGGTTAAATGCGTAAACGCAGGTACCTCTGCCTCCCATAGAAAGGCCTGCGATAAAGTTGTCCTCGCGCTTATCTGAAGCAGGGAACCAGCCGTAAATGGCAGGCATAAGCTCTTCAGTAAGGTAATCGAACATATTAAAGCCGGTGCCAAAGCTCTCCCAGTTAGCATAGTTTGAGTTCATTGCAGAGGGCATAACCACAATAAGATTTCTCTCAGAAGCGTAAACCTCGATCATGGTCTTTCTGATCCAGTCTGAATAATCACCGAAGGTGCCGTGTAAAAGCCAGAGAACTTTGTATTTCTCACCGCTTCCGTAGAATTCCTTCGGAGTCTTTGAAAAAGGCTTATCCGGAAGGATAACGCCAACCTCATGATTGTTTCCAAGATAGTGCGATTGAAAATTAAATCTTACAAGTGCCATAATAAACCTCCAATTATATAATGATCCAAAAGCCATTATAGCACAACATACGGTGTAACATCAAAAGGCATGTAAAAGTTTTTCCGGCTTATTCTTTTGCCTTATTGTAAAAACTTACCAAAAGCAGCATATAACATACGGTCTTTGGAAGCATAAGCGCTCCGAGTATCGGAATAAAGGATGCGCCAACAGTTACCGGGATATAAAAGGCAAATGACAGTGTCACAAAAAGCCATATTAATTTAAATTCTTTGATCTCAGATCTCTTTTTGAAGTATATGATTACGATCATACACCCAACCACTATAAAAGGAATATTGCGAAGAATACCCCAAAGAAGCGGCGAATCATTTGTAAACCAGTTGTTGCCAGGCATTAGGCAAAGTGCTATCCGGCATATAGCAAAGGCGTAAAAACAAATGGCGAAAGTCTTATGCGCCGGTTCTTTGTAGGCACTAAGCCAAATGCGATACATTAATACGTAAAATACGGTCATGGTAATGGAAGTAACGAGTTTTCCGAAACCAAGCCAAAAGGTAAAGTCAGCATCAACAAAATAGTTTAATACTCTAGGGACAAGGTGAAATGCGTCTCCGCATCCAAGTATGAGAGCGGCGCATCCCATTAACCTTCCAAGTGAATCCTTTCTTTTTGCAAGGATAATAAGACCTGTAACGATGGCAAAAATCAGATAAATGATATCAAAACTGCTTTCTCCGTATTTCATGTGTATCCTCCTTGAAATTAACAGACAAAAACATTACATTATAAGCCGATTATACCATGGGAAGGCACTGCGAGCAATTACTTGCATGGTGTGAGATAGAGAAAAATTATCCTGAGGCTTCGGTGTGGGAGACTGTAACTCCGTATTTTGAAAAAAAGCATTGACAAAACGATAACAATGCATTAATATGACAATCGAAAAGAAAAAAATAACATTTTCAGGGCAGGGTGAAATTCCCTACCGGCGGTAAAGCCCGCGAGCCTTTTGGCATGATTCGGTGAAACTCCGAAGCCGACAGTAAAGTCTGGATGGAAGAAAGTGTGTCAGTAAATATGTAACGACATGGCTCTGGAATCTCGTATTCCGGAGTTTTTTTATGTTGGTATATGCATTTTTATCATGGCCTCCCTGAAGTGGGAGGCCTTTTCTTTTCTAAGACCGGGAATAAACAATGGCCTTTATAGTTTTGCTAAAAAAAGAGAGGGAGAAAACATGACTGATGAGGATTATATGAAAAGGGCAATAGAACTTGCGAAAAAAGGAGAGGGACATACTGATCCAAACCCTCTTGTGGGTGCTGTGATAGTTAAAAACGGCAAGATAATAGGGGAGGGATATCATGAAAAATATGGTGGTTTACACGCAGAAAGAAATGCACTTAAAAACTGCACGGAGAGTCCTGAAGACGCAACCATCTACGTTACTTTAGAGCCTTGCTGTCACTACGGAAAACAGCCGCCCTGTTCCCTTGCTCTTATTGATGAGGGGATAAAAAAAGTGGTGATCGGCTCAAGGGACCCAAATCCCCTGGTATCAGGAAAAGGGGTTTTGCAGCTAAGAGAAGCCGGGATTGAAGTTGTGACGGATTTTCTAAAGGAAGAGTGTGACGCTATAAATGAGGTATTCTTTTGTTTTATGAAAAAAAAGAGGCCTTATGTTGCGCTTAAATACGCCATGAGCGCAGACGGAAAGATTACCGATAATGAGGGAAGATCTAAGTGGATAACAGGAGATACAGCAAGAGGGCATGTTCACAAACTAAGAAATAAGTATGCCGGGATTCTTGCAGGTATTGAGACGGTTCTTGCAGATGACCCTATGCTAAACGTAAGGGGGATTGAGGATCCTGCTCAGCCTGTCCGCATCATACTTGATACAAACGGCAAAATACCGATTGATTGTAAGCTTGTAAAAACAGCAAAAGAAATACCGGTTACCCTTGCCTGCGCAAGGATCGAGGCGGGAAAGAAACAACTACTTACAGATCTTGGAGTTAAGGTGCTGATCTTGCCTGTTAAAGAAGGAAAAGTAGATCTAAACTTTCTGCTTAAGGCTTTGTATGAGGAAAAAATCGACAGTGTTTTGGTTGAAGGAGGAGGCAGGGTAAACGGAAGCTTCCTTACGGAAGGGCTTTTTGATAAGGTATACGCTTATGTGGGCGGAATGCTTCTTGGAGGAGAGGGCAAAAACCCTATAGCAGGAAGCGGTGTAGCATTAAACGAGGCAATACGTCTGATTCCTTCAGACATAAAATGTTTTGATAATGACGTTTTGATAGAATACAGTGTTTTAGACTAAAAAAGAAGGGAGGTAGTTATGTTTACAGGAATTATTGAAGAATGCGGGATATTAAAGGCTAAAGGAAGCGGAAGTCTTACCATAGCAGCAAGCAAGGTACTTGAAAATACGGCTATAGGCGACAGCATTGCGGTAAACGGTGTTTGTCTTACGGTTACCGGATTTACAAATGAGGGCTTTACCTGCGATGTAATGCCGCAGACTCTGCGTGTATCCGGTCTTTCTATGGTAAGCGTCGGTGATGAAGTAAATCTTGAGAGGGCTATGGCAGCAGGCGGCAGGTTTGGTGGTCACATTGTAAGCGGCCACATTGACGGCATCGGCACTGTAAAAAGCGTAAAAACCGAAGGGAATGCGGTGTGGGTTGAGATCGAGCCTGAGGGCGATCTTATGTCAGGGATTATTGAAAAAGGCTCGGTAGCAATAGACGGAGTCAGCCTTACAGTAGCAAAAAGAAGCGGGGCTACATTTTCTGTTTCTTTAATACCACATACCAGAGAAGAAACAAATATGAAGCAATGGATACCCGGCCGCATGGTCAATCTTGAAACAGATGTGATAGGAAAATACGTAAGATCCTATATGGAAACAGAGAAAAAGTCAAATATTACCATGGATTTTTTATATGAGCATGGATTTGCTTAAACCATCAAAAGGAGGAAAGAAAATGAGAACCACTATTAAAGAGGCACTAAAGGATCTTAGAGAGGGAAAAATGATCCTGGTTTCAGACAGCGAAGACCGGGAAAATGAGGGGGATCTTATTTGCGCTGCAGAAACCCTTACGGCAGAGCAGGTCAATTTCATGGCGAAATACGGAAAAGGTCTTATCTGTCTTCCGGTGTCAGAAGAGATAGCAGAAAGGCTTCAGATCCCGGCTATGGTAAAAAAGAATACCGATAATCATGAGACGGCATTTACGGTAAGCATCGACCATGTGGAAACCACCACAGGTATCTCTGCTTATGAAAGAGCTCTTACTATGAGAAAAGTTGCAGATCCTGCCTCAAAGCCTTCTGACTTCAGAAGACCGGGGCATTGCTTCCCGCTGGTAGCAAAAGAGGGGGGAGTACTTAAAAGAGAAGGCCATACCGAAGCAACCGTTGACCTTATGAAGCTTGCGGGTCTTGAACCTGTGGGGCTTTGCTGCGAGGTTATGGCAGAAGATGGACACATGATGAAAAGGTCTGAACTTGAAAAAATGGCTGAAGAATACGATCTTTGTTACATTACCATAAAGGACCTTCAGGATTATTTAAGAGTACATGAAAAATACGTTAAATGCGAAGCAAAGGTAAACATGCCAACTGAATTTGGCGAGTTTCGCGCATACGGCTTTGTAAATACTCTTACGGGAGAACATCATGTGGCGCTTGTAAAGGGCGATATCGGTGACGGAAAAGATGTACTTTGCAGAGTGCATTCGGAGTGCCTTACGGGAGACGTTTTTCATTCCCAAAGGTGTGATTGCGGTAAACAGTTTGAAGCAGCCATGAGGCAGATAGAAAAAGAGGGCAGGGGAGTGCTTTTATATATGCGCCAGGAAGGACGCGGTATCGGTCTTATAAATAAGCTTAAGGCGTACGAGCTTCAGGAACAGGGCTATGATACGGTAGAAGCAAATGTAAAACTTGGGTTTGCTCCGGATCTAAGAGAGTACTGGATCGGAGCACAGATATTAAGAGAACTTGGAGTAAGCGAGCTTCGCCTTCTTACAAATAACCCTGAGAAGATCTACGGCCTAGAAGGCTACGGAATTTCCATCAAGGAAAGGGTTCCGATTGAGATCGCAGCCCAGAAATTTGATGTATTTTATCTTAGGACCAAGAAGGAAAAAATGGGTCACATTCTGGCAGAAGAGACATTTGCCGTTGCAAAATAATAAAATTTAAAGGAGAAAAAAACAATGAATACTTTATCAGGAAATGTAGTAGCAAAGGAAAATATGAAGGTGGGCATCATTGCCGCAAGATTTAATGAATTTATCACTTCAAAGCTTGTTGGCGGTGCCTTTGACGGTCTTACAAGACATGGGGTTGATGAAAACAACATAAGTCTTGCATGGGTTCCGGGAGCATTTGAGATCCCTGTTCTTGCAAAGAAGATGGCAGAAAGCGGAAAATATGACGCCCTTATCTGTGTGGGAGCAGTTATCCGCGGCAACACCAGCCATTACGACTATGTGTGCAGCGAGGTAAGCAAGGGTATCGCTCAGGTGTCTTTATCTTCAGGAATGCCTGTTATGTTTGGTGTACTTACCACAGAAAATATAGAGCAGGCTATAGAGCGTGCAGGCACAAAGGCGGGAAATAAGGGCTATGACTGCGCTCTTGGTGCTATCGAGATGGTAAATGTTATGGCACAGGTTTAATCCTTTTGTAATTGAATAAGGTACCAGGTACCGTTACAAGGTACCGTTACAAAATTGTTAAATTTGTTAGACTGCTGTAGCCTGAGGTATGAAAACACCGGAGAAGGGAAACTTCTCCGGTGTTTTTTAAAGCCTATTTTTTGTGGTGTTATTATCTCTGAAATGTGGTACTATGAGTATAGAAGATCTGGGAGGGGGCGGCAGAGTATGATGAAACATAAATCTGTATTTCTTGCCTTACTTGGCGGAATTATATACATTTGGACGGGGACACTTTATATCTCTGTTGCTTATACTTTTTTTAAGTATTATGATGATATAACCGTGTGTCTTATTACCGATTGCTATTTTGCCATCTTACAGGCTCTTGGTTATGCTTTTTCCATTGTTTTTCTTAAAAAGAGTAAAAATTCGCTAAGCTTTTGGGTACCTATAGTAGAATCCTTGATCATTTTTTGTACGGGGCTTGCTGCTTTTATGTCGGGGCAGCCTATCAGTTCAGTATTCTGGGGAAGCTTTATGAGCTTCTTTACCGGTGCTATCATGTGTTATGCCATTACAGAAATAACTCTTAATGTAAAGTTTTCAAACAGAGGAAAAGCTTTTGGCCTTATATATGCGGTTGGCAGTGTGGGAAGCCTGCTTTTATCTCTTCTTGACGGCGGGAATGCTCTCGGAGAAAATTTTATTTTTGTCATATACGGCGCACTTGCAGTGTTATCTTCAGCTTTAGGACTTTATTTTTACAAGAAAAATGATGATTCGTCCTTTAAAGAAGAAGAGTATCTCGATCCTGTGAAATCAGGATTTAATAAAAACGATGCTGTTAGAATTTTCGTTATATTTATGTTCTTTGTGCTTAGCAACATAGGGCTTCACTTTAAGATAAGCGGCGGATCTGAATTTGAATCTGTGGTGTTATCAAGAGCCTTTTATGCAGTGGGTCTTATTGCCGCGGGTTTTATAAATGACAGGAGCAGAAAAGTAGGAGCTCTTTGCGCATTTTTGGCACTGGGGTTTGGCCTGCTTAGCCCTGCCCTTCAGGTAAATACCGGCACATCTGTCGCAGTTCAGGCAATCGCATACGTTTTTCTGGGGCTTCCTGCTATTTACAGGATGATCATATTTTCAGACGAGGCGGAAAAAGACCACAGTAAGTTTCCTTTTGTTACCCTTGGCGTAGCTGCCGCCCTTGCAGGCCAGGCTCTTGGAACTTTTATGGGTGTATGGCTTGAAAAGGATATGATGGTATTAGTCTGTGTTATGCTGATACTCTATATAATAACCGGCGGTGTATTCTTTGCCTTTTTCTCTGCTTTATATCCAAATGATAAGAAAGAGGATATGCTATCTGAAATAGACAGAAAAGAGATAGCATTTGAAAAATATGTGAAAGAAACCGGGCTTAATGTAAAGCAGGCTCAGGTTTTAAAATATCTTTTAAACGGCGCTTCAAATGGCGAGATCGCCGAAAGTCTTTTTGTGGCAGAAAGCACGGTAAAATACCATGTAAAAAATATCCTGCAGGCCACATCCTGTCATAATCGTAACGAGCTCATCGAAGATTTTAGAAATCACTACTTAAATTCCTGATTTAGGCAAAACTATACCTAAACTATCCCTTCTCAATCAGTGAAATGTGCTAATATTTATTTACAAATCTGTATCAGATTGACAAAACATGTAATAAATATTTAATTACAGATTTCAACTAGTTGCAGGAGGGTAAAGGTATGAAGAAACATCAAAAAAGGAAACTATCACTGCTAATTGCAATAGCCCTTGTATTATTTACCGCGTCTCATATAGCTCCGGCTTACGCTGAACCCGACCCCGGGCATCCGGATGTGGAGGTATCAGGTATTACGTACAGCTGGGATGATAATGTTTATGTGGGTTTTGTAGAATCAGGCTTTGCAGGAACCGCTATTTCAGTACCTGAAGATTATCATCTTATTATGGGCGATACGTCTGATTCGTTAAACGGAGTTACGGTTTCAATTGCAACAGGTGGTTCTCTTGAAATATTTGATGATAAAGTTTTTGAAGGAACTATTACTCCAAGTGACGGCGCTTTCTTAAGGTTTGGTTCTGCCGCCAGCGTACCTGCAGGTATCACGCTTTATGATGCATCTGGAGCAGCTAGTTTTACCGGAAATGTTGACCCTAGTGTAACTTTTTGTTATAACGAAACTTTATTAAAATGGGTAAGGTTCATACCGCCTTTTATGGATATTAACATAGGCGGATTTAACGCTGCTACAGATACTATCAGTGTCAGCTATAAATACACAGGTGAGACAGATTATAGAGTTGCAAGTGATTATGCGCCTGAAGAAGATCCGGGTTTCCCCGGCAATTACTCAGGGACTTTTGAACTTGCTGGAATACCTAATCAGTGGGATTGTCGGGTCGATGTAAAGATCACTCTTTCTTCAACCCGCTCTATTATTATGGCTGCAGCGGATTGTGACAGTGATGATCTGTCTTCATATATTAGTCCCGGCGGAACGGAATTTAATACTATTATAGATTTAAGTGCCAACAACTGGGTCGGAATTTCTCTTGCTTACCCGAATTCCGGAAACCCTGATATTACGGAAGAGGCAAATAATAATCTTTATGCATACTACGCTGCAGATCAGGACGGAGTTAAGGCACTTTTTGCAGAGGAACTTATATGCAGATTAATGGATCCGTCCCTTTTTGAATATTTTGGAATGCCTGAAACAACTGATGCGTCAAGCAGATCGGCAAATGTAGCCACATTACTTTCACGTATACAGGCAAGCGGAAGTTCTTATACCGTTACCGCTAAAGATCCCGGCGGTGCAGACCATACTATTACGGTTCAGGATTATAATGTAAACTGGGGCAATAACTTTAATAACGGGCAGCCGGTTGTAAGTACGCTTCCTGTTTATACCCTTGAAAATGTGGATCAGGTGCTTATCTGCACAGATTTTAATGACAGGACAGGACGCGGAAATAATTTCCTTATATGCGATATTGATGATACTCGTGATGATGAAACTGACTTCATTAATTTTTCTAATGGAGCAGAAGAAAGAGCAGGCGGAGTATGTTTTACTGTAACTTCAATTAATCCTGCCACCATAAAATGCGGCGGAATGGGCAGATTCATGACAAGACTAAACGAAGAAGGCCTATATACTATCGAGGTAAACGGCGGGGCACCGGCTTCGTTCCTTAGAGTGACAAATCCTGTAGAAGGCGGAGGCAGGATCAGGTTACTTAAATCTTCAGAGAAATATATTGCTATTGGCGGTGTGGGCGAAACTAAGGCCTATGGCCTTATTGGTGATGCCGGAAGCAATGTGGATCCTGTCTGGACTACAGGTAATAATAGAAATGCCAAGGCAAGGGTGTATGTGGGAGACAGCACCATACACCTTTACCCCCTTGTAGGGTCTACGGGGCTTAGCCAAACCGGTATTACTTCAGTTGAACTTGTAGAACCGTCACAGACAGACGGTGTTACCCTTAATGCCTCAGACCTTTCAGATATTTCACTTTCATTTTCATCAAACTTTTATGATGAAATACCATTAAAGTTTATTTTTGAAGGCGGCGCAGAAAAGTACATAACAGTTGTTCGCGTAGGGCTGGTGATCCAATACCAATACCTTGGCGGAGATCCTGATAGAGGTCTTGATGATCATGGAGATCCGATAGTTGATCACGGAGAAATAATACAGGATTATCAGAACACAACAATTTCTTACGATTACAGCTACTTTAACGGTGAACAGATTGCAGTATGGGCTACATACTATCATCCGACAAGCGACCATACGGGCGGTGCTTCTGATTACATGATGTACCTTACCTTTAATAACGGCACTCACAGAGTTATATCTGCCTCGGATACTGCCCATTCTTTTAACGGAAGGATTGACGCAACAAGTGACGAGGTAGCATCAACTACTTTCCTTATAGGTTTTGAACAGGCAAGGGAATATTTTGATGGAAACGTCTGGATAGGACAGAGAACTGAAACAACATACCATGAAGGCGGTTTTTATGCGACAGTTCTAAATGCTGGCTTTGATGACAATACCACATACAGCGGTACCCAGATGGGCTCAGGAAAAGGCGTCTACTGGGATGGCCATATTTCATTTTATAGATAAAGAGGGGATAAAGCTATGAAGAAAAAACTGATACTTATAATGATCCTTGCAATTGTGATAGCTTTAATTCCTGATGTCTGCAAGGCAAGGAATAAAGACGTAACAATAACTTCTGCATCTATAACAAACGGAGTGGCAAATGTAAGCGGAATAACCAGCGCACCTGCAGTTATGGTACAGATAAGGGATACAAACGGCGATATTGTTGCCATGATGTCAACAGCAGTGACTAATGAAAGATTTTCAGAAAGGATCAGTGGAAGTTACACTTCAGGCGTAACTTACAGTTTTTATGTTGCCGACTATGAGGGCGGAGCATTTGCTGTGACACAGGCTGCTGCTACCGTGAGCTATGTGCCTGTGATAGTTACTCCTGTTGATACGACTCCTGACGAAGACCCGGCGGAAGAAAAAGAAGAATCTCCAAAAGAAGAGGAAGCTTCCGAACCTGAAAAACAGGAGATAACCACAGAAAAACAGGATAAAACAAAGGACAGCAAGCAAACAGTAATAAAAAAGACAGTTAAAGTAAAAAAGAAAAAGACCTATAAGGTTGCAAAAGGAGATACCATTAGCAAGATAGCTGCAAAGCTTAAAGTTTCGGTTAAGGAACTTCAGAGCATAAATAAAATAAAGAATGTCAACTTAATATACCCCGGGCAAAAGATAGTGTATTATGTTACAGTCAAAAAGACTGTAGAAGAGGTAGTTGATAAAGAAACAGGCAGCAAGGAAAAGCAGGAAGCTGAAAAGAAGACGACAGAAAAGAAGGCAAAGACTAAGACATATGTGATAAAGAAAGGAGATACCCTTTCAAAGATCGCAAAGAAGCTTGGCCTTACACTTAAAGAAGTAATAAGCAAAAACAAGATCAAAAATCCTGACCTCATTACACCCGGTCAGAAGATCAAATACTAGGTTTAATAAAAGAGTCGCAGTTTTTACTGCGGCTCTTTTAGCGCTTTAATCCGACGAAAACGGTACTTATTTTCTAAGGGCTGATCTGAATTGTGAACACACTTTCTTAAATGTGAGCAAATATTCTGTAAAAAGGTATGCGAATGGGCATACCGAACTGGCAATTTGCTTTTTTAAAGGCTATAATTTCATACATAAACATAAAGGTTACAAAATTCCACACGATATAAAAAGAAATTATCAAATTGTAACCGAAATATATCGATATAAAAATTGTTGTTGCTAAGTTGTTGTTTTACTTTAAACGCACACAAGGAGGACGAGCTTATGATGAACGAGAAAACCAGAACATTTAAGATTTACGTTAGTTTCGTATTAACACTTTCACTTATTTTAGGATTTTTCGCATTCCCTGTTAAAGAAGTTAAGGCTGAAGATGCAAGATATGTTACACAGATCATAACTGATTATAATGATTTTGATCTTAACTCAACCGAATATGTTTGTACAACATATAAGTATAAACTTGGTGATCGTGTTGATTCATTACCGGCAGATGCAGCCATAGTTACAGTTAAGGAAAAAGGCGCTGACGCTGAAGCGACACATAATCACGGAGCTCAGATTTCTGTTCATGCGGTTCAGAAAGGCAGCGATTTTGATAGTTGTTCTGAAGGCGCAATGAGATACATTGAGAACGAGACCTATGAGTTAAAAGGAACTACAAACGTAACCGGAACAGGTTGGATATATGCTTGTAACGCATACTGGAGAAGTCAGCATATCCTTACTCAGCCAATGTATATATATGTATTAAGTAATACACAGCCTGACGTTCATACTTGGAACGAGCCTGATGTTACACCTGGCACAGCAACATTTACAGCAACATGTAATTGTGAAAACTGTACTAACCCTGGAACAATTTCTCTTACACTCGTTGCAGAAAACGAAGAGTTTACAGGTAGCGCATACAGTAGCGCATTTAATAAGTACGACAAAGATAATTGGACCTTCGCAGGACTTAATGAGCCAACACTTACATATTACATATCTGACGATTTTACAGCTGAGAACAAAACTTCATCCGCAAGCGGCGGAGCAATCAGTTCAGGTGCTGCTCCTACAGCAGTCGGAACATATTATGTAGTAGCTGAAGCAGTTAATAATGAGAACGTAGCAGTTGCATCAGCATCAGCAGTTTTTATGATCACACCTACCAGAGCTACTCAGAGTATTGCAGTTCCTACTTTTTCAGCTATTGGTTCTGATACAGTTATACTTGAAGCAATTGAACCTGGCTACGGCGAAACACTTTATGGTATTAATACAAGCAACAGTGCTCCTAAGAATTGGCAGAATTCATTAGTATTTACAGGCCTTACACCTGAGACAGAATATTTCTTCTTTGCAAAATACACAGGTGATTACAGCTACAGACCTGCAGTTTCAACCGGAAACCCTGCAACAACTCTTGAGGCTTCAGCAGCTCCTATTGAAATACCTGCAGAATTATACGCACCTACATCAGATCCTGAAACAACAACTGAAAATTATACAATCCCTGTAACCAGTGAAAATTCCGTTCCTGTTACCGCCAATATCGAAGAAGGCGTAGCAGCTATCGAAGATATCACTGAAGAGACCATGGATAATATCCTTGGAAAGAATAATACTTCAAACGACACTGAAAAGGCAAAAGAGAGCAAGAAGAGTGCAGATACCATCCACATTGACCTCTCAGGCGCGGAGCAGAGCGTATCGGGAGTTAAGATCCCTACTCCTACTATTGAGAAGTTTGAGCAGATCACAAAAGACAATACAAATGATATCAACACAGTAACAGTTAAGTTTTCAGATGCAGAAGTAGTTATTGATAATCAGACACTTAATACAATTAAAGATGCAACAAAAGATGACGGCTATGTAAAACTCGTTGTTGAAGACAGAAATGAAGAAAAGCTTCTTGCAGAACAGAAAGAAGCTGTAAAGACTCATAGCATTGAAAGAGTATTTGAAGCTTACTTTGAGACAGAAAAAGGAACCAGAATCCACGATTTTAAAGGCGGCAAGGCAATGGTTTACCTTGATTTCAAGGTTCCTAAGGGAAAAGAAGCTATTTACTTCCACGTATATTATGTATCAGAGCAGGGCGAACTTGAGAAGTACTATACAACAGTTGGCAGCGGAAAGATCGGATTTAGCACAACCCACTTCTCAGATTATGTTATCATTTACGATGAGAACGATGCAAACGGCAACATGGATATCCTCGGATATGACGAAAACGGCAAGGCTGTTATGAAAGACGACCTTGAAAGCATTTCTACAGGCAGAACATTTGGAAGACTTAAAGCAAGAGCAACAGACAGTACAGAAGATTCCATGAAGATCGAATGGACATATGTACCTGAGGCAGACGGATATATCCTTTATGGCAACTTCTGTAACCACGAAGGCGAAGAGTATAAATATCAGTACATTAAGACTTTTAATAACAACAAGGTGCTTTCATACGAAAGTAAAGACCTTTGCGCAGGAACATATTACAAATACGTGGTAAGAGCCTATAAGGTCATTGACGGAGAGCGTTACATTATAGCTCAGTCAGTTGCTATCCACGAAGTAACTGAAGGCGACAAGTATACAAATGCAACTGCAGTTCTTATCAACAAGATCGGTAAGACAAAGTACGAGACTATCGGAAAAGTTAAGTATTTCCAGCTTGCAGGCAAAGTTGTAAAGATTGATGCAGAAGAACTTTCAGACGGCGAAAGAAGACAGCATAGAGGTCTTTGCTACGAATCAAGCGACACATCAATTGCTACAGTAGATAAAGACGGATATATCACAATGGTAAGCAAAGGTACCTGTGATATCTGGGTATACGCTCAGAACGGTTGCTACTCAACCATCAAATTACTTGTAAAGTAAAACAACAACAATATATCAAAAGAGGGCCCGGAAGGATTTGACTTTCCGGGTTCTCTTTTTTTCGCAGATTGCATTTGCTTTTATAGTAATGTTATAATCTAGTGAATAGTAAAATGAAAATGCAAAAAGGGGAAAACTTATGAATAAAATACTTATTGTTGAAGATGATGGCGTGCTTTGCAAAGAACTTGCCACGCTCCTTAAAAATGCTGGCTATGAAACAGATGTGATCACGGATTTTAATGATCCGCTTTCAGGCATGCTTACATCAGGAGCCGACCTGATCCTTCTTGATATAGGTCTTCCGGGAGCAAACGGAGAAGTACTTTTACAGGATTTCAGAAAGAAAAAAGATACTCCCGTTATCATGCTTACAAGCAGGACAAACGATGTGGACGAGGTTATTTCAATGAGCTACGGGGCTGATGACTATGTTACAAAGCCTTATAACCCGACAGTGCTGCTTTTACGTATATCAGCAGTATTAAAGCGAAGCAGGGGATCTTTGCAGGGAAGAAGCTACAAAGATATAGCCGTAAGCCCTGTAAAGGGAAGTCTTACCAGGGGCGAAAAAGAAGAGATCCTAACAAAAAACGAGATGATAATCTTTGAGCTTCTCCTTGACAGGCAGGGAGAGATAGTGTCAAGAGACGAGATAATGACAGCTCTTTGGGATAATGACGAATACATAAATGATAACGCTCTATCGGTAAACATAAGCAGGCTCCGCGCAAAGCTTACAGAGCTCGGGGTCCCTGAGGCCATAGAGACCAGAAAGAAACAGGGGTATGTATTGCGATGAGGATTAGAGATTACATAAAAGACAGGAAAGTAGCCTATATAATAGGTATCGTGGCATACGCGATCATAATACTTTTTCTTAACGCTTATAAAACCAACAAACAGGCAATTATTGTTGTGACAGTCATATTTTTTATGGCTGTCATTTTGGCTGAAATATGGAATTATGTAAGAAAAAGAGACTTTTACAGGCACCTTGACAGCGCTCTTTCAGAGCTTGATAAAAAGTATCTTATCCCTGAGATGCTAAAAGAGGCTGATTTTTTTGAAGGAAAGGTGCTCTATGAGACTTTGTCAGAATGCTGCAAGTCTATGGCTGAACACGTATCAGGGGCAGAAAAGAAAGCAAAGGAATTCAGAGAGTATATAGAGATGTGGGTACACGAGGCAAAGCTTCCTGTGGCAAGCCTTACCCTTATGTGCCACAACAGCGATGAGCCGGACGAAAAGATGCTTACCCAGCTTAAGCGCCTTGATGATAATATCGAAAATGTGCTCTACTACGCAAGAAGCGAAACTTCCGAAAAGGACTACCTTATCAAAGAAGTTTCACTTAAAAAGACATTTTCTGCTGTTGCGGTTAAAAATATGGAAACTCTGCAGACACTGGACTTTGAAGTACGTACCGAAGGGCTTGATAAAACCGTACTTACAGACGGAAAATGGCTTGAATACATTTTAGGTCAACTTATGGCAAACAGCATCAAATATGCGGCGAAAGAAAGGAGCAGGAAGCTCCTTGTAACAGCAAAAGAAAGCGAAAAGGCAGTTACCTTGCAATTTTACGACAACGGAGCCGGAATTTCAAAAGCCGACATTCCTTATGTGTTTGAGAAAAGTTTTACCGGCGAGAACGGAAGGTCCGGCGCCAAGTCTACAGGTATGGGGCTTTATATAGTAAAGAGCCTTTGCGACCGCTTAGGGCACGGCATAAGCATAACTTCCGAAAAAGACAGCTTTACGGAAGTTACCATAACTTTTCCTAAAAATGATTTTTATTTTGCAGGTTAGTTTATTACGAAATTGTAACTTTGAGTAAGGTTGAAAAAACGACAGTATCTTAAAATAACGATATACTCTAAACCGTAAAATGAAAAAAAGCGAAAGGAGAAAAACTTTAATGGAATTACTTAAAGTTTGCGACATTGAAAAATATTACGGAAATAAGTCAAGCCTTACAAAGGCCATTGACGGCATTTCTTTTACGGTAGAAAAAGGAGAGTTTGTAGCCATAATGGGGGCTTCGGGAAGCGGAAAGACAACCCTTCTTAACTGTATTTCAACTATCGACAGAGTGACTGCAGGGCATATCTACCTTGAAGGAGACGATATAACAGGCCTTAAAGGCGGAAAGCTTAACGCTTTCAGACGAGATAAGCTTGGTTTTATCTTCCAGGATTTTAACCTTCTTGATACACTTACGGCTTATGAAAATATCTCACTTGCTCTCTCAATACAGCAAAAACCTGTTGAGATAATGGACGTGGCCATAAAACTTGTGGCAGAGCAGCTCGGTATAACCGAAGTCTTAAACAAATATCCTTATCAGATGTCTGGCGGACAAAAACAGAGAGTTGCATGCGCAAGAGCCATTGTAACAGATCCAAAGCTTGTACTTGCAGACGAGCCTACAGGAGCGCTTGACTCTAAATCTGCAAAAATGCTTCTTGAACGTTTCAGATTCCTTAACAAAGAAAGACAGGCAACTATAATGATGGTTACCCACGACAGCTTTTCAGCAAGCTATGCAAGCAGAGTTCTCTTTATAAAAGACGGTAAGATCTTTAACGAGATAAACAGAGGTGACTTAAGCAGAAAAGAATTCTTTGACAAGATAATCAGCGTTGTTACGCTGCTTGGAGGTGACGCAAGCGATGCTCTTTAGAATGTCACTAAAAAATATCAAAGGAAAACTGCGTGATTACGCTATTTATTTCTTTACACTTATAATCGGCGTTTCAATTTTTTATGTATTTAACGCTATCGGCGGCCAGGCTGCCATGATGCAGATAGCATCAAGCAACAACTCTATAGTTGAGCTGCTTACCACATCTCTTTCAATTGTGAGCTATTTTGTGGCGGTTGTGCTTGCACTTCTTATAGTTTACGCAAGCAGGTTCCTTATGAAGAGGCGAAACAGAGAATTTGGCCTATATATGTGCCTTGGTATGGGTAAAGGGAAAATATCAATGGTCCTCTTTTTTGAAACTGTACTTATCGGTATTTTTTCCCTTGCAGGGGGAATAATCCTTGGTATCTGCCTTTCTCAGGTTATGAGCGCTCTTGTGGCAGCGCTTTTTGAGGCGGATATGACAGCATATAAGCTTAATGTTTCGGTGAGCGCCATAGGTAAGACAGTGCTTTATTTTGCGGTTATGTACCTTTCTGTAATGCTTTTAAACGGCTTTTCTGTCACAAAGATGAAGCTAATCGACCTTCTTGCAAGTGACAAAAGATCTGAGTCTGTAAAAGCAAAAAGCCCTGCCGTTTGTATACCTGTGTTTATTCTTTCTGTATGCGGCCTTGCCTGGGCGTATATTACCGTTGCGGTAAGATATAAAGACCTTACGCAGGGAAAGCTTGTTGCTGCCATAATCATGGGTATGGTCACAACTTTCTTTATCTTTTGGTCGGTATCAGGCATGCTCCTTAAGATCGTAATGTCTTCAAAAAAGCTTTATTATAAGGAGCTTAACGCATTTACCTTCAGACAGATAAGCAGCAAGATAAACACTGTTGTATTTTCAATGACAGTTATCTGCCTTATGCTTTTTGTAACCATCTGTACACTTTCTGCGGCTTTTTCCGTCAGAAACTCGATGAACAAAAATCTGCTTGGCCTTTGCCCTGTGGATGTTCAGCTTGAACTTAGGAAAAGTCACGCAGATGAGGAAGATGCAGATCTTAGCATTGAAAGCATTTACAAAAAATACGGTTATGACGTAAAAGAGGGCCTTTCAGAATGCGTTACCGTAAATATATACGAAGACCCTGATTTTACCTTGGGTGATTCCTTTGGAAGCTATCTTGAGACAGTTAAGGCAAACTACAGATTTTTAGCGACAGAAGATCCTCAAAGTCTTGTTTCGATCAGTGAGTATAATGCGCTTATGAGACTATACGGAAAAGAGGAGCTTTCACTTGATGAGGGAGAATATATTCTTTTATGCGATTATAAATCGATGAAAAACCTTCGCGACGGTGCATTTGCAGATGGCGGAAAGATAACTGTCTTTGGAAAAGACCTTACTCCAAAGTACAAAGAGTGCACGGAAGGCTTTATAAATATCAGTGCTCAGCATATTAACCCCGGTTTATATGTTGTCCCTGACAGCCTGGTAGAAGGTAAAAAGGTTTATGCAGAGGTGTTTTCAGCAAACTACGTTGCTGCAGGTAAAGAGGAAAAGAAGGCAGCAGATAAGCTGTATACCCAAAACCTAGAAAAGATACGGGCAGCAGCAGAAAAAGAAGGTCTTTCTAAAAAAGCAAGGATCAGTATCAATACAAAAGTTGATATATATGAATCTGCCATAGGACTTGGTGCAATACTTACTTTCCTTGGCCTTTATATCGGCCTTGTATTTCTTGTGGCTAGCGGCGCGATCCTTGCGCTTAAAGAGCTTTCAGAAAGCGTTGATTCCGTATCAAGATATGAGATGCTAAGAAAGATTGGGGCTGATGAGGCGGATATAAACAAGTCGCTTTTCAGACAGGCTTTCATCTTCTTTAGCCTTCCTTTGATACTTGCAGTGATCCATTCTGTATTTGGAATGCAGTTTGCGATCAAGTTTCTTGAAGTATTCGGTACGGATGGAATAGCAGAGTCTGTAGGTATTACTGCGATAATTCTCCTTGTAATATACGGCGGATATTTTATCATCACATACGTTAACAGCAAGTGGATAATAAGTGAAAAGCAGTAATTTCAAGGCCTTGAGTATTTTGAGATTTTTCTCCTAAAGATTTATAAATAGTCTGACGATATATAAAGTGAAAGGCGTGAGTAGAACTTTTTGCCTTTCTCCCAAAAGGATTTGGGAAAAGCAACTTATGAGTATTTTCAAGGAGGAAAGGAGACTCAAGGTATGAGCAATATGATAGGCGGTATAGCCGGATACCAGAAAGCCACTCAGGCTTATAAAACCGGAAGCTCTGTTAAGACAGAGAAAACCTACTCAAAAGCCGATGCCACTACGGGTAAGGTAGATCAGAATGTTAAGACTACCACCTTTAAGCCTGTAGAAAAGGGCAGCTCACTTATACCGAAGGCGCATGACACTTACGGTGTTGTAATCGGTAATGCGCAGCTTAGCGAAAAGGCTACTGAGTACTATGACAAGCTTAAATCAAAGTTTGGAGATATGGACTTTATCCTTGTAAGCAAGGATATGAAAGGCCAGGTAGCGGCAAATGCAGCGCTTTATGGAAATGCAAATAAGCCGGTAGTTCTTATTGATGAAGAAAAGCTTGAGAAAATGGCTACAGATGAGACCTTCAGAAAGAGATATGAAGGCATCATCGAGATGAGCAAAGCTCAGCTCGCACAGGCAAAAACAAGCTTTGCAAGCAGCGGCGCTAATATAAAGAATTTTGGCGTTTCTGTTGATGAGAATGGTAATACCACATTCTTTGCTACAGTTGAAAAGAAGACCGCTAATACAGCAAAGAAGACCGGAAACGGCATGAAAGAAAGACTTGAGAAGGCAGCAGATAAGAAGAAGGCAGAAAAAGCTAAAGCGCAGAAGGCTGCAAAGAAGAAGGCTGAGGATGCAAGGCTTGATAAGCTTCGTGATAAAAAGGCAGATAAAGCAGAAGACGATGACGAGATAGAATACGATGAGAGCATCTTTGACAATGAGGATGTTGAGTATATCGAGTTTCGTGCAGATTCTATGGACAGCCTTATAAGACAGGTAAGCGACTTTGCAGTTAACAACGCAAGTACGGTTCTTGCACCGGCAGAAGAGTCTGTTGGAAGAAACATTGACTTTACTTTCTAGTTTTAATTACGTTTATTACTAATTTTTGATATTTCTTGCAGGTAAGATCAAAAGCCTCGGGCAGCGCCCGAGGCTTTTATAATGCTGTTTATATATCTTTTAATACTTTTATGAGAAGCAGATGTCCTTCTTTTGATGAAACCATAGCAGTTTCACCGGGTGTTACTTCATTGCTTGTAGCAAACTGGTAAGCGGCAGTAACTGTTCCTTCTGTAAGAGGAAACTTGGCGCCGGTTATGTTTACGCCCTTTGCTACGCCTTCAAGAGCAAGAAGAGAAAAATACGGATACGAGCTGTCTATAGATACCGGCTCATTTCCTACTATCTGCATTTCAGAATAATCATCTGCGGCAATGACATGGCATCCTTTTTCAAAGAGCCAAAGCATGACCGAAACATTTACCATGGAGTGATCAAGTCTTCCGCCAAATATGCCAAGGAGCAGAAAGTCTTTAAATCCGCGTCTTGCCCCTTCTTTTGCGGCAAAAAAGGAATCGGTATCATCTTTTTCACGAGGAAGGACTATGGTCTCGATATCTGTCTCGGGTTTAGTGTATGAATCAAAATCCCCTACCAAAAGATCCGGAGTGACGCCTAGAGCATTTGCATGTCTTAAGCCTCCGTCACAGCAGATCACATAGTCATCGCTTTTTATAAGCTTTTTTATTCTGTTTGGATCTGAAATCGGTGCATTGCCGATAATAACACATCTTCTCATAAAAACTCCGAATGCATACGGCTGTCTGTTTAAGCCTGCTGCTCTTTAACAGCCGCATTATTTTCAGGGCCGTAAGTATTTTCAATATATGCAAGTGCCTTCTTTACAGGCGGAAGGCTGATAACGATGATTGTGATGATCATCTCTGCAAGGATGTAGCTGTAATTGTAAATAGGTGAATATACTGCGGTAAGAGCCTTTGGGAACCACTCAGGCATGTAATCCATCCAGTACATATATCCGCCGATGGTATGGAAAAGTCCGCGCACGATGCAGGCAACTATATAGCCCCAAAGCAGACCGTTCTTTTTCTTCTGCCAGAAAGCTGCGATGCCAAGTGCGGTAAATGCAAAAAAGTAATCACAGCAAACCTGGAAAGGTGTAAGAAAATAGGTTGCTCCTGTTTGCATAAAGGCAAGAAGACTGTAAGCAAACGCGGTTATAAAGCCTACTTTGATACCGTAAAGGTAACCGATATAGCAGATAAAAAACATTGAAAAAAGTGTAACGGAGCCGCCCATAGGAAGCTCGAACTTAATGTAGGATGTTACAAAGGCAAGAGCAATTGAAATACCTACAAAAGCAAGGATCCTTGCATTAAGCTGTACTTTGTTTTCTTTGTTTTGCTTAAGTGAAACGATGATTGCTGCTATAGCGATAGCTGCGATAAGAAGAACGGTAAGAGCTATGTAGCCTGTTTTTGTAAGCTCATAGTAGCTTCCGTCTTCAACAAGATGGATAAAAGACATAAAAAAACCTCCTTACATACGCAAGGAGAAGCAAATAAGTTAAGTATTAATCTGTTTGCTTCCTTACGCCGGTACTAACCGGATCAAGTTATAAGGGACTGTAACCTTTGTTACATCTCAGCCAACGGGCGCCCCCAGCTTGTTGACATGTATACCTGTCAACGAGAGTAAATATATCAGACTCATTTTAACTTGTCAAGACGTGATTTTGCGGTTAAAATGGTACAGGAATGAAGAATTTACGCTTGTCTGAAAGGGAATAATATGAAACTCATATCTTGGAATGTAAACGGACTTCGCGCCGTACTCGGAAAAGGATTTTATGAAAGCTTTAAAGCTCTTGATGCTGATTTTTTCTGCCTTCAGGAGACAAAGATGCAGGAAGGACAGGCTGTACTTGACCTGCCGGGGTATTATCAGTATTTTAACTACGCAGAAAAGAAGGGCTATAGCGGAACAGCTATCTTTACAAAACATGAGCCGCTTAACGTAACATACGGTATCGGAATAGATGAGCATGACCATGAGGGAAGAGTGATAACCCTTGAGTACCCTGATTATTACTTTATTACAGTTTATACGCCAAATTCCCAGGACGGGCTTAAAAGGCTTGATTACAGGATGAAATGGGAAGATGATTTTCTGGCTTATGTAAAAGGGCTTGCTGCAAAGAAACATGTTATCTACTGCGGTGACCTTAACGTGGCTCACGAAGAGATCGATCTTAAAAATCCTAAAACAAATCATATGAATGCCGGTTTTACCGATGAGGAACGCGCTAAGATGACAAACGTTCTAAGCAGCGGCTTTATAGATACCTTCAGATATTTTTATCCTGACAGGGAAAATATTTACTCCTGGTGGAGCTACAGGTTTCATGCAAGAGAGAACAACTCCGGCTGGCGTATCGATTACTTTATTGTATCAGAAAGCTTAAAAGATAAGCTTGTAAGCGCGGATATACATAACGAGGTAATGGGCTCGGATCACTGCCCTGTGGAGCTGGTGGTAGACCTTTGATGTCTGAATAGCTTCTTATGTTAAATAGTACTTGCAAATTTCGGATATTCCTGTACAATAGTAAAGAATGTGTAATTAGATAGTTTTTTGTTTTACAGATTGGAGATTGGAAAAATGATTCAGGCAGCAAATATAACACTGCGTCTCGGAAAGAGAGCCTTATTTGAAGATGTAAATATCAAGTTTACAGAGGGCAACTGCTACGGCCTTATCGGAGCAAACGGCGCAGGAAAGTCTACCTTTTTAAAGATATTAAACGGACAGCTTGAGCCTACAAAGGGTGAGGTTATTATTACTCCGGGCCAGCGTCTTTCTTTCTTACAGCAGGATCACTTCAAGTACGATGGTTTTTCAGTACTTGATACTGTTATTATGGGTAATAAGCGTCTTTACGATATTATGAAAGAAAAAGACGCTATCTACGCGAAAGAAGATTTTACAGATGAAGACGGTATAAGAGCTTCAGAGCTTGAGACAGAATTTGCCGAGATGGACGGATGGACAGCAGAGAGCGACGCTGAGACACTTCTTAACGGTCTTGGTATTGAAAGCGAGCTTCACTACAAGATGATGAGCGAGCTTAAAGCAAGTGAGAAGGTTAAGATACTCCTTGCCCAGGCTCTTTTTGGCAACCCTGATATATTGCTTCTTGATGAGCCTACAAACCACCTTGATCTTGATGCCATAAGATGGCTTGAGGAGTTCCTTATCAACTTTGACAATACCGTTATCGTGGTATCCCACGACAGATATTTCCTTAATAAGGTCTGCACACATACAGCGGATATTGATTACGGTAAGATCCAGCTTTATGCAGGTAACTACGATTTCTGGTACGAGAGCAGCCAGCTTATGATCCGCCAGATGAAGGAAGCAAACAAGAAGAAGGAAGAGAAGATCAAAGAGCTCCAGGAGTTCATTCAGAGATTCTCTGCAAATGCTTCTAAGAGTAAGCAGGCAACCAGCCGTAAGCGTGCCCTTGAAAAGATCGAGCTTGATGATATCAGACCTTCAAGCAGAAAGTATCCTTACATCGACTTTAGACCTGCCCGTGATATTGGAAATGAAGTCCTTACAGTAAGCCATCTTAGTAAGACTATCGATGGCGTAAAGGTACTTGATGATATTTCGTTCATAATCAACAAAGAAGATAAAGTTGCGTTTGTAGGTCCTAACACCCTTGCAACTACTACACTTTTCCGTATTCTTGCAGGCGAGATAGAGCCTGATGAAGGAGAGTATAAGTGGGGCGTTACTACAAGCCAGGGGTACTTCCCTAAAGATAACACAAAGGATTTTGATTCAGACGATCAGATAGTAGACTGGCTTATGCCATATTCGCCTGAAAAGGATGTTACCTACGTAAGAGGTTTCCTTGGACGTATGCTTTTTGCAGGCGAAGAAGGTGTTAAGAAGGTTAGAGTACTTTCAGGTGGCGAAAAAGTGCGTGTTATGCTCAGTAAGCTTATGATCATGGCAGCAAACGTACTTATTCTTGACGAGCCTACAAACCACCTTGATATGGAGTCTATTACAGCACTTAATAACGGACTTATAAAGTTCCCGGGCGTAATCCTTTTTACATCCCAGGATCACCAGTTTATACAGACTATCGCAAATCGTATTATGGAGCTTACTCCGGGCGGTCTTATTGATAAGATCTCTACTTACGATGAGTATCTTGATTCAGATGAGATGGCAAGAAAGCGTCAGGTTATGAACTTTGAGGCTGAGCAGGCTGACGAAGAAGAAGCTATGAATGAGGGAGAAGATGAATAAGGTAATCAAAAGAGGAGCTATATTCTTTCTTTTGTTTTTGATACTTTTGCAGATACCTGCGGTAAATGCTTTATTTACGGGAGGTACTGCACTAGCGGCTAAAGAAACTCCTGCTTATTACATTAAAGTAAACAAACAGTGCAATACTGTTACGGTTTACGGCAAAAATAAAAAGGGGAAGTACACCGTTCCTGTGAAGGCTTTTGTTTGCTCGGCAGGAGAGTATACACCTCTTGGTACTTTTAAGACCAGCAGCAAATACACCTGGCGTGCCCTTGTAGAAAACACCTGGGGGCAGTATGCCACCCGTATTACAGGCTCCATTTTGTTTCATTCGGTGCCTTATACAAAGATGAGTCCCGACAGCCTTATGAAAGGCGAGTACGACAAACTTGGAGAACTTGCTTCTCATGGATGCATCAGGCTTTCTGTAATGGATGCTAAATGGATCTACGATAACTGCGAGAGCGGTACACTTGTTACCATATATGAAAGCGAAGATCCGGGGCCTCTTGGAAAGCCCGAGGGTCGCAAGATCGGTGATGAAGCCACATGGGACCCTACAGATATCTGGAGCGAGGGTAATCCTTTTGATAATTACCTTCCGCGTATAGTCGGAAAGAGCGTAGTAACTGTAGAAAGTGCAGAAGAATACTATGGGGCAGAAGAGATCAAAGCATATTCATCAATAGGCGATGAGATAACGGAAAGCCTTGTAAGCGATGGAGAGGTACTGGATACCCCTGGCGTATACCGTATAGCTTACAGCATCACAGATGAATTTGGCAGAGAAAACAGCAAGATAAGATTAGTAAAAGTAACTGGAAGACCTTAATCGGTCTTCCAGTTTTTTAGTGGCAGCCATTCTTCAATGGCTACTCGTATGTATTTATCCCACATCTCAAAGTCATGATCGTAGCCTTCTGCGCACTCGTATGTCACAGGATAGCCGATCTTTTTTAATATCTTTACATCACCTTCCACACGCTCGCGTATGAATTCCTTGCTACCGCAGGCAATAAAGAGGTTTGGAACCGCTACGCCATCTTTGAGGCTCTTTGTAGCGGCAGAGTAGAGATCGTAATCTGAGCCTTCAAGGTCTTTTCCTTCACCAAAGGTGGTGTTGTAGATATTAAAATTATTCTTAAAGTAGTCGCCGTCAAGCTCCTCTTTAAAAAGTTTTGTATCAAGGGTCATGCCGATGCCTCCCGAGAGGTCTACGCAGGCTGCGTAATTTTCGGGGTGCAGCAGAGCGGTGCCAAGAGCCACATTTCCGCCCATGGCGTATCCCATGATAAAGTTGTCTTCCCGTTTAGGAGAAGAAGGGAAGAGACTTTGAACAACCTTTGGAAGCTCTTTAGCGATAAAAGTCTGATATTTAACGCCGTACTTTGTGTCTACACCAAAGGAATTTGTAATGTTTGGAGTTACAAGCATTACGTTGTTTTCCTCAGCATATCTTTCGGCGTTTGTATAGCGGTATGTAAGGGTATCATCATCTCCGCCGCCGTGTATAAGGTATATGGTCTGATACTTCATACCCGGAGTGTATTTTCCCTTAAATCTGCCGCCGAATTTTTCTCCAAGCTCATCGTGATAGGTATAAGGGTCTGTCGGGATAACGATGGTGACATCCACGTACCTGCCAAGCTCTTCACTTCGGTAATTAAATCTTAAAATACCCATTTATTCATTCTCCTCATATAAGAAACTAATCTAAACAGCCGTATACAGCAGCACGCATACGAAGATGATGATATTCTTCAAGGTTTGGCTGAAGATTATGCATATATACTACGGAAAGGCCTTCTGATGGGTCACTTTCAGCCCAGGTTCCTGAGCCTCCTGTCCATCCAAACTGACCTAAGGAGCCGTTATGATGCCCTTTGTATTTGTCAAGAAGCATACGCATGCCGTATCCGTATCCGTAGCCCATCAGATAATTATTATCAAAATCTTCTCTTATCTGTCTTTCTGTAAGTGTATTTGTGCGAAGAAGATCGATGGTTTTTCTTCCCATTATGCGCTCGCCGTTATATACGCCGCCGTTTGCAAGCATCTGCATAAGTTTTGTATAATCGTAAGCATTTGTGATAACTCTTGAAAAACCGGGTACTGTGCCAAGAGGACCTACCATGCCGGCTTCTCTGTCAGGTGTTCCAAGTATGAGGGCACCTTCTTCCCCAAGCTTTTTGCCGGGAGCAAGAAAATAGTTCTTTACAAGCCTCTTATCAAGATCTCCAAAGATGAAGTTTGCTGAAGAATCCATATGAAGCGGCTCAAAGAGTTTTTCTTTAATAACAAGTTCTGCCTGCTTACCCTCTATTACTTCAATAAGTCCTGCCATAAGCTCGCTTGCAAAGCCATAAAGGAATTCTGTTCCCGGTTCAAATGCAACAGGAACTTCGCTCATAGCCTTTATCTGTTCTCTGAGAGTGTAGTAGCCTTTTTTGATAAGAGGCTGCATTTTTTCGCTCATATCTCTTGAAACAGGGTGGGCGTCCTTTTGACCTGCAAACATGTGGTAAGGCAAGCCCACTGTCATGTTAAACACATTTTTAATGGTTATTGGATGCTCAACAGGTACGATATCATACCCGCCGTCAGGTCTTAACACGCGCTTTTGCGTGTTCTTCCACTCAGGGAAATACTCGTAAAGCGGGTCTGTCATACGGAACTTACCCTGTTCAAAAAGCATCATTCCTGTAGTGTACATGGCAATCTTTGTAAGAGATGCCTGGCGGAAAACGTTGTCTCTTGTAAGCTTTACCTTATTTTCAACATCAGAGTAGCCAAAATAGTTTTCGTAAAGGATCTCGCCTTTTCTTGCAACCACAAGAGAACAGCCGGGAAGCCCGTCTTCTACAAATTTATTTAAAAGATTATCTACTTTATCAAAATTTATCATGATGCCTTTCCTCCTAGTCTGCAAGTCCGTAAGCAACCTGACGGACAAGGTGATGATAATATTCTTCCATATTTGGGATCTGGTTATGCATATAAACTATGGAAACGCCGTCCTGCGGGTCTGCTTCGCACCATGTTCCAAAGCCGCCGGTCCAGCCAAAGCTGCCAAGGCTTCCGGGGTGGTTTCCTGCCTGCCTGTCGATAAGAGTTCTTACGCCGTATCCGTAGCCATAACCTGCTTCATACATGGAAGTATAGCCTTTTAGCTGCTCGCTGCTAAGACCGTTTGAACGCATCATGTCGATAGTACGCCTTCCGATTATCTTTTTGCCCTTATACATGCCGCCTTCTGCAAGCATCTGCATAAGATGAGAGTAGTCTTCAACAGTGGAAAAAAGCCTTGCCCAGCCTTGCTCGTGCTCAGGGCCGGGGATATGCTTTTCATCAAGCTTTCTCGGGTCAAAATGAGGAGTGTTATTATCGCCCACCATGTAGTTTTTAACCATGCGGCTTTCTATATCTCCAAAGAACCTTGATCTTGTGTCATTCATCTCAAGAGGATCAAAAAGCATCTCCTTCATAACAGTATCTATGCCTTTGCCTGTTACCTTTTCAATGAGGGCTACAGAGATCTCGCTTGAAAAACCGTAGATCCACTTTTCACCGGGCTCGCAGGCAAGTATAGCTTTACTTGTGGCTGCAACCTGCTCCGCATTTGTGTAGTATCCGCGTTCCCAAAGAGGTTTCATGCATTCCTGCATGGAAGCAAGGGTTGGGTCATTTGTTGGCATAGGGCCGTTGCAATAAGGAAGACCGCATTTCATGGAAAAAATATCACCTACGGTAAGCTGCTTTTCACAAGGGACCACTTTAAGGTCTCCGTTTGGCATCTTAACGTATTTTTTTAGGTCCTTCCACTCGGGAAGATAATCGCTTACAGGGTCTGTAAGGTTGTAAACCCCTGCCTCATAAAGCATCATGCAGACCGTGTACATAGGGATCTTTGACATAGAAGCCATTCTGAAAACGGAACGTTTGTCTACAGGTGTTCCTGCTTCCTTATCTGCCATGCCAAAGTAGCCTTCGTAAAGAGTATTGCCGCGCTGCATCACTTTACATCCGCAGCCTGAAAGCCCCTCATCTACAAATCTTTTTAACAGAGCATCCATATCTCTAACGCTTGACATTAAATTATGCCTCCTTAACTACTTGTATTTTGTTTTTATGTAAAAGCTCATAGATCACAAATATCACAATACCTGCAGCGAATATGCCGCTCATGGTAAAAAATGAAGCAGAATACCCGGCAGCTGCCACAACCTTGCCGCCCCAGATAGGACCAAGGCCGTTTCCGATGTCTGCTCCGATATAATACGTACTGCTTGCCACGCCAACTCTGCTTTCATCAACCTGTTTAACACAGGCAGACTGCAGCGAGATCTGTCCTCCCACGTGTCCAATGGCTTTTATAAAACCTGCCACAAGGATGATTGGGAGGGAACCTGCAAAACCTATCATTGACATTGATATAACGCCTGTCAGAAGAGAAACGGTAACCGTTAACAGCAGGTTTGTTTTATCAAGTACCTTACCTATTGTAACTCTAAGTACGAACAAAAAGATAGCATTTACTGTAAAAAACAGTGCGATCTGTGAAATTCCCCTTTCGTCACCAAAAAGGAACAGGAAACTGTTGATAATGCCGTTACTCATGGAAAAGAGCCCTGCAATTAACGCATAGAAGATGCATTCCGGAGCAATGAGGTTTTTAAGTATTCTTACTATCTCATTTTCGGATTTGTCATTTGCCTTTGCACCGCGTACCGGTTCTTCGTATTTGAAAATGATAAAGAACATCACGGCAGCAGCAAATACGACTATGGCGCTTCCAAAGAACAAAACAGTATATCCTGCAAAATGCTCCACTGCTTTGCCGATGTTAGGCCCGATTATCTGTGCTACAACCTGACCTACACCATAATAACCAAGCCCCTCGCCTGTGCGGGATTTGGGTATGTATTTTGTTGCAAGAGCAAGATTAACGGTGCTGTTTATGCCAAATGCGACTCCGTGAACTATGCGAAGAGCCATAAGAAGGGAAATATCCTTACAGAAAACATAACCAAAAAAGGAAATACCAAGAAGGATAGTGCTTAAAAAAAGCAGAGTCTTCTTGTTGAATCTATCTGTAAAATAGCCTCCGAACGGTCTTACACACATGGCACTTATTGAATAGATACCTACTGCGGTTGCCGCTGCTTCGATCTTTGCTCCGAATGAAACTGCATATGGAGAGATCAGCGGATGAACGCAGCTAAAACTTAAAGAAGATAGAAAGCTAATGGCAATCAGCTCAATAAAGCCGGCATTCCACAGCTTTTCTTTAGTGTCATTCATGTGGTATACACCTCTTTTTAATTAAATATTTAATTTTAAACTAATTGCTAACAATGGCTATTACGATTTAGCAAACCTTTTCCTATAAGTTATCACAAATAGTAATTGCAGTCAATGCTAAAATTATTTATAAAAATTTTGCAAATTATTATAAAAGCCTCTTGCAATTTAATACAAAGTGTGGCTAAAATAAAAATGTCATATAGATGCGAAATTTTAAAGGAGAGAAAGTGCTCATGAAAAAGAATTCAGCAACAGTGCTCATAAAGGAAATAGCAAGTAAAGCGGGAGTATCCCAGAGTACTGTTTCCATTGTTCTTAACGGCAGAAGCGAAGAGATGAGGATCTCAAAAAAGACTCAGGAGCTTGTGCTTGAGATAGCTAAAGAGATGGATTACCACCCGAATATATATGCAAGAAGACTTAGAAATGCAGCGGATTCCGGAATAAAGCACATGGTGCTTGTTCTTTGGAACAAAAAGCTTCTTGGCGATGAGATGGCAAGGTTCTTTGAAGGTGCTTTTGAATGCATAGAAGAAAATAACTACGGCGTAGAACTTGTGATAAGAGCATTTGAAGAAGATAACATCAAAAAGCATCTGAATGTGCTTAATTCCCAAAACTACAACGGCATAATCGTAAGCGGTGCCACAAAAGCAGATGTGGACTTCCTTGAGTCGGAATCTTTTGATATACCTGTTGTTATGACAAGCCGTATAGGAAAGGCTCTTTCTTCAGTGTCTGTCGACAACTATTCTGTTGGAAGACAGTGTGCTAAACTTTTTGCAGACGCCGGATACAAAAAAGCCGGAATAGTAACTACACATAAACCTTCTGTGGGCAGCAATCTTCGTGTGGTAGGTTTTAAGGAAGCCTGCGAAGAGTACGGAATAGAGATAAAACCTGAGTGGGAGATGGCTACAGACGAGTTTGATGTGAGTGCCAATGAGGATGATTTTAGTAAATTCTTAAAGCAAAAGGATCTTCCAAACTGCCTTTTTGTACAAAGAAGCATGATGGCTCTTGGCATCATGAATGCCATACAGCGTAAAGGCATGAAGATCCCTGAAGATATGGCGATCCTTGGATGCGGACTTAATTCCTTCCTTGGAAGAAACAAGCCTTCACTTTCTATGGTGGGTGGCTCGCTAAAGTCATACGGAACTGCTTCGCTTAATCTCCTTATGATGATGATAAACAATCGCATAACAACGCCTATGAATACCATAACCCCACCGGTTTTTGAGTACAATTCTTCATTCGTTCCCAAACAGTAAATAAGCCCTTTTTTCATGTTTTTCATGTTCAAATATCCAGACAAAAAGTGTGTCGCACACCCCTTTCCCTAACCCCTTCGCGACACACTTTTTTGTTTTTTTATCTTGACAAGAATTTAAACAACAGATATGATTTAGTTATGGCTAAAACGAAGTAGCAAAAATAGCAAAACTTTTTTGTTGGAGGTAATAATGGGACTTATTTTTAAAAATGTCAAAAAAGCGGGCAGGAGTATGTATCTGTATTATCCTGACGTTAAGAGACATAATCCTTATATTGTAAGGCTTTTAACAGTTCTTCGAAACGACGACAGTAAGGAGTCGGCACAAAAACTGCTTGATGGGGGTCTTGCTGCTCTTGCAGAAGAAAAGTCGTTTGTTCTTGCTTTTCCAAACCCTGCGGCCGGCGGCTGGAACTACGAGCTAAAGGAAGACGGACCTGATGACATTGCGGCAATAGAGGCACTTCTTTCAGAGGTTACAAAGGAAGACGATGACCCTCTTAAAACAAATGCCATCGGCATTCCGGAGCTTTCTGAGATGCTAAGACAATGGCACCTTATGGCGCTTATGAGGTATATGATAGGAACAGATGAGGAAAGTTCTTCAATGGCCTATGCCTACGCTGCGGTTAATCCTGCTGAAGTTTCAGCGGTATGCGGCTTTGGAGGAGATCTTTCTAAAAATGCTAAAGAAAAAGCTAAATTTGTTCCCACGACGGCTCTCCTTACAAAAGCAGGAAAAGAAGCTGTAGAGTATTTTGTTAAGGCTGATGGCTGTACTAAAAAAGATGAGAATCCTAACCGCATTATACACATAAACGAGACAAATCCTTACAGCTATGTGGTAGAAGGACGCGGCGAAAATGCTGATATTAATTCGCTTATCTTAAAAGCTTATGATATGACCTTCTCTAAGGTTAGAAGGATAAATACAGGAAAGATCGGCGATATGACCTGTTACACTGATCTTACGGGAGATGAGTTTACCTGGTTTATAAACGATGACAGGCTTGGCGATATGAGCCATACCTGGCTTGTACATGTTCCAAAGGATGTAAAAGCAGGTGATAAGGTACCTCTTGTAATGTTTTATCACGGTGGCTCTGATAATCCTTCGGAGGCAGCCGATATGGCAAAGCTTCACGAACTTGGCCGAAAGGAAAAGTTTATAACCGTATACCCCTGGGGGTCAAACACCGCAAGCTGGAATATCAACTACGATGCAGCTAAAGGTGATGAGGACGGATGCGGCGATGAAAAATACTGCATGCTGCTTATTGACTACATGATAGCTAACTACCCCGTAGATGCGGAAAGAGTATACGTTTCCGGCTTTTCAAACGGCGCTGCCATGGCACAGGTTGTTGCAATGCTTTACCCTGAAAAGATAGCGGGACTTTTCCATATTGATTCTAACTGGCCCGGCAACAGGTGGAAGCCTGTAGAGCTTGATATTAACGAGATACCTGCTATGCGAAGGGCTCTGCAGCAAAAGAAGCCTGAAATGAGGATGCCTGTCTGGTATACCTACGGTACAAGAGAAGCTTCATGTCCTGTATATAAGGGCTGCACTCAGCAGTATCAATACGACTTCTGGAAAATGTTTAACAACATCACCGTAAAGGAAACGGCAGCCCCGGGTACTCCTGACGCTTACGAAAGCGGAGTAGTGGGAGATAAGGTTGAAAAGCTATATCCAAGCACCATGTATCCTGAGCAGTATTACGTAGTTAACAGATTTTATTCAATGGATCCGGATCATGAAAATCTTTATAATTACGTTCTTATGCATGATAAAGGACATGAGGTAGCCACTGTGGACCCGGTACTTGGCTGGGAATTTGTTAAGCATTTTAAAAGAAAAGCTGACGGAAGCCTTGAGAAGATATAAGATGCTTAAGGCTTGTAATTAATAATGTATTTGGAGGGAAAAATGAAAAAAATAAGCAGGTTCTTAAATAAGCCTGAGCACTGCGGATATCTGTTTGTGCTGCCGGCTGTGCTTCTTTTGTTCATATTTCGAATAGTCCCGACTATAATCTCATTTGCCTGCGGACTGTTTGATATAGACATGTTCCTGAACGGAAAAGGATTTGTGGGGCTTGCAAACTTTAAAGAAATGTTTGCAGACGACTATTTTTGGAACGCCCTTAAGGTAACTTTAAAGTTTACGGTTATCGAAGTTCCGGTTCAGATGATAGTAGGACTTGTGCTTGCGGCGCTTCTTACAAAGAACACAAAGTTCAACAAGTCTATGAGAGCAGTTTATTTTGCTCCTATCGTTTGCTCTGCCACGGTAGTTGCCATCATGTGGAAGATGTTCCTTCATTCAAACATCGGTATGATGACCTACTGGCTTGAACTTCTTGGCATAAAGGGAGTGAACTTCCTTAACTCACCGAAGTACACTTTTTATGTACTGGTATTTATGTCTGTGTGGCGCTCTTTTGGTATGAGTACCGTTATTTTGCTTTCGGCTATGCAAAATGTTCCGACTTATCTTTACGAGGCGGCTGAGATTGACGGATGTACCGGTTTTAAGCAGTTTTTTGCAATAACCCTTCCTCTTATAAAGGATACCTTTGCATTTGTGTTTATCACAAGGCTTATCGGTTCGCTGCAGGTATTTGATCTTGTATTTACAACTACAAGCGGCGGACCTGCAAGAACCACGGAAACCCTTGTTTACTACACCTACGTAAAAGCATTTTCAAACAACAGAATGGGCTACGGAGCTGCCGTATCAATGGCACTTTTCCTTATTATCCTCATTCTTACTATAATCTGCTACGGCAGTATGTTTAAGGAGGAGAAGGCATGAGTAATGTAGCACTTGTTTCTGTGCGAAGACATAATAAAATACAAAGGTCTCCGCTTGAAGTTTTTTTAAAGATAATTTCAACAATATTGCTGTCATTTTTGGCTCTTCTTATAATCGTGCCGGTTATCTGGATGCTGCTTTGCGCCTTCAGACCGGAAGTTGAGCTTATGAGATATCCGCCAAAGTTCTGGCCTGAGAGCCTTACTATGGAGAATTTTACAAATCTTTTGCAAAGACTGCAGATATGGGTTTATCTTAAAAACTCCATTATCTACTGTGTTTTTACGGTGGTGCCGCAGCTTTGTATAAATTCCCTTGCCGGCTACGCCTTTGCAAGATTCAGATTTAAAGGCAAAAACGTGATCTTTATCATGGTCCTTGCCACAATGATGATCCCGTTTCAGGTTATCATGGTGCCTCTTTTCCTTGAAGTGGTAAAGTTTGGCATGTACGATAACTACGCAGGACTCCTTATTCCAAACTGGGGCGTTGCAATGTGTATCTTTATGACAAGAGCAGCATATGCAGGGCTTCCAAAGGAACTTGAAGAGGCGGCAAGGATAGACGGACTGTCGGAGTTTGGCATCTATCTTAAGATCATGACTCCGCTTATAAAGCCTACTATAGTTACAAACCTGGTACTTGGTATAAACGGAGCCTGGAACGATCTTCTTTGGCCGCTCCTTATGACCACGACACCAAAGATGCGTACACTTGCAAACGGAATCGCTCTTTTCCTTGAGACAAGCCTTCAGTACGGTACCGCATTTGCGGGGGCGTTTATCTCCGTGATACCTATGATGCTCCT
>JAEEGF011719552.1_pt1 | contig 43302 bp, 28 predicted proteins | sample 9134171 | NCBI WGS metagenome assembly JAEEGF01 (sample SAMN16246542, study PRJNA631951) | gut metagenome | biome: gut microbiome; feature: rumen; material: AP-attached | host: Bos | place: Iran: Karaj | collected 2018-10 | reverse complement strand
CGCCGAAGTTGTGGCTGGTACCGGACTGGAGAGCCTTACCGTCATGCATGAGAGCTTCGATGGTGTAGGTAGCTTCCGCACCCGCAAACTTTTCTTTCTCCGTCTTCTGTCCGCGAACTACGGGAATAGCAAGGAAATCCTCGCAGAAATCGGCATAGAGGTTCAGCATCTGTACGGTACGCGCTTCAGCCTGCTCCTCGGTCGCATGAATGGTGTGACCTTCCTGCCACAAGAATTCTCTTGAACGAAGGAAGGGTCTGGTCTCCTTTTCCCAGCGAACTACAGAACACCACTGGTTGTAAACCTTGGGAAGATCTCTGTAGGACTGGATAAGATTCTTATAAAAATCGCAGAAAAGTGTTTCGGAAGTGGGACGAACGCACAGCTTCTCCTGTAAGGGCTGTAATCCGCCCTGGGTTACCCACGCCACTTCGGGAGCGAAACCCTCAACATGATCCTTTTCCTTCTCCAAAAGGCTTTCGGGAATGAAAAGAGGCATGTAGACATTTTCTACGCCTGTTTCCTTAAAACGCCTGTCCAGCTCATGCTGTATGTTTTCCCATATAGCATAGCCATAGGGCTTGATGATGAGACATCCTTTTACGGATGAGTAGTCGATGAGCTCTGCTTTCTTGACTACGTCGGTGTACCACTGCGCAAAATCCTCTCCCATAGAGGTTATCGCTTCCACCATTTTCTTGTTGTTATTGTTGTTGTCTTTAGCCATAAGATTATTTACGTGCACCCTTTGCACGCGTCCTCCTTTACTTTTTTATCGGCTGTGTTTCCCGAAAGCCGTTTTTAAAGGTTTTCGGGTTTTGAGGAAATTTTTGGGCAAACTTCCCCATTTAAAAATTATACAGAGTTACTTTAATGTAGAAACTTTATTTTGTCAAGGTACAAAAAAGCAGACAAACCGCCTTATGTCTGTCTGCTTTTCTTTAGATCCACTATATTTCGGGGATCACTTTCCTGTTTTTGTGATCGATGACCTGCAGGGAAACCTTTTCTTCGGTTCCTTCAACTTTTACCCTGACATTTTCTTCGCCGCAATCCACCGTGAAACGGATGATGGGCGGATTTTCAGGAAGGATCGACACTCCGTCGTCGTTAAGAAATTCGTAGCTGAATGTCCCTTTATCCAGGGCATATACATAAAACACCGTCTTCCCCTCTTCCTGCATGGGGACAACGGATCCGGCCCTTACAAACCGGACAGGAAGCCCGTCCCAAGGAGCGTCAGTGGTAACTTTACCTGTGAAGACGGGATCACCGGCCGCCTCATTTCTTTTTTCTCTCTTTCCTCTGTACCAGCCGGTTGGCACATCAGGCAGTTCAACCGTCACTCTGTCCGCACCCTCATCAAACACAGGACAGGCAAGGACAGAATCTCCGAAGTAAAAAGCATCGCTTTCCACATCGTAGCCCGGATGTTTCAGGAACACGGGATAAATAATAGGATCGTGAGTCTTTACGCTTCTGTATACCTCGTTGTAAAGATAGGGAATGAAACTCTCGCGAAGGTCAAACAGCCTTTTTACATTGGGGATCAGATCAGGATAGAGCCAGGGCATGGTGGAACTTCCGTCGGGATTCCAGGAATGGAGCGTGAAGCGGGGGGTAAATATCCCGTACTGTATCCATCTCATGAACAGCTCTTTGGAGGGAGCAGGTCCCGCAAAGCCTCCGATGTCCTGACCGAAGTTGTAAAAACCCGAAAGGGACATGGTCATACCCATCTTGTGGTTAAATCTAAAGTCTTCAAAGCTCGTGCGGTTGTCTCCGGTCCATGTGGCTGCGATACGCGGCAGTCCGCCTATCCCGCATCTTGAAACCGCGTAGGTCCTGACACTCCTGTCCTGGGCTTCCAGGCCGGCCATGGTCATCAAGAATGAGAAAAGAGGCCTGATGTCCGCTGCCTTAACCGGGTTTCCGAAGCCACAGGCATATACTTCCTCGTCGCAGACATCGTACTCGTTGTTGTCATTCCATATGTTTTTATAGCCCTTGTCCACCAGCTGCTTTTTAACGCAATCCCTCCAGAAATCAAAGGCTTCCGGGTTTGTGAAATCAAAGTAGCTTCCGTAGCCCGACCAGAAAGGGAAGATGGCGGGGGTTCCGTCCTTGTAATGAAGGAACCAGCCTTTTTTCGCGATCTCGTCGTAAAGGGGATGATCTGTCAAAAACGCAGGCTTTACATTTGGGAGGAATTCAACTCCCGCATCCTTAAAGTATCCTGCAAGCCCTTCGGGTGAAGGCACTTTGTCTGTGTTCCAGTGGAAAACGTAGCGCTTTTCTCCGATCTGGGTGTATCCGCTGGAAAGGTAGAAGCCTCCGGGGGATATGCCGTATTTTTTACATGTATCTATGAAGTTTCGGAGCTGTCTGTCAGCGTCAGGCGCATCGGTGTAGGCCATGGTGCTTCCGCAGTACTTTAATGTCCACTTGGGCGGGAACATGATGGGGCCGCACATTTCCGAAAAATGCCGTACTATCTCCGGAACAGTTCCGAAGATCACGTAGTACACCAGGTTTTCTTCATTGCATCTGAAGGATTTAAAGGGAATGTAGTAATTGTTAAGCTCTTTTCCGAAGGAGAATTCCCCGTTGGAGTAGGTGTCGTAATAAATGCCGTATGCCCCGTTGGAATTCTCGCAGATGTAAAAGGGCAGCTGCTTGTAAAGAGGATCCGAGGAAGCCGCATCAAAGCCCATGGCATCACTCGCCGCCATCTTAAAGGTTCTTCCGTACTTGTTCACATCTCCGCTCTTGTCTCCCAGGCCGAAGATCTTTTCCCCCGGCTCTCTGGAAATGAAGTGCATGCTGCCTCGTCCCAGCTCATGTCCGAGATTTAATGAAATATAGTCCCGGTCCCTGAACAAAAGCCGCTTTTCAGCTTCTTCCGTTCCGGCCTTCAAAACCTTTAATCCGAATCCGAAGGTGTTCAGCTCGATCTCCGCCAGATCCGTCACAAACCTGTATGTTTTTCCCTTGCCCTCGGGATGAGCGCAGGGAATTTCGGAAGCCGCAGGTGTAACTGTCTCAAATCCGGCGGTACTCAGCTTGTCACGTCCTTCTCTTGTGCACTTTCCATCCGGGCATATGGTGAATGTGGGCAGCAAAGGCTCATCACTTCTCACAAAAGAAACTCTTATACAGTATTTAAAGAAGTCGATACGGGAACATATGCTTTTCCCTTCTTCTTCCTCCGACTTAAAAAAGTAGCTCGAATCGTTGTGATCCGTGATCTTAAATAAATGACTGTACTTCATCCGGTACTCCTTTAAAAGTTTCCTCATGCAATGTCTATGGTCTTGTTTTCGTAGGCTTCTTTCAGCTTTTCTTCCTTTTCTGTCTGGAGTTTCTCAACCCTGGCCTTGGAAAGGGGGTAGAGGAAGAAGAGTATCACTGCCATGAGCGCGAAGAGGACGGCAGGGATCAGTGTCGCCAGGTCGTACATCTTCTTAAGGTTCTCCGTGGTCTGAACAGCACCCTTTTCATACTTGTAATTCTTTCCGCGTCGTGCGCCGTTAACGCATATGGCTGCAACCACCTGACCAAGCTTACGGAAGAAATTGAAGAAGGAGTAGGCTGTACCGTCGTCCCTTGAACCGGTGGTGACTTCGATCATGTCGATGGTGTCGGTAGCCATGGACCAGAGCTGCAGCACAAGGGTTGTGAGGCCTACGCCGCTGATGAAGCAGAGCACCAGGAAGAGGATAATGAGTTTTTGAGGCTCCACACCCCTAAGGAAGAACAGGATCAGGTTTGCACAGGCTGCAAGTGCCACGCCCACAGTGCAGACTTCCTTCTTTCCCAGCTTTCTTGCAAGCTTCGGCATGAAGAACATGAGGATGATCATGGGGGAATAGGTACATGCCTGGCTGGCAAGATTCATCCAGTTGGCATGGAAATAATCGTTAAAAAGGTAAAGATAGAAGCTCTGAGTGAACATCTGCCCCGCAAGAAGAAGCATGGCCGTAAGGCTGATGGCAACAAAGGCCTTGTTTGAAAGCAGGAGCTTAAAGGCTTTTACTGCCGCACCCTTCACTCTTTCCCTGGGCTTTGTGATGACACGCTCTTTGTTCAGGAAAAATGTCAGGATCAAAAGGAAGCTTGAGCAGACAGCCATGATCAGAACCCCGATCATTACAGGCTGATACTGCATATCGGTGATGACCTTGCCGTTCTCACCGTAGACGAGATTGCCTGCGGCATCGGTCCTGTTTGCATAGGCAAAGGAAGCAAGGACAAACACGGGAACACTGCCCAGTGCAGCGCCTATGGCTCTGTAGACAGAAAGTTTGTTTCTTTCTCCCACGTCGGTAGTAACAACAGACGCAAGGGATCCGTATGGAATCTGCAGGACTGTGTAGCACATTCCGAAAAGGACATAGGTAACCGTTGCGTATAGACACGTTCCGACGTAATTAACATCACCGCCCAAACCCGGGAATTTAACGAACATCAGGATCGCAAGCACTCCGAGAGGCGCCGAGACGTAAAGGAACCACTGCCTGTAGCGGCCGTATCTTGAAGTTCTGACCGTATCGCAGATACGTCCCATGATGGGGTCGTTCACCGCATCCCAGACTCTCGCCCCGATGAACATGAACATGATGAACAGCGGACTCAGATTGAAGACATCCGTGTAGTACTTTTGAAGGATGGAGGTCACAAGGCTGAACACAAGACACCCTGCGGCGTCTCCCATTGCGTAGCCGATGTAATCCTTGGCCTTAAGGCCGCTGGTTCGCGAAATGTAGCTTTTGTTTTCATTTCCCATAAAAAATTCTCCTCTTTTTTCGAAAAGCCCGGCTCAAGGCCGGCTCCGATTTTCGTAAAGCCATATCTTCAATGGTCTCAACGCATAAAAGTATAGCACAATGAACTTTAATAATAAAGGTTTATACATCATAAAAACAGCCCGTCATATCCTGCGCAGGGCACGGACAGGATGGGCTGTTTATTGTTTTTACTTTATTGTATTTATCAGGGCCGGAACATCAGGATCAAAGTCCCCAGATCTCTGTCGCGTAATCCCTGATGGTTCTGTCGGATGAGAATTTGCCTGCATTTGCCACATTCAAAAGGCACTTTCTTCCGAAGGCGATACGGTCTTTGTAGTCACGGTTCGCACGGAGCTTTGTTTCAACGTAGGAATCAAAGTCCGCAAAGATGAAGTAGTGGTCGGGCTTGTGCCAGGAAGCCCCCTCAAGAAGAGAAGTATAAAGCTCATTGAACATGCCTGTTCCGTCGTCGTAGAAGGTTCCGTCGATCAGGGTGTCAACTACCCTCTTAAGGCGGGGATTTGCCTTGTAGATCTTCTTTGAATCGTAGCCCTTCGCCTTGAGATCTTCGATCTCTTCAACTCTCTTTCCGAAGATGTAATTGTTCTCTTCACCTGCTTCCGCAACGATCTCAACGTTTGCTCCGTCGTAGGTTCCGAGAGTCACTGCGCCGTTCAGCATGAGTTTCATGTTTCCGGTTCCGGAGGCTTCGGTTCCCGCTGTAGAGATCTGCTCAGAGAGATCCGCTGCCGTACAGAGCTTCTCGGCATAGGAAACATTGTAGTTCTGAACGAAGACAACCTGAAGCTTTCCCTTCATGTCAGGATCCGAATTCACCAGTTTTCCTATCTCATTTATGTACTTGATTATGCCTTTTGCCCGGAAGTAGCCGGGAGCCGCCTTTGCTCCGAAGATGAAGCACATGGGTGTGAAATCCTTTATCCTGCCTTCCTTTAGGCCGTAGTAGATGTCAAGGATGGAGAAGGCATTAAGGAGCTGTCTCTTGTACTCGTGAAGTCGCTTCATCTGCACATCGAAGATAAAGTCGGGATTGATCTTAACGCCTTCCTTCTGCTCGATGTAATTTGCCAGCTGAACCTTCTTTACACGTTTGATCTCGTTGAATTTCTTAATCTCCTCAGCATTGTCTGCCAGAGGTTCCAGTTTTTTCAATTCCTGAAGATCCGTGATCCAGCTCTGACCGATGGCATCGTTGATGAAGCCTGTAAGCTCGCGGTTGCAAAGAGCCAGCCAGCGACGCTGGGTGATGCCGTTGGTCTTGTTGTTGAAACGCTCGGGATAGATTTTGTACCACTCCTTTAGGGCGTCGTTTTTAAGGATCTCCGTGTGGATCGCTGCAACGCCGTTTGTGGAATGGGTTGCATATATGGCCATTCTCGCCATATGGATCAGATTACCGTCCACAAGGTTGTAATTCTCGATGGTGTAAGGTGCAAGGTCTGTCTTGGAAAGATCCTTCACCATTGCTCTCTGCAGCATCTGCACGTATTTGTATACATGGGGGATCACGGACCTAAAGAGTGAAACATCCCACTTTTCGAGAGCTTCCGCCATGACGGTGTGATTAGTATAGGCAAAGGTTTCCTTTGCGATCTTTGCCGCTGCCTTAAAGGTGAGTCCTTCTTCTTCAACCATGATGCGGATAAATTCGGGGACAGCCACTACGGGATGGGTATCGTTCAGCTGGATCGCGTACTCCTGAGGGAAACGCTTAAAGTTGTTTCCGAACTTTTTCTTGAAAGTCCTGATCATGTCCCGGACAGACGCAGAGGAGAAGAAGTACTGCTGCTTCAGTCTCAGCTGTTTTCCGGCCTTCATGGAATCGTTGGGATAGAGTACTGCGGAAATACCAAAAGCCGCATTTCTGTTAGCTGCTTCCTTTGCGTACTCCTGATCGTTGAACATGTGAAAATCAAATTCCTTCACAGGCTCAGCCTGCCAAAGTCTCAATGTGTTGATCTTTTTCCCGCCGTAACCGATGACAGGCATATCATAAGGAACAGCCCAGACATCTCCGTCCTTAAAATGCACGCGGACCTTGTCCTCTTCGCATCTCGTTGACCAGGGATCTCCGTCCTTCATCCAGTTATCCGGCTCCTCCGACTGGAAGCCGCCTTTAAAACTCTGCTTGAAAAGACCGTATCTGTAGCGTATTCCGTAACCGTTAAGGTTGTAGCCCAGTGTGGCACCGGAATCCAGGAAGCAGGCTGCCAGACGTCCGAGACCGCCGTTTCCCAGAGCGGGATCTTCCGTTTCTTCCAGTTCTCCCGGGTCTCTTCCGTTCTCATACATGAGTTCCGTGTATTGTCCCAGAAGTCCCATATTCAAAAGGTTATTGTATGTCAGTCTTCCGATCAGGAATTCTGCGGAAAGATAGGCTGCCTTTTTTCCATCTGCACTAAGAGCCTTCTGCGGGTAATCATGTCCCAGCCTGTCCACAGATGCCTTAGCCACCGCTGCGTAGATCTCGTCCACCGTCGCATTCTTAACTGTCTTTCCGTAATCAAGCTTCAACACTTCCGTAACATTCGTTTTGAAATTATCCATTTTATCCTCCGAGGTTTTTACTATCTTCCGTAGATCTGTGCCATTTCCTTGTAGTACTTGGTATCTATGCCTTTAAGCTGCTTTCCCGTAACTCTCCAGCGCCAGTTCTGCCCTATGGTTGACGGGAAGTTTGTACGCGCTTCGTTGTCAAGTCCCAGAAGGTCCTGCACCTGAAGGATCACAACACGTCCCACCGAGGCATATGCGGAGCGGATCATCATCTTCGGAAGCTCCGTTTCGTTGTCGGCATTATAGTACCTCATGAGCTTCTTTATATCGGATACCTTGCAGGACAGAAGAGCTCCCGCAAGAGTCTCGTTGTCATGGGTCCCAAGATAAACGATCAGATTGTCCGTGGTGAAATTGTGAGGAAGATAGGGATTGGTGGGATCCGCATCCAGAGCGAATTCCAGGATCTTCATTCCGGGATAGCCGTTCTTTTTTATCAGATCCTTAACCGGCTTTGTGAGAACACCCAGATCCTCCGCAATAAGCTTTGTATCCGGGATCACGGAGTTTATCATGTCCGTAAGCTTCCTGCCGGGTCCCTTGATCCATTTGCCGTCAACTGCAGTAGGGCAGGTGGCGGGGATGGACCAGTAGTTCACGATACCGATAAAGTGGTCTATCCTGACAACATCATAGCGTTTCCCGCAGGACTTCATCCTTTCTCCCCACCAGGAAAAGCCGTCCTTTTCCATTACATCCCAGCGGTAGATGGGATTTCCCCATCTCTGACCCGTGGCGGAGAACATATCGGGGGGAACTCCCGCAATGTTTATCTCCCTGAGATCCTCGTCCAGTTCGAAAAGATCCGGATGGACCCAGACATCAGCGGAATCCAGCGCCACATAGAGCGGGATATCGCCGATGATCTCTATGCCCAGACCATTAACGTATTTCTTAAGTTTGTTCCACTGTTCCTCAAATTTATATTGAAGGAACATCCAAAAATCGATCTCGTCTTCAAGGCTTTCCTTAAACTTTTTAACGGTGGCAGCCTTTCTCTTTCTTATGCCGTCATCCCATTCCTGCCAGGATCTTCCGCCGTTTTCCGTTTTTAAAGCCATATAAAAAGCATAATCCTGCAGCCAGTATCCGTTTTCCGAAACGAATTCTTTATAGGAAGCTTTTGCTTTGTGTCTGCTGTTCCTGTATGCTTTTTTCAGCACTCCGAACCTGCTGTTGTAGATCCTTTCGTAATCGATGTCAGAAGGATCCGGAACGTCTTTAAGCTCCGTAAGATCCGCATCCGCCAGCAGTCCCTCCTCCTTCAGCACGTCAAGGTCTATGAAGTAAGGATTCCCCGCAAAGGCCGAAAACGACTGATAGGGTGAATCACCGTAGCTTGTGGGGCCCACGGGAAGTACCTGCCAATACTTTGCTCCCATTTTCTTCGCAAAGTCGGCAAAATCGTAGGCGGCTTTCCCCAGCGTACCGATCCCGTAGGGGGAATTCAGCGCACTGATGGGCATCAGCAGCCCTGCTCCTCTTTCCAGTTCTCTTTTGTTTTTTTTCATCTTCTTCTCCTGTTTGACACCTTGGGGACGGGGTTATGGTGTCATTTTCTCATTGTCCCGTTGTTTCTTTGCCTCTTTGTCTCAAAATTTTCGTAAATTTTCGCTACCATAAATAATAATACTCTGTTTCCGGTCCCATGTCAATAAAAGTTTCGTAATTTTTCGTAATTATTAGTTACTGTTCACAGATATGCTGTGTAGCAGTAACCCCGCCCCCAAAGTGTCAAAATGCTTGCCATAGCCGGGGCAAAATACTATAATGTTGCAAAACGGAGGCAATTTATGTACCAGATAGATTTTAACCGACCCGCCCACGTGCATTTTCTTGGCATAGGCGGGATCTCGATGAGCGGCCTTGCAAAGCTGCTGCTCCTTAAAGGCTTCACTGTTTCGGGTTCCGACGACAATGATTCGGACCTGGTGGAAGAGCTAAAAGCAAAGGGCGCCCGCGTAAATCTCGGCCTTAAGGCAGAGAACATTACGGATGATATTGATGTAGTCATCTACACAGGTTCCATTCACCCGGACAATCCGGAATTCAGGGAAGTCAGAAGAAGAGGACTTCCCGAACTCAGCAGAGGACAGCTAATGGGTGAACTCATGCGGAATTACCCTCACGCCGTGGGCATTTCCGGAACTGACGGAAAAACCACAACTACTGCTCTTCTTTCCATGATATTACTGGATGCGGGCTATGATCCCACCATTTCCGTAGGGGGCATCGTCCCGGGCATCAATTCAAATTTCAGGACCGGAAACAGCCCATATTTCGTTGTGGAATCCTGCGAATACACCAATTCCTTCCTGGATTTCTTCCCAACGGATGCTGTGGTTCTTAATATAAGAGAAGATCACCTGGATTTCTTTAAAGATCTGGATGACATCAGAAATTCCTTCAGACGCTTCGGCGCCCTTGTTCCCGCAGGGGGGCTTTTGGTAATTAACGGAGAGATCCCTTCTCATGACAGGCTTTTTTCGAGACTTAACGCCACCGTAAAGACCTACGGCCTCAAGGAAGACGATAAAACAGGCATATGTTCCTTCGACTATGTTGCGGCGAACATCAGTTACGATGAAAAAGGCAGAGGAAACTACGATCTTTACGAAAAGGGTCAGCTTCTGGGCCGGGTTTCCCTCGGTCTCGTGGGACGTCACAATGTGTCCAACTCTCTTGCCGCGATCGCTGTTGCAAGAAAGTACGGCGTGCCCTTTTCTTCCATGGTAAAGACATTAAAGGAATTTACGGGGGCAAAGCGTCGGTTCGAATACAAGGGGCTCTTTAACGGAGCGGAGCTTTACGACGATTACGCCCATAACCCCGACGAGATCACCGCGACCCTCACGGCCGCAAAGAACCATCCTCACAAAAGACTCATTACGGTTTTTCAGCCACACACCTACTCACGGACAAAGGCTCTCCTTCATGAATTTGTGAAAGCCCTGTCCATGTCGGATGTAGTGATAATGGCAGACATATACGCCGCCCGGGAGATCGACGACGGAACCATCTCCTCAAAAGACGTAAGGGACCTTCTCGAAAAAAATGGTAAGGAAGCTTACTATTTTTCAACCTTCGGCGAAATCGAAAATTTTTTATCCAAATTTTCATCAACAGGCGATCTGTTGATAACTATGGGTGCCGGAGACATTGTAAATGTTGGGGATGAGCTCCTCAGATCTTAGTTATCCACGTTATCCACGACCTTTCCGAAAGACTTTTCGGGGAGGTCTTTTTGTTTTTTCTCCCCCTAAAACTTTGCTCTTGAACCTGTCAAGAGTTTTTTTATCCACATTATCCACATTGCCATTCTACAAGCCTCTAACAGAAAAAATGCAATTTCAAGAAGAGTTTTTCTGTGCTATAATCGCTGCTGTCGGGTCGAAAAAATGTCTATAAGGCATATGAAACGACTCCCGGCAAAGCGGGAATGAAAAAATGTGAACAATAGGGGCAGCAAAAATGAGTGACATAATGATCAACACCGAACGTAAATATTCTGCGACAGTTATACCGAATGCTTTCATCGATCGTTTTCTTGCTTCGGCTAACGGTTCCTTTGTAAAAGTATATCTTTATCTTCTTCGTTGTCTTACCGGCTCGGAAATGCAGTTTTCCATTTCCTCCGCCGCAGATTTCTTCGATTGCACCGAGAGGGACATCACCCGTGGTCTTGACTACTGGGACAAGAACAATGTCATCAGACTCGAGCGTAACGGCTCGGATATAGTCGGTATCACCATCCTGGATCTCAGCTCGGAGCCCGTAAAAGCACCCGTAAGGATCGCAAATACAACTGCAAATGTAATTTCAATAAACAATCTTCGTGCAGAGGCTTCCAAAGCCGCAGAAGTTTCCGAAGAGCCCGTAAAAGCTTCTTCCCTGATGTCCATCCCCACCCTTTCAAGAGCTGCCATCGACGAGGCCCTTAACACCCCGGATGTCTCCTGGCTTAAGAATTCCGTGGAGCTGTACCTTCAGCGTCCGCTTTCGGGGGACGATCAGAATCTACTGGTTTATCTCCATGATAACCTGCATTTTTCCAATGACCTCATCCTTCATCTCTATGAAATGTGCATAGAAAAAGGTAAGAAGGACATCCGTTACATTCAGTCCATTGCCCTGGACTGGCATTCCAACGGCATCACCACCGTTGAGGAAGCAGACCGTCAGGCCATGCTTTACAACGCTTACTATAATGCGGTAAACAAAGCTTTCAATCTGGGACGCCTTCCCGGTGACAAGGAGAAAAAGATCATGCATTCCTGGGAAAGCATGGGCTTCTCTCCCGATATGGTCAAGGAAGCCTGTGACAGAGCTCTCCTTCAGTGCAACAAGCCCAGTTTTACCTATGCAGACAGGATCCTGACCTCGTGGAATGAGGAAAACATCAAGACCCCGGAAGCTCTCGCGGAAAAAGACAGAACCTTTAATGCCACAAAAAGCGCAAAGAGGGGCAGACCTTCCAAAGGAATGTCCAAATCTGCCGAAAACTATCTTAACAGGTACTCTCAGAGAGAATACTCCGCTGAGGATATGCTTGAGATAGAACGTCAGATGATAGAAAAATCGCTGGGAGTTTCCATTAAAAGAGAGGGTTAAGTGATACCCGGAGGATTATATGGCACTAAGTAACAGTCAATATGCTAAGATAATGCGTGATTACGAAGAAAAGCAGAACGCTGCGAGACTGCTCCATGACGAACGGTTAAACGAGATCATCAAAAAGATCCCCGAATACAAGATCCTGGATGACGAAGCCATCGAAGCTTCCATGGCTTACGCAAGATCCGCTCTGCTGGCTTCAAAGGAAGAGAACTGCGTCGATACTACGGACGAGCTGCGTGAAAAGATCGGACTGATCGCCCGTCAGAAAGCTCTCCTTCTTGAGAAATACGGTTACCCCGGTGATTATCTGAAGCCTGTCTACACATGTCCCGATTGCAGGGATACAGGCTACATCGGAAGCGAAAAATGTCATTGTTTCAAGCAGGCCATCGTGGATCTGCTTTATTCGCAGTCCAATATAAAAGAAGTTTTAAAAAAGGAAAATTTCAGGAATTTTTCAATGGATCTTTTCAGCAGGAACGACATAGATCCGGTTTCCAATCTCAGTTCCTACGATCTGATGGCGGAATCGTACAAAAAGGCAAAGGAATTCGTCAGGAAGTTCCCCCATTCCCATGAAAACCTGTTTTTCTCCGGAAAAGCCGGTCTGGGAAAGACATTCCTGTCCCATTGCATAGCGGACGAATTGCTTAAGAGAGGCTTTACTGTCCTCTATCTCTCCGCTCCCGAGCTTTTCGATATTTTAAGGAAGGAAACCCTGTCCAAAAAAGACGGGGATGATCAATCGACGGAATCGGGCAGATACGTGATCTCCTGCGATCTTCTGATAATCGACGATCTGGGATCCGAAACCACAACGGAATTCACGGTTTCCGAATTAAACACATGCATCAACGAAAGGCTTTTGGGCGGTCATTCCACCATAATCTCCTCCAACCTGGATCCGAGTCAGATCAGAGATTATTACGGAGAAAGAAATTTTTCGAGGATCGCGGGGCTCTACACCTTCTGCAGATTCTACGGAACGGACCTTCGCCTGCTCAAAAAGTACAATGCCCTTTGACTTGACAAAAGCAAAAACTTGCTGTAAAGTGTGTCGCGGGTTTACAGAAGCAACCATCAACAACATATTGTTTTTTAAGCTGGAGGAACAAAAATGTCTCAGGATGAAATCTGGAGCACCATTCCCGTCGGCAAACTGGGCATCATCGCTTTGCGCAGTTGTGACGACATAGCAAAGAAGGTGGACAAGTACATCGTTGAGTGGCGCAGCGGCCGTACTCACGAGGAAATGAACACCATCAACTTCGAGGACTACAAAAAAGACTCGTATCTCATCGATGCAGAATGTCCCCGTTTCGGTTCAGGCGAAGCAAAAGGCCTGATCAAGGAAACCGTCCGCGGCGACGATCTCTATTTCCTTGTTGATGTTACCAATTACTCCATCACTTACACCGTCAGCGGTCATGAAAATCACATGTCCCCCGACGATCACTTCTCCGATCTTAAACGTCTGATCGCTGCAGTAGGCGGAAAAGCCCGCAGGATCACGGTGATCATGCCTTTCCTCTATGAAGGCAGACAGCACAAGAGAAGCGCCAGAGAATCTCTCGATTGCGCACTCGCTCTTCAGGACCTCATCAACATGGGCGTTGATTCCATCATAACCTTCGATGCTCACGACCCTCGCGTACAGAACGCAATCCCCTTAAATTCTTTTGAGACAGTACAACCCACTTACCAGTTCCTTAAGGCCCTTCTTAAGAAGGTTCCCGATATTACTCTCGATACCCAGCACACAATGGTCATCAGCCCTGACGAAGGCGCTATGGGCCGTGCGGTTTACTTCGGTTCCGTTACGGGCATAGACGTAGGTATGTTCTACAAGCGCCGCGATTACACAAAGATCGTAAACGGCAGAAATCCCATTGTTGCACACGAATTCCTGGGTTCTGATGTGGAAGGAAAGGATGTCATCATCATCGACGACATGATCTCCTCCGGAGAAAGCCTTCTCGACACCGCAAGAGAATTAAAGGCAAGAAAAGCAAAGAGGATCTTCCTCTGCGCCACATTCGGTCTTTTCACAAACGGACTTGCCGCTTTTGACAAGGCTCACGAGGACGGAGTTTTCGATCTCATGATCACCACCAATCTGGTTTACCAGACTCCCGATCTTCTTGCCCGCCCTTACTATGCAACGGCAGAAATGGCAAAGTACATCGCACTTCTCATCGATGCCATGAACCACGACCGCTCCATCAGCGAGTTCTTAAGTCCCACGGCACGTATCCAGAAGTTCATCGAAAAGTACAAAAACAACCAGCTTAACAATTAAGACTGTTTCAACCGTCTTTACCTTCGCGGCAAAGACGGTTTTTTTTGTTTTACGGATCGAAATATATGCTATAATAACCGTAAAGCAGGCATATGCCCGCGTGATGCTTTAAAGTGGGGGAAATAAGATGAATAAGATACTTATAATAGAAGACGAAAAAGAACTGAGGGCGGAGCTCTCCATCCTTTTGGCCAATGCAGGTTACGCGCCCGTCGCAGTCACGGATTTTACCGATGTTGCTTCACAGATGCGCGAGGCGGAAGCAGATCTCGTGCTCATGGACATAAATCTTCCTAACGCGAACGGGGAGGCTCTCCTGCAGGAGTACAGAAAAGTCTCCGAAGCGCCCGTGATCATGCTCACCAGCCGTACAACGGAGCTGGACGAACTCATCTCCATGAGCTACGGCGCGGATGATTACATCACCAAGCCCTACAACCCCACCATCCTTCTATTAAGGATCTCGGCGGTATTAAAAAGGACCAGAAAGACAGGTCAGGAAAGGCTTTACAGAGATGTTCACGTCAGCAGCCTTAAGGGCACCCTCTCCCGAAACGGCTCAGAGCAGATGCTCACCAAGAATGAAATGCTGATCTTCCAGTTTCTTCTGGATCATCCCGGGGAGATCGTTTCCAGGGACGATCTGATGACAGCCCTTTGGGACAGCAATGAATTCATAAACGACAACGCTCTTTCCGTAAACATCAGCCGTCTGCGCAACAAGTTACAGGATCTCGGTCTTCCCGACGCCATAGAGACCAGAAAGAAACAGGGTTATATACTGAAATGAAGCTTACCGATCACTTAAAAGACAAGATCTATCTTTTTATCATTGAGGCTGTGGCTCTGACAGTTGCAGTCATCTTTCTGGCAGCCTTTAAAGTCAGATGGGAAGTTTTCACAGCTCTTGCAGTGGTCTTTCTTCTGGCATGCGTTACCGCCGAACTCTACGACCTGAGCAGAAAAAAGAAATTCTATGATTTTTTGTACAATGCTCTTGACGGTCTGGACAAAAAATATCTTTTGACCGAAATGCTTCCGGAGGCGGATTTTCTGGAGGGTGAACTCCTTAAGGATGTGCTGTTGTCATGCTCAAAATCCATGGCCGAAAACGTAGCATTTTACAGGATACGTAACAAAGAATTCCGAGAATATATCGAAATGTGGGTACATGAAGCAAAGCTTCCCGTTGCAACCCTTGAACTGATCTGCCGCAATAACCCGGATATAAAAGACAGGATCAGCGGTCAGCTGAAAAAACTGGATGAGTACATTGAAAACGTTCTTTACTATGCCAGAAGTGAGAACGCTGACAAAGACTACATAATAAAAGAGACACCCCTAAACAGGGCTTTTGCGAACGCCGCCGTAAAGAATCGGGAAGCACTTCTTGCCAACGGCGCGGAACTTGAGACTCAGGGTCTTGACATTACTGTGCTCACCGACGGCAAATGGCTTGAATTCATCTTTGGACAGCTGATCTCCAACAGCCTTAAATACAAGGCGGAGGACCGTCCCTTAAAGATCTCCGTAACAGCAGAGCCCCATGAGGACAGCGTTGTTCTTCTGTTTAAAGACAACGGATCCGGAATTCCCGCAGAGGATCTTCCCTATGTGTTTGAAAAAAGCTTTACCGGAGCCAACGGCCACAGGCATCCCGGCTCTACAGGAATGGGTCTTTATATTGTAAAAAGCCTTTGCAACCGTCTTGGGCACAGTCTGACCGTAAGATCCGAACAGGGTGCTTTTACTGAATTCATCTTCACCTTTTCCAAAAATAACCACCTTAAAATGTCCTGACCCCTCTTTAACTGAGTCGGCCTCTTGTTACCTTACATTTTTGTAAGGTAATTTTAGATTAGAACAGCGACAATCATTACACCTTTCGGTACAATGCAGAAAAAAAAGAAAGGATGATCTCCTATGGAATTACTCAGAGTTCAGCAGATTGAAAAATATTACGGAAACAAATCCAGCCTTACAAAGGCAATCGACGACATCTCCTTCAAGGTGGAGAAAGGTGAATTCGTCGCCATCATGGGTGCCTCGGGAAGCGGAAAAACAACCCTTCTCAACTGCATATCCACCATCGACCGCGTTACGGCAGGTCACATCTTCCTTGAAAATGAAGACGTCACGGAATTAAAGGGGAAGAAGCTAAACTCCTTTCGTCGGGAAAAGCTTGGCTTTATCTTTCAGGATTTTAATCTTCTTGATACCCTTACTGCTTATGAAAATATCTCACTGTCCCTCTCGATCCAAAAATGGCCGGTCAAGACGATTGATAAGGCGGTTCAGATTGTAGCGGAACAGCTTGGAATCAGCGACATTCTGGACAAGTATCCCTTCCAGCTTTCGGGAGGCCAGAAGCAGCGTGTCGCTTCAGCCCGCGCCATCATCACAAATCCCAAGCTCATCCTTGCGGATGAACCCACAGGTGCCTTGGATTCAAAATCATCCGGCATGCTTCTTGAACGTTTTACGTTTCTCAACAGGGAGTACTCCGCCACCATCATGATGGTCACCCATGACAGCTTTGCTGCCAGCTATGCAAGTCGTGTAATGTTCATTAAGGACGGAAAGATCTTTAACGAGATCTCCCGCGGCAAAGCATCACGCAAAGAATTCTTTGACAAGATCATCGATGTGGTAACGCTTCTGGGAGGTGATGTAAGCGATGCTCTGTAAGATCTCGATCAATAACATAAAGAAAAGTGTTAAGGATTACGCTGTTTATTTTTTCACTCTTGTGATAGGCGTTTCCATCTTCTACATCTTTAATGCCGTCGGAAGTCAGGCCGCCATGCTTCAGATGGAGACAAGCCGCAATGATCTCGTAAAGCTCCTGACGGGGATTCTTTCCGCAGTCAGTGTTTTTGTGGCCATAGTCCTAGCCTTCCTCATAATATATGCAAGCCTCTTCCTTATGAAGCGCAGAAACCGTGAGTTTGCGATCTACATGCTCCTGGGAATGGGAAAGGGAAAGATCTCTGCCATTCTCCTCATGGAGACACTGATCATCGGCATAGGCTCCCTTGCGGTGGGTCTTGTTGCAGGCATCGGACTTTCCCAGTTCATGAGTGCGCTGGTGGCAAATCTTTTCGATGCGGACATGACATCCTATAAATTCTCAGTTTCCGGAACCGCCATCTTAAAGACGATCATATGCTTCGCTGCCATGTATCTTTTTGTGATGATCTTTAACAGCGTATCCGTCACAAAGATGAAGCTCATAGACCTGATCCAGAGCGGCAGACGTTCCGAGACCGTTCATGCGAAGAACCCCGTTCTTTCCGTGATACTCTTCATCATAGCTTCGGCAGCTCTGGCATGGGCATATTATATGGTGGCTTACGATTTCGGAACTCTGAATGAAGTAAAGGTCGTACTCAGCATAGTGCTGGGCGCCGTTTCCACTCTGCTCATCTTCTTCTCCATATCGGGCCTTCTCTTAAGGATCTTCATGTCCTTTAAGAAGCTGTACCACAGAGGCCTGAACGCGTTCACCTTCCGTCAGATCAGCAGTAAGGTAAACACCATGATACTTTCCATGACTGTCATCTGCCTGATGCTCTTCGTAACCATCTGCGCCCTTGCATCATCTTTCTCCGTAAGAAACGCGATGAACATTAATCTGAGAAAGTACTGCCCCGCAGATGCCCAGATCGAACTCAGTGTTTACGATAAAGAGCGGAAATACGATGTCTACGTGGATATTGAAAAAGAATATAAAGAGACCGGGCTTGATCTGAACACGATTTTTGGTGAACACGTCCACTTTGCATCCTATGCAGACAAAGGCAAAACCCTTGCCGATTTCTTCGGTCCCTATCTTGAGGAGCTGACGCGGAAGTTCGCTTTTTTCAGGTTCAGTGCTCCCATGTCACTCGTTAAAGTCAGTGATTACAACGATCTCATGGATCTGTACAACAGGGACCGCATCTCACTTAAGGATAATGAGTACATGGTCATCTGCAATTACAGTTCCATGAAACAGATGCTGGATCTTCCTCTGAGTACAGCTCAGAGCATCACTGTCTTCGGTAATGAGCTGAAGCCCGCCTGCAATGAATGTGTTGACGGCTTCATCGACTTAAGCACCTCTGCTTTCTGCTCAGGCATATTCATTGTTCCCGACAATGCAGTGAATGAAACTCAGAAAGAACATGATTACTTCATCGGAAATTACAGATCCCAAGGCAAAGCAGAGATCCGTGCCATTGAAAAAGACATGAACGATTTTATCGAGAAGTCATGGACTCCCCGTATCAATAACCTGTATGGTTTCAACAGTACCGAATACGGCGGGTGTTATTTCTCATTCACCACAAGGACGGAGCTTTACGACAGTTCCATAGGAATGTCTGCCATCATCGCCTTTATCGGTCTTTACATCGGTATCGTATTCCTCATTGCCAGCGGAGCCATCCTAGCTCTTAAGACACTTTCGGAAAGCGTTGACAGCGTACCCAGATACGAAATGTTAAGAAAGATCGGCGCGGAAGAGGATTCCATCACAGGTTCCCTTTTCTTACAGACAAGTCTGTTCTTTCTTATGCCCCTTCTCCTTGCCGTGATCCACTCCTTCTTCGGAATGAAGTTTTCCTCTCAGGTACTGGAGTCCATGGGGACCGAAGGCGTTTCCATGTCCATAGCCATCACTTCACTGATACTGCTGCTGATCTACGGAGGTTACTTCCTTATCACCTTCTTCTGCAGTAAAAACATCATTAAGAACAGGATCTGACAGCATATGCCCTTCTTCATTTTTTTCTTGCTTTTATACTATATTTAGTGTAGTATGGACTTGGTTGTACACAAGAGACCATCACAAAATCCTGCAAAATGGGAAGGAAGGGGAAAGATCATGTTTAACAAAAACATTCGTGTTGCGGATATACGTGCCGGAATGATCATGGCTTCAGATGCTGTGGGCATCAACGGTGATGTTATTGTCCCCAAGAGCACCGTCCTTTCCCAGCGTTATATGGCTCGTCTCACCAATGCAGGCATAAAGACCATCAGTGTATACATACCTGACTATATTGCAACTCCGGAAGAGCTCAGAGAAAGCGCTCCTCAGGAGAACCGTCTTAAGGACACTCAGGAGTATCAGGATTTCCGTCGTGAGCTCCTGGCTGCGGCAGGGGATCTGTCCGAAGTCTTTGAGAGACTGATGATGAACCCCCGCTCCCAGATCGACTCGGAAAGCCTCATCGAATCCATAAACAGTCTTTCGGATAAGTACGGCGGAACGCTCCATGTTCTCGAGCTCCTGCAGGCATCAAGAGATTTCGATGACAGCATTTTCATCCATACGGTGGGTGTCTGTCTGATCTCGAAGATCATTGGTATCAAAGCACAGTTTACAAAAGATCAGCTTAATGATCTGCTCCTGTGCGCTATCTTCCATGACATCGGAAAGATCACCATCCCCGAGGAAACATTGAACAAGCAGGGACGGCTGACAGAAGAAGAGATGGAGGAGATCCGTTCTCACACTACTCTGGGATACAGTCTCCTTACCCAGACCTCTCTTCCCGAACATGTGAGTCTCTGCGCTCTCTACCATCATGAGCGGTTCGACGGATCGGGCTATCCCGAAGGCCTCAAAGGTCAGAACATCCCTTTCTACGCACGCTATGTTGCCATCGCGGATGTTTACTACGCCATGACATCCAAGAGACCTTACCGTGAAGACATCTGTGCCTTCGATGTCATCTCGGCTTTTGAAAAGGACGGTTACAGCAAGTACGATGCTGCGGGGCTGATCCCGTTCCTGAATTGCCTTGCCCAGTCCCTCATCGGATCTCATGTCATTTTAAATGACGGTACCGACGGAAAGATAATAATGCTTAACGAGCGCCTCACCCGCCCTATCATAAAAGTGGCTTCGGAATTTGTGGATCTCATGAAGCACACGGAACTTGAAATTATTAAGGTTATGATGTAAATAAAACCCTTCAGGGGAAAAAATAACCCGATACATCTGCATCGGGTTATTTTTTATGCTTTTTAAAGCTTCATTGTTCAGTTAAAAGAAAATCTGACAACCGCAAAGGACTGCTTCGGAAGGACCACTTTCCCGTAAGGATCCGCGGAAAACTCTTCTGTCTTCACCCTGTCCTTAAACTCAACGGAATTATATGCCCGGGGATCGTCTCCCTTAAGTAAAACGATCTCTGCACTCTTCACTTCGTTGTAATCCGTGAGATCAAAAGAAACCTCTCTGTCTTCATCCGAAGCGTTTGCTATCTTAAGGATGACTTCATCCCTCTTAGCATCGTAAGAAGCGTTGAAGAAAATCTTTTCGCCGTCGGGATCAAAATCCGAATCCGCTTCAAGATCCCAGCTTCCCACGTTGTTTGAGTACATCTTCTGAACATGGTAGCTCGGTGTCCCGTAAGCTGTCTCATCATTGAACCAGATCATATCCGGAGCCCACTGAACATAGCCTTCTCTTGCAAAAAGGGGAGCGTAGCTCGACATTACAACCACATCTGCATTTCTTTCAACACCTGTAAGGAAAGCGGCCTCAGACACAGCACCCTGCAATGTGTTTCCGCTCTTTTCGGAGCCCGGACGCTTGGGGTGAGCTGCGTACTCACCCGAGAAAACCTTCACGCTCCTGTCATAATCATCGTAGAAGTGAGTGTTCTCAAGGAACCATTCCGGAGGCATGTAGTAATGCTCATCTATGGCGTAGGTGAAATTTCTCTTGTCCCTGTTCTCACGGTAAAAATTCCAGGCCGCTTCGTATCTCTCGGTGCGGACATCGGGACCTGCGGAACCGATGAGCTTCATTTCAGGATACTTTGCATGTATAGCCTTTTCAAAGATCGTATATCTTTCAAAGAAATTCACTCTATCGGTTTCCCACTGCTCGTTTCCAATACCCATGAATTCCAGATTGAAAGGGGCGGGATGGCCCATACGTGCTCTTAATGCTCCCCATTTTGTACCCACATCTCCGTTCGCAAACTCAATGAGGTCGAGAGCGTCGTGAACATACTCATAAAATGCGGGATCCGTTGTCTCAACCAGCTCCGTTGACTGATACTGGCAGGCAAGTCCGACGTTTATGACCGGAAGCGCCTTTGCACCGATGTATTCGCAGAGCAGGAAGTACTCGTAGTAGCCCAGACCCAGAGTCTGGTTGTAGTGCGAGAACCTGCCCGTGTAATTGTTCTCTTTGTTGTTTCCGTGTACAGCCCACCGATTCCAGTTGGAAACGCGGCTCTTGGGATCTCCCACGCTGAGTTTCCATTGATATCTGTTCTCAAGGGTGTTACCCTCTATGATGCATCCTCCGGGGAAACGAAGGAAGCCGGGCTTAAGGTCCTTAAGAAGCTCTGCCAGATCTTTTCTGAAGATACCGAGAACCGCATCCTGAGGGAAGAGGGATATGAAATCAAAATCCGCTTCACCTCTTTCGGAAAGAGTGATCACAAGGTGTGCTCCCCTCACGGAATAGGGAGCGGTGAAGGAGTACCTGAACTCTCTCCAGCAATCGCCGGCGGTAACCGTAAAGGTCTTTTTGTATATGACATCTTTATCTTTTTCGATGATGACGTTGACATCCCCGCTATAGGAGGGAGTGTTCATCCAGAACACGCCGTTATAGCCGTTGCCCTTTTTCAGACAGAGACCGTCAAAGGATTTGTTTGTAAAACCCGAATTGGCTCTCAATGTCTTAAGGTGAAGGTAATGAGGGTTCTCCTTTACAAGAGGGCGCACCGTTCTCGTCTCCATCACCACAAAGGGACAATCCTTGGGATACTTGTACCATCCGTATATGCCGTCGTATTCCGGCGCATATGCATCAAAATCACCCGTAGTCCTGAAAAACTCAAAGCTCCTGTTTTCGATCATCTCTGCATAGAGACCGCCGTCAGCCGCATAATTAATGTCCTCGAAAAACAGCCCGAACATGTTGGGATTTATATCATGGGTTTTAATGTCTGATACGGTAATCTTCATATATGCTTAATTCTCTTATCTTTCGCAGTTGTTAACGGTTCTGGGGAAAGGAAGTACGTCCCTGATGTTACCCATACCGGTAAGGTACATCACGCAGCGCTCAAATCCGAGACCGAAGCCCGCATGTCTTGCGGTACCGTACTTACGAAGGTCAAGGTAGGAATCGTAATCCTCTTTCTTAAGACCCAGTTCTTCCATTCTCTTAAGGAGAAGATCGTAATTGTCCTCTCTCTGGCTGCCTCCGATGATCTCACCGATACCGGGAACCAGGCAGTCTGTAGCAGCAACTGTCTTCCCGTCGGGATTCAGCTTCATGTAGAAAGCCTTGATGTCCTTGGGATAATCCGTTACGAATACGGGGCGCTTGAAGATCTGCTCAGTGAGATAGCGCTCATGCTCCGTCTGGAGGTCACAACCCCATGAAACCTTGTAATCGAATTCATCATTGTGCTCCTCGAGAAGCTTGATGGCTTCCGTGTAAGTCACACGACCGAATTCGGAATTCATTACATGTGTAAGTCTCTCGATGAGACCTGTGTCAACGAACTGATTTAAGAACTTCATCTCTTCCGGAGCGTTCTCGAGAACGTAGCGGATGATGTACTTCAGCATGCTTTCCGCAAGGATGATGTCATTATAAAGATCCGCAAAGGCGATCTCGGGCTCGATCATCCAGAACTCAGCAGCATGACGTGTGGTGTTGGAATTCTCTGCTCTGAATGTGGGGCCGAAGGTGTAGATGTTCTTAAATGCCATTGCATAGTTTTCACCGTTAAGCTGTCCGGAAACAGTGAGGTTTACGGGCTTATTGAAGAAATCCTTTGAGAAATCCACTTTACCGTCTTCTGTCTTGGGAAGATTGTTCAGGTCAAGAGTTGTAACCTGGAACATTTCTCCGGCGCCTTCGCAGTCACTTCCCGTGATGATGGGTGTGTGAACGTAAACGAAATCCCTTTCCTGGAAGAACTTGTGAATAGCGTAAGCAGCAAGGGAACGGATCTTGAACACTGCTTCAAAGGTGTTGGTCCTGGGACGAAGGTGTGTGATCGTTCTCAGGTACTCCAATGTGTGGCGCTTCTTCTGAAGAGGATAATCGGGTGTGGATTCGCCTTCGATAAATACGGAAGTAGCCTGGATCTCAAAAGGCTGCTTTGCTTCGGGAGTGGGAACGAGAGTTCCCGTTGCGATGATAGCGGAGCCAACATTCAGTTTGCTGACGCTTTCAAAGTTTTCCATGGTGTCATGATAAACGATCTGAAGAGGCTCAAAGAAGGTTCCGTCATTCAGAACGATGAAACCGAAGCTCTTTGAATCTCTGATGCTTCTTACCCATCCGCCTACGGTAACTTCCTTACCGAGGTATTTTTCTTTGTCGCGGAAGATCTCGCGCACGTTTGTAATCTTGCAATCCATTTTCTATGTATTCCTTTCATTATCTGCGATATTCCGCAGCTATTTTTTCAAAGACCGGCAGAGCCCGTTCTATGGTCTCTGTCTGAACACAATACGCAATGCGCACATGTCCGGGACATCCGAAATCCCTTCCGGGAACCAGGAGAAGATCGTACTTCTTTGCCCTTTCGCAGAAGGCGACTTCATCCTCTTCCAAAGCTCTCGGGAACATATAGAACGCTCCCATGGGCTTAACGCAGGAGTAACCCGCTTTGATCAGGCCCTCATAGAGGATGTCTCTGTTTTTGTTGTATATGGAAATGTCGGCTGTTTTGTCGGCACATTTTCCCGCAACCCTCTGAAAAAGGGATGGGGCATTAACGTATCCCAAAATTCTGCCGGCGCCGCAGACTGCAGCGTAAACATCTTTGCAATCATCCATCTCGTCGGGGACAAGCACGTATCCGATTCTTTCCCCGGGAAGAGAAAGGGATTTTGAGAAGGAATAGCATATGAATGTATTTCGGTAGTACTTGGTTACAAAAGGGAGACTGATCCCGTCAAACACGATCTCTCTGTATGGCTCGTCGGAGATCAGATAGATGGGATGACCGTACTTTTCGGATGCTGTTTCGAGAAGTGCGGCCAGTTTTTTGATCGTGTCTTCCGAATAGACTGCTCCGCTGGGATTGTTGGGGCTGTTGATGATGACCGCCTTGGTGTTTTTTGAAAGGCTTCTTTCAAATTCCGTAAAATTGATCTGAAAATCCGAAGGTTCCGCGGGGATCAGAACACATCTGCAATTGACGGTGTTTTCGATCCAGCACTTGTATTCCGGAAAGTATGGCGCGGGAACAATGAATTCGTCACCGGGACAGGCGATGGCCTTAAGGACGATGCAAAGCGATGCTGCAGCTCCCACGGTCATATAAAAATTGTCCCTGTTAAACTTTGTTCCAAAACGTGAATTCAGGCTGTCTGCCATTGCCTGTCTCACCCATTCCAGTCCGGTGGCGGAAGTGTAGCCATGAAGGACCTCGGCCCTTTCCTCTGCCACAAACCTTTTTATCTCCTCTGTCACACAGTCGGGAGGCGCAACGCTGGGATTTCCCAGGGAAAAATCAAAGATGTTCTCCCTTCCAACGATCTTGGCTCTCTGATTACCGTATTCAAATATTTCTCTGATAGTCGAGCGCTTTTTTCCAAGGCCCGTCATAGCCTCTGATATCATACTTTAAATCTGTAACCCTTTCCCCAGATGGTCTCGATGTACTGAGGATTTGTGGCGTCCTCCTCGATCTTCTCTCTGATCTTTTTAATGTGAACGGTAACGGTGGCAATGTCGCCGTCGCTGTAGGATTCCATTTCCCAAATGCGGTTAAAGAGCTCTTCTTTTTCAAAAACTCTGTCGGGATGCTCCGCAAGGAATGTAAGAAGGTCAAATTCCTTCTTCGTAAGATTCTTTTCTTCACCGTTAATGAAAACTCTGCGGGAAGCCTTGTCGATCTTAAGGCCTCTGATCTCAATGATCTCACCTGCTCTGCCGCCGTCTCCGGAAAGACGTTCAAAACGTGCGATGTGAGCTTTTACACGGGCAACCAGCTCGTTGGGGCTGAAGGGTTTTGTCATGTAATCATCCGCACCGAAGCCCAGGCCTTTGATCTTGTCAATGTCCTCTTTCTTAGCGGAAACCATGATGATGGGAACATTCTTCTTTTCGCGGACCTGCTTGCAGATCTCAAATCCGTCCTCGCCCGGGAGCATAATGTCTAAGATCAAAAGATCGTAATCTTTTTCCAATGCATCCCTGAGACCGCTTCTGCCGTCAGCATCCACGTTAACGGTGTATCCGTTTAACTCAAGATAGTCTTTCTCAAGCTCTGCGATGGACGCATCATCTTCAACAATTAAAATTTTAGCCATTTTTCTTCTGTGCTCCTTTCTTAACCGTGAACGAGATCGTGGTTCCGCTTCCCAATTCACTTTTTACAAAAACCCTGCCTTTGTGTTCTTTGACTATTTTATCTACTATGGCCAGACCAATTCCGGTTCCTGCCCGGCCTGATGTCCTTGATTTATCGGCTCTGTAAAACCTTTCGAAAATGTGGGGCTGAGCCTCTTTGGAAATCCCTATACCGTTGTCGATGACAGAGATCCTGACCGAATCCCAGGAGTCCGTGAGCTTTACGATGATCTGTCCGTGAACATCCTCTCTTCTGTACTTGACCGCATTTCCGATAAGGTTGTTCATTACCCTTCGTATCTGCTCGCAGTCTATCGACACCGTGGTCAAAGGATCGATCTCGGAAACAAATTTCACCGTAAAGTCCTTCATTTCCAGCTCGATGGCATACTCATCCACACAATCCCTGAAGTAATTCACCGCGCTGACCTTTTCAAAATTATAGGGCAGCTTGTTGTTGTCCAGTTTTGCATAGTAGGAAAGCTCATCTACCAGAAGGGTCATGTCGGTAGCTCTTACCATGATGGTCTTGAGATACCTGTCACGTTTTTCCTTAGTGTCCGCCACTCCGTCAAGCATACCTTCCGCGTACCCTTTTATGGCTGTAAGGGGAGTTTTCAGATCGTGGGAAACATTACTGATCATTTCCCTGACATCCTGCTCGTATTGTTCCCTTTGATCTATCTGAGTTTTCAGATGGACTCTCATTTCTTCGAAGTCATTGCACAGCTGACCGATCTCGTCATTTTTTTCTCTTTTTACGCTGTACTTGAGATTTCCCTGACCGATCTGTCTTGTGGCGAAGCGGAGATTCTCCAGTGGATGGATGATGCTGTCATTCAGCCACTTGAACAATGCAGCGGCCACCACTCCGATAGCTATGATCGAAATGCCCACGCCGATCAAAAAAGATCTTGTCATTCTGTAAAACAGAGCGGAAGCCTCGGTGATTATCAGAAAGCAGCCCTCACTTCCGTCAGTGTAATTAACGTTTCCGTGTTTCACCAGAACGGGACTGTTGCCGTTGACATACACAGCGCCGTCAAAGGATGCGCTCTTTGTCTCTATGGCGGTATGGACCGAAGTCCTTACCTTTTCGAAAGCCTCTTCATCACCCACAAAGAGTTCTGTTCCGTTCTTTTCCACAACCAGATAGGAAAACTTTGTCATGAGAGTGGCATTCATCTTCTCAATCCATTTTTGATTCTCAAGTCTCTCGGGATACCTTGCCACCGTCGTACTTAACTCATTGTACTCACTTTGCGTGAGCTGAGTGAGCGCATGTACCGGCTGGGTGATGATTGCAAGGGTTCCGATACCTCCCGACCTGAATCCGTGCAGTCCGATGCCCATGGCAAGGATACCGATACCGCCCAAAACGGTACATGGAGTCAGGATCATTACGAGAAATGCGATGAAAATTTTCTTTTGCAGATTCATAAATCCTCCACAGCATGTCCCCTATCCATACTTAATTGTTGATTATAACACATTTATTAATATTTTGTATATACAGATAAAATTTTTGTTACAGTACAAATATGAGCAATTTCAAACCCACTCCGAAAGCCTGTTATCAATGAGTTTTAACATGTTGTATATATGTGAACGGTTTCCGTGTTTACAGGCATCTTTCCGCATATTTACAAGTTAATGTTCACGCCACGGTCAAAACATGTTTTGACCGTGGTATTCTGCGAAGCAGAATATGTCGGTAACAAGCCGTTTTTTGAAAATGTATTTTCAAAAACGGCTTAGTACCGACACATCTGTGAACATTAACCTAAACAAAAGATATCCGAATCTATGTAGTATTCCCTCTGCAAAGGCCTTTGTTAGCCCGCGCTAACCATATGCCTGTCTCTTAAATTTAGCAGAGTTCCGCATATGGCGCCCCATGTTGTTTTATCTTGACAAAACTGTGATTTGAGATATTATAGAAGGTAGCATATTATGTGCTGAAACCATTTTATATTTTTTTTCATTAAAGGAGACTTATGGATAAAAGATTATTTACATCCGAGTCAGTTACGGAAGGACATCCCGACAAAGTCTGCGATAATATTTCGGATGCCATTCTGGACGCCATCATGGAACAGGATCCCATGGCGAGAGTAGCCTGCGAAACAGTCTGCTCCACCGGTTTTGTTCTTGTAATGGGTGAAATTACAACCAAAGCAAACGTTGATTATCAAAGCATTGTCCGTAAAACCGTTTGCGATATAGGTTACACCAGCTCGGAAATCGGCTTCGACGGAAACACTTGCGGCGTCATGATCGCGCTTGACAGCCAATCTCCCGACATCGCAATGGGCGTGGACAAGGCCCTCGAAGCAAAACAAGGTAAAATGACCGATGAAGACATCGCAGCCATCGGCGCAGGAGATCAGGGTATGATGTTCGGTTACGCAACGAACGAGACCGAAGAACTTATGCCTTATCCCATTTCACTTGCACACAAGCTCACAAGACAGCTTACAAAGGTACGTAAAGAAGGAACTCTTCCTTACCTTCGTCCCGACGGAAAATCACAGGTTACCGTTGAGTACGATGAAGCGGGACATCCCGTTCACATCGATGCTGTCGTTATCTCGACACAGCACGCTCCCGAGATCCCTCAGGAACAGATCCATGCTGACGTCGCAAAGTACGTTATCGATCCTGTGCTTCCGCCCTCACTTGTTGACGGAAACACCAAATTTTTCATAAACCCCACCGGTCGTTTTGTTGTGGGCGGTCCCAACGGAGACTCCGGACTTACCGGAAGAAAGATCATCGTTGACACCTACGGCGGATACGCAAGACACGGCGGCGGAGCCTTCTCGGGCAAAGACTGCACCAAGGTTGACCGTTCCGCATCCTATGCGGCCCGTTATGCAGCAAAGAATGTTGTTGCAGCAGGTCTCGCAGACAAGTGTGAGATCCAGCTTTCCTACGCTATCGGCGTGGCAGAGCCCACTTCCGTAATGGTGGACACCTTCGGAACAGGAAAACTTTCCGATGTTGCTCTCACAAAGGTTATCAGAGAGAACTTCGATTTTCGTCCCGCAGGCATCATCAAGATGCTGGACTTGAGAAGACCCATCTACAAGCAGACTGCCGCTTACGGACATTTCGGAAGAACTGACATTGACCTTCCCTGGGAGAAAACAGACAAGGTCGATGTTCTTAAGAAATACTTACTGTAACAATAAACCCCCTATCAGAGCTAAAACAGTTGCCGGGAGGCTCAGGTGAAGACCGAAAAGATTTCAATAACAAAAGTAAAACCCGGAATGATCTTAACCGAGGATGTGTACAACGCAGCAGATCAGTTGGTACTCAGCGAAGGCACCGTACTTTCCGATCACAGCATCACACGTCTTAAGTTCTATTCCATTCGCGAGGTGACCGTTTCCTACGAGGTCAAAAAGCACGTACAGAAGCCCAAGAAGGAACCCGAAAAATTTGTAAGTTACACCGAATTCGTCAAGAAGAGCGATGACTTCAAAAACTTTTCGAGTACTTATGCACGCTCTCTGAACAGCGTAGAAGACCGGATGAGAGCATTTGCAGCAACGGGAAAGGGTCTCGATACCGATGTCCTTCTGAACAACGTAGCCGATGTTTACAGCACGGTTGCCAGCCACGGTCAGCTTTTCGACATGCTGATGTGCATCAGGGATCTTGATGACATCACCTTCGTCCATGGTCTGAACGTAGCCATCATCTGTACTGTATTTGCTCAATGGCTCGGCTTTAACAGAAAAGATTCCGATACACTGATCCTGTCCGGACTTCTGCATGACATCGGAAAACTCTCGGTTCCTGAAAGTATACTGAAGAAAAAAGGTGCACTGACCGCAGAAGAATTCGACATCATCAAAGGTCATGCAAAAGCGGGGTACGATCTTCTTAAAGACATCAATATCGATCCCAGGATTCCCATCGCCGCTCTGCAGCACCACGAGCGCTCAGACGGTTCGGGCTATCCCGACGGTCTTATGGCCAGTCACATCAATGAGTTTGCAAAGATCATCGCCATAGCGGATGTTTACGATGCCATGACGGCAGCAAGAAGCTATCGTGGTCCCATCTGTCCTCTGGAAGTGTTAAACATCTTTGAAAACGACGGACTTTCCAAATACGATCCGAAATTCCTTCTCACCTTTATGGAACACGTTATCTCCACCTACCTTAACCAGTACGTGCTCTTAAGTAACGGCCAGATCGGTGAGATCGTAATGGTCAACAAGCATTCTCCCGCCCGTCCCATCGTCAGACTCCTGAATTCGGAGTGTATCGATCTTTCGGCGGACAGAGAAGTCAGCATCGTCGGTATCGTTTAAACAGGCATTAAAAGAGCGGCACTTAAATGCCGCTCTTATTTTTTCATATTATTTTCGATTTTCAGCCGACCCTCATCTTAAACTTTCTCAGGGCCTTTTCGTCCTCACTGTCCATCTTTTTGATCACTCCGCCGAGCTTTGTAAGCTTCTGCTCAAATCCCTCGTAACCGCGTTCAACATACTCGATGTTCTCAACTACGGTAACTCCTTCGGCAGTAAGTCCCGCAATAACAAGTGCAGCACCGGCACGAAGGTCCGATGCGAAGACCGTGGCTCCGCTCAAAGACTCAACCCCGTCAACAACAGCCGTGTTTCCGTCTACCTTGATGGAAGCTCCCATGCGCACCAGTTCATCCACGTACTTGAAACGGGCTTCAAAAATGCTTTCCGTGATAACGCTTGTGCCGCTGGACAATGCCAGGAGCATCGTCATCTGGGGTTGAAGGTCCGTGGGAAATCCGGGATAAGGCATAGTTTTGATGTGGGTGTTTCCCGTTCTTTCGGAAGTATAAACATGAACCGCATCATCTCTTTCTTCCACGCAGGCTCCCATTTCAATGAGCTTGGCGGAAACCGCTTCCAGATGCTTGGGGATGACGTTGTAGATCACGATGTCTCCGCGTGTTGCGGCGGCAGCGATCATGAATGTTCCCGCCTCGATCTGATCCGGGATAACGGAATAGGTGCTTCCGTGAAGTTTCTCCACTCCCTGTATCCTGATAACGTCGGTTCCGGCGCCTTTGATGTTGGCACCCATGCTGTTCAGGAAGTTTGCCACGTCAACCACGTGGGGCTCCTTCGCAACATTTTCTATGATAGTCTGTCCTTTTGCAAGAACAGCTGCAAGCATAATGTTAATGGTTGCGCCTACGCTGACAACGTCAAGGAAGATGTGTGTTCCTTTCAGTTCTTTAGCTTCAGCCATCACCATACCGTGTCTGATCTCAACCTTTGCACCCAGCTTTTCAAAGCCTTTTATGTGCTGGTCGATGGGACGGTTTCCGATGTTACAGCCACCGGGAAGGACAACCTGTGCCTTCTTAAAGCGTCCGAGCAAAGCTCCTATCAGATAGTAAGATCCCCTGATCTTTCTCAGGTATTCATTGTCGAGTGAAAGAGGCGAGATCCCCTTTGCATTGATCCTTACGGAATGAGCATCCTTTCTCTCAACCTTAGCACCGATCTCTTCCATAGCCCGAAGAAGGAAATCGATATCTTTAATGTTAGGAACGTTGTTCACCGTTACTGTCTCTTCGGTCAGTGTAGTAGCCGCCAAAATTCCCAGAGCGGAATTCTTTGCTCCTCCGATTGTAACTTCGCCATGTAACGGCGAGCCTCCCTTAATCACATATTGATCCATCAAAAAGCTCCCAAGGATAATAGTCAGGCTTTCATCTATCCCTCATATAGCGAATAACCTGCATAGAATTTTTATCGGACGTGCCGATAACCCAATCTTTATATTAATTCATATGCCTGCTTTTGTAAAGCAATTTTTTCTTCTTTTCAACCTAAATAAAGTATGTTAAAATACCGATATATCAATATGTAGTAAAATCATTTTCTGACATTTTGGTTGTGAACAGACAGAAATACAGGAATTTCCGACGGAGGCATGTAAATGGACTTTATCAATATCGAATCCACTCCTCAAGAGGTAGAAGGAAAAGTAAAACAAAAACTGAAATTTAAAACAGGCAAGTTCGTTTGGCGCATCAAATTCTCCGCGCCTCTCGACCCTGCCTCTGTTAATAACAATAATCTCAACGTTACGGACATGAGCGGTGCCAAGCTCCAGACCTCGATCCACTACAACAGTGACACCCAGGAGATCGAGATCGAACCTTTGGCCGCTTATGCCAAGGATTCGTCCTACAACCTGAACGTTTCCAAAAACGTCCGTTCTGTAGGCGGTCAAACCTTAAAGACCGATGTTTCCATCACCTTCAAGGTTTGATGTCCTCTTCCAAAATTACCAGATTGTAATTTTCCATGGTCGCCTCGGCGGCCATTTTTAATATTTCCGGCGCAAGGCGTTTGTCTGCCTTTGCCACCGCGTTCTGAGCCAGCTCAAGGGCTACGGGCAGTTTTGCTTCTCCCGCTGCCGTTCTTCTTGCTATCTGCTTTTTAAGTGCCTCCGCAGCATTTGACTCTATGGAGTAATCCGCTTCCGTAAACACATCATAGGCAAATCCCATAAGTTCATCCACGCTGTACTTGGGCAGATGTATCCTGTTATTGAACACACCGTTAAACCGCTCGTTGTTTCTGAAGAGGCTGTTGATCCTCTTCATGTTGTCCTCAAGGATCAGACAGGTGTCCGTTCTCTTCTGTCCGTAGAGATCCACCAGTGTTCTCAGGCTTACACTCGTAAGAGCTCCCGCATTTTCCACCAGGATATTGCAATTCTTAAGATCTTCGGATCTGCCGATCAGGTCTATGCGATTCAGCTTTTCCGCATTGATCTTTGCGGTTTTTTCGTACCTGACAGCACCGATACCATGCATGAGTCTGATCATTGTAACCGCGAGAGTGCTCTTTCCGCTCTTTTCTTCGCCTGTAACCACAAAACAAAGAGCTCCCTTTTCGTTGGCTGCCAGTTCAAGGGATTTGAGGATAGACCTTCTCAGCTCGTCGATCCTGAAAAAGTTACCGCAAAGTCCTTCCACGTCCACTCCGTTACCGGTGATCAATTCACGGAGCTTTCCTTCTTTGATCTCCGAGGGTGAGTAGTTCATCTTCGGGGCATACAAAACGTACTGAGGCATGGATCTCTCAAAGCGTCTGCTGTTCAGTTCTCTCATAAAGCACTCTTCCAGCACGCTCTTGGATCGCTTCAGGCGGTTAATGTCTTCTTCATCATCTATATCTTCTTCGGTGTTGCCGAAATTTCTTCCTATTTCATCAACGGAAATCTCCCCAACGTCGTATTCTTCCTCTTCCTCGTTCATCCCCGTTTTCAAAAACTTTGCAAAAGCATTTTCCTCTTCGGTCTCAACCCTGACTTCATGCTCCTCATTTACTTGAGCTTCCGAAACCTCTTCCGATCCCTCTTCTGAAACTGCCTCTGTTTCCGGAATCTCCTCTGCATTTTCAGGCTCGGTTTTCGGATGAAGCTCTCTCGGGATCGCGTCGATCTCGGGTTCCGTATGATCTACGGTGATCTCCTCTATCTCCGGAGCCGAATGCTCAACTGTGATCTCTTCTATCTCAGGATCGGAGTGCTCGGCTGTGATCTCCTCTATCTCCGGATCCGGAGTCTCCGCCATGGTCTCTGCCACGGCCTCTGCCAATGTCTCTTCGACATTCGCAGCATCGGTTTCCTCCCCGGCTTCCTCTGCTTTTTCCTCCTCTATGATGTCCCGAACCCCCTGTGCGATGTCCTCAAGTCCGTAACTCGATGTGGCTGCAATGATCTCGGATGCGGGATCATCCGGTGAAGGCTCCGTGAAGACTGCGGTTTCCACCTGAACAGCGGCAAGGTCCTTCGCTTCTTCTCCGGGGTGTGCCATCTCCTCCGCGGCCATAACCTCAACCCCGATACGCCTCTCACGGGCAGAAACCGAATTCTTGATCTCCTCCGCAGTGACTTCTCCGTTGTAGTACGCGAGAAGCATTGATGCTTTGGAAGCCACGAGACTCATCTTAAAGGCATTTACGATCTTTTCGCACTCTGCCTTGCATTCCTCCTCCATGCCGGCTTTGTAGTACTGCTTTGCCAGCTCGTAGGCCCATTTTTCGGTGTACTCGTTCCGATTGATCCTCTTCAGTGCTTCGATCACACTCTGCCGGTCCGCGTCCTTTTTCTTCAGTATCCTGTAGGCATATACCGCGCAGCTGTATTCATCATGGGCCGGCAATGCGGAATACTCTGCCAGATACTCTTCCGCATCTTTGATATGCCCTGTCTCCAAACACACATCCATCACGTCATGATACATGAGGTTGGAGGGTCGCCGGCTGTATGCCTTCTTGAACAGTTTCTCCGCATGGGTGAAATCACCTGTCTTGCCGTAGGTTTTGGCAAGTGCGATGAAGTCGGATGCGGTCCTCGCGTGCTTCTCTCTTATCTGGGGAAGCAGCGCGACAGCCTCATCGTATTTCTCGTCGGCCAGAAGTTCTTTTAATCTGTCAAAATTCCGGTCATTCATTTCTTAAATTACATCTCCTTGTAAAGTTTCAACGTACTAAGCATAATTTCCGGTATTTCTATCTTGTTCTTTTCAATGGCACGGTATCTGAGCTCCAGCTCTTTTACCTTTTTCAAAGCCTCTCTGTTGTACCTTCCGATGGCATCGGCAAATGCGGGCTGTGTTTCCAGATTAGCCCTTATCTCCTTATTAAATGGACAATAGACTGCCAGTATCTCTCTGGAAGGTTTGTTCAGCTTCATGCCTCCCTGGGATTCAAACTTGACCCACTGTTCGTAGTCCTGCACGAAGACTTCCCGTGCATTGTTCTTGCCCTTAAGGAGCTGTGCCTTGATCTTTTCTTTCTTGTCGTCCGTCAGTTCCCTGTTCTTTCTGTAGTACTGAATGTAATCATAGTACTCGGAAGTGAGGGACTTGAAATGTATGTTATTCCATGCCGAGCCCTGCATAGTCCTGCAAAGCTCCCAGCGGAAACGTGCCAGATTCCTGATGTAGAGATCGTCCAGAGATCCTTCCTGAAGAATGGGGAAAAGGAAACGTCCGGAGCTGTCACGATGCTTGCAGCTGATCTCCTGCCACATTGTGGCATTTGCGCCGAAGCAGGGGAAAAGGATGATGTCCGGTCCCACTTCCAGCATGATGGTCTCTTTTTCTATGCCCAGCTTCTTGTCCGCGAAAAGAAGCTCGCGATGGTAGGCAGAAAAATCAAGTTCCCGGTAACGCTGTACCGTCTGACCCATTCTGTCCTTTGTGATCAGGGCTTTCAAAAGACTTCCCGAGATCTGTTCGCTGCAGAGAATGGGCACAAAAGTGGTCAGGGAGCCGTTTACTATACGCTCGGTGTACTTGAACATGTTAAAGATCTCGAAATCCAGCTTTTTGCTCTGATCCGCCTGGCGTGCCCTGGCTTCGGCTTCATCGATCTCTCTTGTTTTAAGAAGTTCTCGGAGAGACTCGTTGTACTCCAGATCAAATTCATTCTTTGAAGGCTCTCTGCGTCCTTCGTAGACGGCTTTGAGCCATTCGGGCATAGTATAGATGTGGCAGAAGTAATTCTGCTTCGTCTTAAAATTCAGTTTGCAAAGTTCGACAGCCTGCTCCTTTGTGAGCAGTCTCTCATCCGTAAATCCGAAATTCAGGAAAAGCTCTACGGGTTTGGGTAATCTGCTGCTGCTCAGGCTTGCAATGAAAACTTCCTTGTAGATCTTGTAGAACTGATCCGCGATCTTACGTCTCAGCTTTCTCTCATTGTCTTCACTGCTGAGCCTGTCCTTAAGGTCCGCAAAGGCATTTATGTCATTTTCAAAATCCTTCGCGTCTCCTTCCTGTATCTTACCAAAGGCAAGAATGGTCCTTAAGGAGTTCTTAAGGCTTCTGTAAAGGTCCTCATCCGCTGCCGCATCGTCCACGGAAACATCTGCTTCCACTTCCGCACCGCTGTTCATGGATTCCATGACCATTTTTAGTCTTTCTTTCTTGACCGGCTTTGCACAGCCCATGCAGTCCACTACCGTTTTCTCAGCCTTGATGTAGAAATCCCTGAGTGTTTCGCAAAGGCTCTCAAGTGACTTGTCCGGCCTTCCCGTCTTTTCAAGTTCCTTATACAGCTGAACGCATCTGTTTAAAAGATTGTTCTCGCCTTCGTTGTAGATTATCGAATAAAACTCGTTTATGTATGCACCCACATTTATGGTGTTGTCAAGCATTCCCAAAAACGCAGAGCTCGTTTCCCTGACGGTTCTCATGACCATTTCCAGAGAATCGCCGTAGAAAGCTTTTACCACATTTCCCGGCACCATGGAAAGTTCCAGATAGTAATCCCTTTCATTCTGGGGAACCGGCTGAGGATCCACGTAGGCTTTCAGTTCGTCTATGCCCGTGAGGTCCGCAATGGCCATGCCGCCGTTTTTGCAGGCTTTCACGTACTTGTCGTAGCTGTCGCTCAGGGTGCTGTAGAGCTTGGGAGCGAGAGCCAGATAGCGCTCGTTGATCTTCATGATCTCGCCGTAAAGTCTTGTAAGGGATGTTACCACCAGACCCTTGTAATCCTTGTTGCTGGTGGAGAGCATGGACTTAAGCCCCTCGAATTCCACTACCGGAAAGGCATAGATCATGCAGTTGGGACCGGCTATGTAATTCAAAAGATAGCGTCTGTTCACACTGTCGGGAATTCCGATGAAGGTTCCGGTGGGCAGATCTGTTTTTACAAAGTCGTTCTGTGCCGTAACCGAGCCCTTGATCACCGCGCAAATGCAGCTCATGGGATCTTTTTCTTCAAAGATAACGGTGCCCTTCGGTACGATGTTTGCTTCTCCGATTTTTAAAGGATAACTGCTCATTTTAACCTCCGACTCTCAGGAATTGGTCAAGCCTTACAAGTCTTGTCTTTCTTCGTTTTCGGTTTTTCCGGCTTTTTTGATCTCCGCATTTCTCGCCCTCAGATCCTTAAAAAAATCCGTGAGCATGGCGGAGCACTCTTCTTCCAGCACGCCTTCCGTAAGCTCCACCTGATGATTGAAAGCGTCGTTCTGCAAAATGTTAAGGATGGATCCGGCGCATCCTGCCTTGGGATTCCTGCATCCGATGATGCATCTTCTCATCCTGGCCTGAACAATGGCCCCCGCGCACATCTGGCAGGGTTCCAGAGTAATATAGATGTCGCAATCCTCCAGCCGCCAGTCCTTAATGACCTTTCCCGCCTTAGCGATGGCTTCGATCTCGGCGTGGGCCAGAGTTGTCTTCTTTTTCTTTCTCTTGTTGTATCCTCTTCCGATGATCTTCCCTTCGTACACGATCACGCATCCGATGGGAACCTCACCGATGTTTCTTCCGCGCTTCGCCTGATTTATGGCTGCACGCATATATTTTTCGTCCTGTGTCAATTTCATAAACTGTTCTTTTCTTCTTAAATCAAAGCGTGAAGTACAGGATCTCCGTTTCCGTTTCAAAGCCCAGCTTACCGTAAAGCCTGCAGGCGATCACATTGGGGCTTCCCACCTGAAGGTAAAGCTTGGTATCCCTAAAGGCATACATGATGCTCTTCATGTACTTTGTTCCGTAGCCTTCATGCCTCATGTCTTCTCTGACTTCCACCCCGTAAATGTACATTCCGTCATTTAAGGGCCTGAGCTTCGCCGTGAACACGCCCTTATCTCCGGACTCCACGATGATGGTCTCTTCCTCTTCTTCAACTCCGTTGGTCAGAAGGATCTCTGCTCCCGCTTCTTCTTTTCTGTCTCTGTCGGGGGCCAGGGAAAACATGTACTCACTTCTTGAAAGCTTTAAGATCCTGCTTTCTCTCATCGCCTTTTCAAGCTCCGAGCCGCCTTCCGCAAGCATATAAACCCTGTGCACGTCTTCCTTTGCAAGTTTCTTCTGTGCCTTTAAAGCCAGGGCTTCCAGCTTACGAACTTTAGGCTTCCCGCCGCAGTCCGTGATCTTTATCTCCGCTTCGCCGTTCCCCAAAAGGAAGCATCCGGCAAGCATATGCCTGTAGGACAGTTCTGCTTCGTCTTCAGAAGTAAAAACCAATTTCATAAAGCCTCCGAAAGTTCCGCGAATTTTTCGAGAGTCAGTTCCTCTCCGCGTACAGTTTCCTTAAAGCCGCATTTTTTAAGGGCATCCAGGATCCGTTCCTTGGTATAGACACTGCCGAGATCGGCCGTAAGACCGTTCACCAGCGTCTTTCTTCTGTGATTGAAGGATGCACGGATCAGGGCAAACATCTTCCTGTCGTCCGTCACCTTCACAGGCTTTTCCTCATGAAGCTTCAGGCGGATCACCGCGGATTGCACGTTGGGACGGGGCATGAAGCAGTTCTGGGGCACGTAGGCCGCGATATAAGGGTCGGCGTAGTACTGAACAGCCAGTGAAAGAGCGCCGTAGTCCTTGGTACCGGGTCCGGCCTGCATGCGTTCAGCCACCTCCGTCTGCACCATGACCGTAATGTTCTCGATGGGGATGTGCTCCTCAAAAAGCTGCATGATGATAGGGGTGGTGATGTAGTAGGGGAGGTTTGCCACAACTTTGATCTTCCTGCCGCTGTTTCTCTCCTGAACCAGTTTATTGAGATCCATTTTCAGGATGTCTTCGTTGATGATGGTCAGATTATCGTAAGCCTTTAATGTGTCTTCCTGCAGTATGGGGATCAGGTTTTTGTCGATCTCAACCGCCACAACCTCTCTCGCCTTTTCGCAAAGAAACTGGGTCATCGTGCCGATGCCGGGGCCGATCTCCAAAACGAAATCCTCCGGCCCGATCTCCGCCGCATTTATGATCTTGTCCAGTACATGCTGATCTATAAGAAAATTCTGCCCGAATCGCTTTTGAAAGACAAATCTGTATTTGTTAAGAATCTCTATGGTTTCCTTCGGATCTATTAAATATCCCATGGTTCTCCCTGTTTCCGATTTTATTTGAAAGAAGCACATTCTTCTCCACATTAGAGTGATTATAACAATATTTTTCTTGTAATTCAAGGGTGCAGCGCCACTCTGTAGTAAGTTTAATAGTAAGTTTATTACTGTTCACGATCGGACGACATAGAAACTTTCCAAGCAGAACAGGATAAATTGATGTAGCTGTTCGCAACAGCCGATACAAGAAGCCGCCCGAAAGCTTGCTTTCAAGGGCGGGTTTTTGTGTCGGCAGTAGCTGCGTAGCAGCGTGCGCACAAGCTGTCAAGCTTGTGCGGGCGAACAATTACTCCCCCTTCACAAAACACTTGAAATATCCCCTAAAGTGGCTTAAACTTGTAGCAAACAATTATTTCCCCACCCAAGGATGAAGAGATGGAAAACACATTTAAGAGAGAACACACTGATTACACACTGAGCCCCTATACAGGTCTCACGAGAGATTCATTTATTGATGCCGCGAAGTACCTGATACGAGGCTTTTTTTCAGGCATTAAGGACATAGATTCCGTTCCTGTTGTAACAAGAACGGAATTTGACATCACCTACCCCCATAAAAACGCAGGCCCGGAGCAGCTTGACCGTGAAAGAAGAGCCGAGATCTTTGAAGGACTCGCACGGTCCATGTTCATCGCAGCGCCACTGATCCATGAAGAGCCGGATCTTAAAGTCAACGGCTTTTCTTTACGCGAGTACTACAAAAAGCACATTCTAAAGGTCGCAACCTCCGGGAACGACGAAAGCGCGGGAAGCTACGATGAGATGATGAAGAGTGCGGGAGGGAATCCATATGCCTGCTTTCAACAGACGGTTGAAACCTGCGCACTTGTGATCTGTCTGGACATCTGTGAAAAAGAGATCTGGGAGGATTACTCACAGGGCGAGCGCGATGTGATCGCGGAATTCCTTTCGGGCTACGCCCACCACATGACAGTACCCCAGAACTGGCGGCTTTTCAACATGCTGGACCTGGCTTTCCTAAAAAAACACGGCTATGAAGCAAATGACGATATCATGCTGGATCATGCTCTCGCCATAAAGGATTATTACGTCGGAAACGGATGGTTCAGGGACGGGCAGAGCTTTGACTACTACTCCTGCTGGGCATTCAATGTCTATGCACCCATATGGTGCAAATGGTACGGCTACGATAATATGCCTGAGATCGCGGCTTTTTTCGAGAACGCATCCAACGAGCTTATGAAGACCTACCCCGCTTACTTCGGCCGAAACGGCTTCGTGAACATGTGGGGAAGAAGCTGCATATACAGAAACGCGGCTGTAAGCCCTCTGGCTGCCAATTTCTTTTTCAAAAATCCCACGGCAGATCCCGGAGTCTGCAGGCGTGTGACTGCAGGCGCATTATTACAGTTTCTTGAAAGAGAAGACTTTTTGTCGGGCGGAGTGCCTTCACTCGGATTCTACGGTCAGTTCCCGCCTCTTGTTCAGGGCTACTCCTGCGCAGAATCTCCCCTTTGGCTGGGTAAGGCCTTCCTGTGCCTTGAGCTCCCGAAGGATCACCCTTTTTGGACAGCCAAAGAAAAAGACAACTTTGAAGGCCTCTCGGGCAATGATGTGAGGACGAACGTTCTGGACGGCCCGGGACTTGTGTTCTCGAACCACGCCGCAAACGGCGAAACCATCCTCAGATCAGCAAAAGTGATCAAAAACAAAAAAGACTTTCATGGCATGCAAAACTATGCAAAGCTTTGCTATAACACGGATTTCCCCTGGGACAGCGCATTCATCCGGGACCTGAACGTGATCCCCATGAGCTATACAATAAAGGACGCTTCCATGACGGAAGCAAAGACAGCCAATGCACTTTACCATTGCGGTGTAAAAGACGATGTTTTTTACAGAAGAGCCTTCTTTGACTACGAAACGGAGACAGAGATGCACTGGATCGATGCCATGGATCTTGCAGACTTTACGGTTCCTTACGGCATCTTCAGGGCAGACAGGATGAGACTTGTCAGAAAGCCCTCCGTTGTGACGCTTTCCTCCTTCGGATTTCCGGCCGGAGACACCGAGACAAAAGAATTCAAAAAGGACGGAGCGACCGCGATCGTGATCAAGGGCACCGACGGACACGGCAGAAAGATCTCAATGGCAATGACGCTCTTCATGGGCTTTGATGAGATTAACACCGTATTTTCAAAGGGCACAAATTCCGACAAAAAAGACTCCGTGATCATCTATGCCACAGCCCACAGAAATGCACAGTACAGTGCAAAAGAAGGTCATCTGCTGCTCTCACAGATCATTACAAGGGCAGACGGAGGCGATTTCACCGAGGATGATCTTTTCCCCGTAAAAGAGATCGCATGGGCAAACGAGAGTGACAGGGTTTTCGAGTACCCCACGGTTATTTTGAAAAGCGGCAGAAAGATCAGGATTTCCTTTGACAGCATCGAAAGCAGATTAACTACATAAATCGGAGATTAGGTATGGGTCGAAAATTAGACAGAAAAAAAGTGTTTTTTAAAAGGTTCTTTTCTGAGGACTTTTATTCTCACAGAGCCTACATAAAAATGTATGACAGGCTTCCGGTGGATCAAAAGCTTGTGCTCCTGGAATCCCAGCACGGAACTGTTCTTGGCGGAAACATCGCGAAACTCCTGAAGACTCTCTGCGAAGAGGAAGAATTTTCCAATCTGAAGCTTTACGTTACTGTCCGTAAAGAAACAAAGGCAGCCATCTCCGCACAATGGAAGGATTTCAGGAATTCCGAACGGATAAAAGCGGTGCGCTTTGATTCTCATGAGTACTTTAAGATCCTTGCGAGTGCGGGAAGGCTGATAAACGACAACACCTTCACTCCCCTTTTTACAAGAAAACCGGGGCAACTCTACCTGAACACCTGGCACGGGACGCCCCTCAAAACTCTCGGAAAAGCCATCAAGGGCGAACGCTTCGCCATCGGAAACGCCCAGAGAAATTTCCTTTCCGCAGATCTTCTCCTGTATCCGAACGAGTACACAAGAGATGTGATGCTCAGGGACTATATGGTTGAAAACTTCGGAACAGCAAAGCTTGCATTGACAGGCTATCCCAGAAACGAGGTATTCTTTTCCGAAGAAACAAGAGATGAAATGCGAAAGCGTTTCGGATTTGGGGATTCGAAAGTATATGCCTACCTGCCCACATGGAGAGGCATTGTCGGAAAAGTTGACCGTAACGGGCAGGAAGACGAGCTGGACAGTATGTTCAGAAAGCTCGACGAACTGCTTCCTGACAACACCGTTGTTTACGTAAAGCTTCACCCCATGCTCCGAGGCAGCATGAACACCGCAGCTTACAGGCATATCCTGACATTTCCCGACAACGTCCCATCTTACGACTTCCTGCAGGCAACCGACGGCCTCATAACGGATTACTCCAGCATAATGTTCGACTATGCGGTCACAAGGCGTCCCATCGTGCTCTACACCTACGACGAAGAAGAGTATCTCAAGGACAGGGGGCTGTATTTTCCGCTAAAGGAACTGCCCTTCCCTCAAGTGAAGACAGTGGAAAAGCTTGCGGAAGAGCTGGTTTCTCCGACGTCCTACGATGACACGGATTTTTTGAAGCGTTTCTGCCCTTACGACAGAGCGGGAGTTTCACTTGAACTCATGCGAAGCTTTATTTCGGGAGATCTTTCCGGCTACCCTGCAGTTCCTTATAACGGCAGGAAAAACGTCGCGGTTTACGGCGGAGATTTCATCCGAAACGGCATAGCCACCGCCCTCATCAACATGACGAGGAACATTGACAGGGATAAGTACAATTATCTCATCCTCTACAAATACAGCCCGAAAACCAACAACACCCCCGGCTACCACGAGCCCGCGCTGGATGACATCCCGGAAGAGATCGCGACTCTCGGCATCACAAATCCCAGATGCGGGACATGGTTTGAACTGGCCTGGTCCAAACTCTGGAAAAAATGGCAGCGCCTGATCCCCTCTCTCCCCTACAGGTCAGCCAAAAAGGCATATGAAAGCATAGCAAGGCGCGAAGCGGTCAAGACCTTCGGAAACGCCCGTATCGATGCGGCTATTCAGTTTAACGGCTACTTCCCGGACATCATCTCCATGTTTAAGGTGATGGATTGCGGACGTGCCATCTTTGTTCACAACGATATGAACGGTGAGAACAGGAAGCCTTTTGCGGTTCCCAGAAAGCTTTTGTCCGAGGCCTACACATCCTACGACGAGGTTGCGATCGTTGCGGAAGAACTGGCTCCGAGGATGGACCTCTACATTGAAACTTCGGGCTACGCAAAACGCGATTACACTGTCATCCCCAACATAATAGATTACAGGACCATCCTCAAAAAAGCCGATGAAGAACTGCACTTCACGGAAAACACCGTAACGGACGTTACGGAAGAAGAACTTAAAAACATTTTAAACGGGCCCGATAAGGTGATCTTAAACGTTGGAAGATTTTCCTATGAAAAGGGACAATTGCGCCTGATCGAAGCATTTGAAAAAGCTGCAGCGGACCATACAGACGCCAGGCTCATAATACTCGGCTCCTACGGACCTTACTACAACCGCGTGCTCGAGCGTGCCGCCTCATCCCCCCTTGCAAAGCGCATCACCGTCATCAAATTCCTGGCCAATCCCTTCCCTCTGGTGAAGCAGGCGGATCTCCTGGTGCTCTCTTCCCTCTATGAGGGCTTCGGCCTTGTGCTCTGTGAAGCGGACATCCTGGGTGTTCCCTGCTTTTCCACACGGATCACGGGTCCCACGGATTTCATGGAAAAATACAACGGCATGCTTGTCGAAGATTCCACGGAA
>JAEEGF012226545.1_pt1 | contig 43313 bp, 32 predicted proteins | sample 9134171 | NCBI WGS metagenome assembly JAEEGF01 (sample SAMN16246542, study PRJNA631951) | gut metagenome | biome: gut microbiome; feature: rumen; material: AP-attached | host: Bos | place: Iran: Karaj | collected 2018-10 | reverse complement strand
TCGCGAGGTCCTTGGAACCCACGTGGAGCAGAAGGGCTCGTACGTGTGCGCGGATTATTTAAGGTTCGACTTCTCGCATTTCCAGAAGGTTACGGACGAGGAGCTCGCAAAGGTGGAGCGCCTTGTGAACGCTGCTATACGCGAGAACGAGCAGCGCGTTGTTGTGGAAACCGATATGGCCCACGCCAAGGAGATGGGCGCCATCGCACTGTTCGGTGAGAAGTATGGCGATAAGGTGCGCGTCGTGAAGTTCGGCCCTGCCGTGGAGCTCTGCGGCGGTACGCACGCGGAGGCCACCGGCAACATCGGCCTGCTGAAGATTGTTTCCGAAAGCGCAATTGCCGCCGGAGTTCGCAGGATCGAGGCTATTACCGGTGAGGCTGCGGAAGAGTATATACATAATGAGGAAGATTTGCTGCGCACAGCCCGCGGTTTCTTCAACAATGTTCCGGATCTTGCCGGGGCTATTAAGAAACTGGTGGAAGAGAATGCAGAGGCCCGCAAACAGCTGGAGGCTGCCGCGGCGGAAAAGGCGTCGCAGCTCGCTGCAAAGTTATCTGCCGAGGCTAAGGAGATTAACGGCGTGAAGGTGGTGCGTTTCGATATGTCCGTGGATCCTGCGATGGCGCGAAATATCGCCCTCCTGCTGCAGAAGAATTCCACAGGGCTTGCACTCTGTGCCGCGTTCGCATATGATGCCAAGCCAAATCTGGTTCTTATGTATTCCCAGGACCTTGTTGCCGCAGGAAAGAATGCGGGCAAGGATATCCGCGAGGCCGCGGCCCTCATCCAGGGCGGTGGCGGCGGTCAGCCCGGCCTTGCAACGGCCGGCGGCCGCAACGTGGACGGCCTGGCATCGGCCCTCGATAAACTCGTAGAACTCGCAACCGCCTGAGAATGAAAAGGCTGGACAGGTTCATACTAAAGTCATTCATAGGACCGTTCTTCGCGATCCTGGCCATAGTTATCTTCATCCTGGTGATGCAGTTCCTGTGGCTGTACATCGACGAACTCGTGGGTAAGGGTCTGGAGTTCAAGGTTATCCTGGAGTTCCTCATGTGGGGTAGCTGCCAGGTGCTGCCTCTGTCCATCCCTCTTGCCACCCTTCTGGCGTCCATGATGACACTTGGCCAGATGGGCGAGCATTTTGAACTTACTGCCATCAAGGCGTCGGGCATATCGCTCACCAGGGTGCTGTTCCCGCTTATGATCGTGAGCGTTTTTATCAGTGTCGGCGCATTCTTTATCGGCGACCGTCTGGTTCCGTACTCCATCAACCAGATTTACACGATGCGGTCGGACCTTAGCCGCACCAAGTCGGAAATCAAGATTCCCATCGGCTCGTTCTACGACGGTATCGACGGTTATATCCTCCGGATTGAGGACCGCGACGACTCCAGCGGAATGATGTACGACGTGATGGTGTACGACCACACCGGAAACAAGGGGAATACCTCCCTCACGGTGGCCGACAGCGGAATGATGAAGCTCTCCAAGGCAAAAGACTACCTTACCTTTACGCTTTACGACGGCATTTCCTATCAGGAAACCAATACCAAGAAATACCGTGATACCACTCTGGCGCTTCGCCGGGTGGGATTCAACCGGGAAGAGATGATTATCCCGCTGGAGAACTACGCGTTCCAGCATTCGGATTCGGCGCGGTATGGAGACCAGGTGCGTTCGATGTCGCTCAAGCAGCTTACCGTTGGGCACGATTCGCTGTCCAGAATGTCGGACGAGGGCCTGGCGGAGCATCTTGCCGATTTCGACAGGACCATCAACTTCAAGTATCGCAGCCAGCTGGATACGTCCTGGAGGGAGAAAGGAACGCAGCTCGTGAAAGTGGAGGATTATTTCGAGGGATGGAAGGATCTGGAGGCGGAAAGGCAGGCGTATGACAACGGATTAAACCTGGCGACCAGCGCCGAATCGGCCCTCCAGAGCCAGGGATACGAGGCTTTCGAATATACGAAGATCCTGCGCCTTACGGATGTTGAAATCTGGCGCAAGTATGCCCAGGCGCTGGCCTGCCTGCTGCTGTTCTTCATAGGCGCGCCTCTGGGGGCGCTTATCCGGAAGGGCGGTCTGGGCACGCCGGCGATTATATCGGTGCTGTTCTTCGTGCTGTACTGGGTCGTGGATATCAGCGGTGAAAAACTGGCCAAGGACGGCGCCACCAGCGCGTTCGTGGGCAAGTTCATATCGGCCTTCGTGCTGGCCCCGATCGGGGCGTTCCTCACCACCAAGGCAATTCAGGATTCGTCCATTTTCAACGCCGATCTGATTAAATCGGCCTGGCGCAAGCTCTGGAGCCGCATCGTGGCGTTCTTCCGCAAGCCCAGGCTTGTGTTCATGGGAACGCCGGAGTTCGCCGTGGCTTCGCTGGATGCACTGGTTAAGGCAGGGTATAAGGTGGTTGGAGTTGTTACCGTTGAGGATAAACCCAGCGGGCGAGGGCTCAAGGTTAATGAGAGCGCCGTGAAGAAGTATGCCGTGGAGCATTCGCTGCCGCTGCTGCAGCCCGCAAAACTCAAGGATCCTTCGTTCCTGGAGGCCCTGGCGGGGTGGAAGGCGGATCTTTTCGTGGTGGTTGGCTTCCGCATGCTGCCGGAGCAGGTGTGGACAATGCCCAAGCTTGGAACGTTCAACCTTCACGCCGCGCTGCTGCCGCAGTATCGCGGCGCCGCCCCTATCAACTGGGCGGTGATCAACGGGGAACTCCGAACGGGCGTTACCACCTTCATGATAGACAAGAAGATCGACACCGGCGGCATCCTGTTCCGGGAGAGCTGCCTCATCGGCCCTTCGGATACTGCCGGCGACGTGCACGACAGGCTCATGGAGATGGGTGCAACACTGGTTGTGGATACCGTGGAGGCCATTCTCCAGCACAATGTGGAAACCCGCGTGCAGCGCAGCTTCATCCAGGGCTCCGAGGTGCTGCGTCCCGCCCCCAAGCTCACGCGCGAACTGCAGCATATCGACTGGAACGCGCCCACTCGCGAGGTGTACAACCTCATCCGCGGCCTGAGCCCGTTCCCCTGCGCATTCACGGAGCTGGTACGGAAGTCTGTCATTTCGAGCGGAGCCGAAGGCGAAGTCGAGAAATCTCAACTCAAGATCTTCTTCGGCGAGCAGCGGATGGATCTTCATGCCGCGCCCGGCACCGTGCTGTCGGACGGCTCGTCATACATCGCCATCGCCACGGCGGACGGTGCGATCGAGCTGCGCGACGTGCAGCTTGCCGGCAAGAAGCGCATGGACGCATCGGCCTTCCTTAAAGGCTTCCGTGAACCGGAGAGCTACGTGGCAACCAAGGGAACATCCCACGAAGAGATTCTCAAGTACACCCCCGTGGAAGAATGAGCAGCGCCGTAATCCTTTGCAACGGGGCTTTCCCCACAACGGAATATCCGCTCTATCTGCTTGGTGCGGCAGATATTCTGGTGTGCTGCGACGGGGCTTTCGGGCGCTATCTGGATGCGGGTTTTTCGCGCCTTCCGGACGCCGTCGTGGGGGATATGGATTCGGTTTCGCCTCAGCTTCGTCAGAAGTATCCCTCGCTGTTTTTTCCGGAAAGCGAGCAGGACTACAACGACCTCACCAAGGCAATGCGCTTCCTGCTTTCGCATTATTCCGACCTTGATACCATTACAATCCTTGGGGCGTCCGGCCGGAGGGAAGACCATACGGTGGGCAACCTTGGCCTTCTGATGGAGTTTCCGCGCCTTTTCGACCTTGGCTGCATCCGCGTTGAGATGGTGAGCGACTTCAGCACCGCCTTTGCCGTTTGCGACACATGCGAACTCCACGTGGGTGAGGGACGCCGCATCTCCCTGTTCAGCGCCGACAACAGCCTCCGGATAAAGTCGGAGGGCCTTCACTGGCCAACCGACGGCGTGGTATTCGACGCATGGTGGAAAGCCACCCTGAACCGCGCCGACGAAGACATTGTGCGTCTGCACTTTTCACATCCTTCCGTTGCACTAATAATTTTGGACTGATTATGCGCAGGATTCTTTTTATGCTGGGTTTATTGGCGATGGCCGTTACGGCATCGGCCCAGAACAATCCCTACGACCTGGACGACGAATGCTATGAACTTTTCCTGCAGGCGGATAATCTGGCCGGCAAGGATGGATTCAAGGATGCGGGCGATGCTCTGATCCATACGGCCCTGCTCAAGCAGGATGCAAAGGCGCAGGTGATTTATTATGTGTGCAAACTCAAGGACATTATCAAGAGGCCGTATAATCTGCCCGCTGATGCTGCTCCCGATGTGGTGCAGGCTGCTTTTGAAAACAGGAGCAAGGAGGTTCTTGCTGCGCAAGAAGAGTTGAAGAGCATGTCCATCAAGATGGGATATGAGCAGTATTTCTATTACTCGTATACATTGACCAAGAATTTCTTCTACAATAATGGAAAGCAGCTTCAGGCAGTTGACATTGTCAGGGAAATGCGGGAAATCGCGATACAACAGGACAGCGAATATGGTATCTGGTATTCGGCCATGGAAATGGCGTCGATTTACAAGGCCTTGCGTGACTACAAAACTACAAGGCGCTACCTTGCAATCCTTCTGGACGAGTTTAAGAAAACGGACAATCCCACAATCAAGCGCCAGGGGCTTACTCCTTATTACATAGATTACGCGGATACTTTCCTTCCGGGCAGCGACTCCAGCAAATTCTACATCGACCTTGCCGTGGAGGAGGAAAAGATGGAGCTGGATATTGTCCGCGTCGATTTCGCATATACGCGCTATTATGCTGCAAAAGGCGACAAAGCCAATTACATGGTATACCGCGACAAGTGCTACGACAGCCCCTATCTGGGCAACGTGTATGGCGGAGCCTCAGTGCTGATAGACTGTTTGGACCAGTTGTTTGAAGGGAAGCTGGACTGGAAGCAGGTAGCCAAGTTGTCGGTATCCAGGCAAAAGGTCCTGGATAAGGCAGCGGAGGCCATCGGAGACATCCAAACGGCAAACCGGCTCAAGGATATATGCATTGCGGATACGGAATTATTCCTGACCACCACCAATGAACTTCATCTGGAGGAGATGGAGGCCAGAATGGGAAAGGCCCGGCTGGAGGCCGATCTGGCCGAGAAGAACCATATCGTGGAGGTTACCACAGTGGTTATATCGGTGCTGATCATAGTCATATTCATGGTGGTCATCACGGCGCTCCTTCACAATATCCGCAATCTGCAGAAGACCAACGAGCGTGTGCGCCAGGCCGATGAGGCCAAGACGCGCTTTGTCCAGAACATGAGCCACGAGGTTCGCACGCCCCTGAATGCGATTGTGGGATTTTCCCAGTTATTGTCCTTGCCGGACGGAAGTTTCCCTCCGGAGGAGAAGGAGGAGTTCGCCGGCCATATCGTGAACAACACCAAGATGCTCACCATGCTTCTGGACGATATCCTGAACGCATCGGCCATGGATAAAGGTAATTACAAGATTACCTATGGGGAAGGGGAGTGCTCGTTCATCTGCCATTCGTCTATTTCCAGTTCGGAGCACCGCCTGCAGAGCGGCGTGAAGATGCTTTACGTTGTTCCCGCCGATACCCGTCTGACATTCCGCACAGACCCTCAGCGTGTGCAGCAGATTCTTATCAACATGCTCACCAACGCATGCAAGCACACACCTTCCGGCGAGATCCGCCTGGGCTGGACCGCCTCCGGCTCATATGTGGATTTCTTCGTGGAAGATACCGGCCCCGGCGTTCCGGCCGACAAGGCGGAGGCCATTTTCGACCGTTTCACCAAACTGAACGACTTTGTGCAGGGAACCGGCCTGGGCCTCAGCATCTGCCGTGAAATCGCAGACAAGATGGGCGGCCGCGTGTATCTGGACACAACCTACACTTCCGGCGCCCGCTTCGTCCTTTCCCTCCCGCTGAATCCCCCGGCCTAAAGCGTGTAAGGCTTGCAGGGGACTTCGTCCGGGCGGCCTAGGGCGGCCCACATGGTGTCGCCTTCGAAGACGATGGCGCAGGAGGTGGATTTGCGGAGGATGGGGGCTCCGGAACAGGAGATTTCGCGAATGAAAAATGAGTGATCCCACTCCGGCATGGGCACGTCGGTGGATTCCAGGATTCTGCATGCCTTCTCGTAACGGTCGTATCCCTTGCGGTCTGCCGGGCGGCCGGTCCAGGTGAAGTTTGTCACGACACGGTAACCATGAGGGTCCTCGTTCACGTCGAACTTAACCCAGGAGTGGTTGTTCACTTCATAATATGCCGCGCTGCCTTTGGCATCTATCACCCCGAAGTTGGTTTCTATGCACATCGGCCTGGAAAGAGTGTCCAGGAAGTATTCGAATTCCTCCAGGGTGGCGCACACCGACAGGGCCTGATACATCACAACGCCCTCCTTGTCCATCTCGCTCTGGGGCACATCGTCGTCCTTCAAATCGTAGGTTGCGGTGTTCATGATGGCGAATCCCATTTCGTTCATGCCGCCCCAAACTTCAGGGGTTCCCTTGGGCACCCGGGCCACCGGATGGCGGCGCCAGTTGCTGTTCACAACGCCCATAAGGCGGTACAGCGAGCCCTGGAAATACTCCACGGAAACATCCTTGCACGAGGAATCCCTGTGCTTGTACATCACGGCCCTGCCGTCACGGGTATATTTTCCGCTCACAATCACGGAAGTGCAGGCAAAGGAGGGCACTGAAAGCGCGAGGAAGAGCAGTATGAGGAAACGTTTCATGGATTATCTGTCCGAAACCGACATCAGCAGCTGATACTGCTGGTTTATGGCCGATGAAAGAGCATTGCTGCTGAACGAATCGGTGAGTTTCCCGCCCTCGTATTCGATGGTGATGGCCTTGATGCCGCCGCACAGAAGCCTCAACTCACGTATTGAAGGATACACGGTGAAGATATCGTCTTCGTCGATCGCCTGCTTGAGCACCAGGGAGGAGCCGTTTGCGAGCGTGAAGGTAATGGGCGAGTCTATGGCGATATGATGCTTTCCGCGCGCACCAATCTGAATCTTCAGGTCGAAATCCTCCTTGTTGGAGTTCTTGTAATACAGGTGCGTGAGGGTTACATTGAACGCGTAATCAGCCCCGCGTGCCGATATGGCCTTGGCCGTGGTGAGGATGTTGTTGCGGTTATTCGCCCGGCCGGAGAGTTCCGCCTTGAGGTTGACGGTTGAGGCCGATGCCTTGTCGATGGCCTCCATGTGACGGCGGAAAAGCGAAGCGAGTTCATCGCCCGGGAAAGACATCTGGATATAATCCTCCGGATTCCAGCCGGTAACGACGTCGATGGAGCTGATTCCGCGGCTGATTTTCTTCATGTCGGCCTCGTCAAGGGCGTATTTCGTGCGGTTCCAGTAAACTTTGCCGTTGCCGCGGGTAAAGGACCTTTTCGTTGCGCTGTCCTGGCCGATCTGCTCCGAGCGCACCATGCTCCCGTTGGGCAGGTTGAAAGCCATTTTCACGCCCTTGGGGACGCTGGTTGCCACCTTCTGCTCGAAGTTCAGGTACAGGATATAGATGCTGGAACCGTCGCTGTAGCCCACTTTCTCGATACGCGTCCACAGGGGGCATTCGCCGCAGGTAATCTCCTCATAATCTGTGGAGATGTGCGACTTGGAGCCACTGCGGTAGTTCGTTCGGATTTCCTGTGCGTTCAGGATAAGGGCCGATGCGGCCAGAAGCAGGAATGCGAGTATTGTTCTTTTCATAGTGTCTTATTCAAACGCACTGCAAATATACACATTCCGGGCCAACTTAAAGAAAAAATAACTATATTTGGAAGCATTAAAACTGAAAACCCATGACTTTCCTGATGATTATCCAGCTGCTGATAGTGCTTGCCGCCCTGTACGTGGGCTCCCGCTACGGCTCTCTGGCCCTGGGCGCAATCTCCGGTATCGGCCTTGCAATCCTTGTGTTCGGCTTCGGCCTGGAGCCCGGAACGCCTCCCACCGACGTTATCTACATCATCATCGCCGCTGTAACCTGCGCCGGAACGCTGCAGGCCTCCGGCGGTATGGACTGGATGATCCAGGTGGCGGAAAAACTCCTGCGCAAGCATCCGGCCCACATCACCTTCCTGGGCCCGCTGGTAACATTCTTCCTCACCGTCCTTGTTGGCACCGGGCACGTGGTGTACACGATCATGCCCATTATCTGCGACATCGCCCTGAAGAAGAATATCCGTCCGGAAAGGCCCTGCGGCGTGGCTTCTATCGCCTCGCAGGTGGGCATCACCTGTTCGCCCATCGCCGCGGCGGTCGTGGCCTTCGTCACGATCTCCAACGCGAACGGATATATGGTGGCAATTCCCCAGGTTCTCATGGTAACCATCCCGGCATGCGTCATCGGCCTGATGTGCGCTTCCCTGGCCTCCTACAAGAGGGGCAAGGACCTGGACAAGGATCCGGAATTCCTCAAGCGCAAGGCGGATCCGAAGATCTACAAGTACATGTACGGAAGCAGCGCAACCACTCTGGACAAGGAAATTACCAAATCGGCAAAGGTATCTGTCTTCGTATTTCTGGGCGCGCTGCTGGTGATCGTTTGCTTCGCATTCTGCCAGATGATCCATGTCGGGGACCAGTCCCTGGCAGATGCCATCTCCCTCCCCAAGATGAATCTCTGCATCCAGATTATCATGCTGGTTGCAGCGGCGCTGAACATTATGCTATGCAAAGTGGACCTGAAGAATTGTGTTTCCGGTTCGGTGTGGAAATCCGGCATGGTGGCCGTGATAGCCATCTACGGCATCGCCTGGCTGGCGGATACATACTTCGGAAACTATCTGGAGGAGATGAAAGCCATGCTCACGGACCTTGTTACCCGCGCCCCGTGGACCATCGCGTTCGTATTCTTCCTGGTGTCCGTGCTGATTAACTCGCAGGGCGCAGTGGTGGTTGCAATGCTGCCTCTGGCCTATGAACTTGGCATCGCCGGCCCGGTGCTTCTGGGTGTCCTTCCCAGCGTATACGGGTACTTTTTCATCCCGAACTACCCCTCGGATATCGCCACGGTGAACTTCGACCGCTCCGGAACCACGCGAATAGGCAAGTACCTGCTGAATCACAGCTTCATGATGCCGGGCCTCATAAGCGTAACCGTTTCCACAGTAATCGGCTATCTTATCACCAACGTCCTCTTCCGCGGCTACTTCTCCGGCTTCATGCAGTAGGAGGGTTTCAGAAGGCGTAGAGGATGATGTCGTACATCATGATGGCGGCGGAGATGAGTTTTAGTCCCATGCCGCACATGAAGCCGAGGAAGGCGCCAAGGGCTGATTTCAGGGACGCACCCAGTTCTTTTTTCGCAAAGATAAGCTCCGCTACGAATGCGCCGATAAGGGCTCCCAGGATCATGCCGATGGGCGTGAAGATCATGCCCGCGATAAGCCCTACTCCCGCGCCGATGCCGCCGTACTTGCTGCCGCCGGTGACTTTGGTGAAATATGACGGCACGGTATAGTCCAGAATGCTCACGATTATCGTAATTGCCAGCCACACAAGAAGCAGCGTGAGCGTCATGGGGTGCCCGCCATGGGTGCCGGAGCCCCAGATATACAATACCAGCATGCCAACCCAGCTGACGGGCGGCCCGGGCAGCCCGGGAATGATACTTCCGGCTATCCCGATGACGCCAAGCAATATGGCGATTATTGCAATAACAGTTTCCATCGGCACAAAATTAATCCTTTTTGCCGATATCGAAAAATTTTACGTAACTTTGCACCCCCAACGCTGGTCCCGTAGCTCAGCTGGATAGAGCAACAGCCTTCTAAGCTGTGGGTCTTGGGTTCGAGTCCCAACGGGATCACGAAAGGAGCCAATGCCATGGTCCCCGACCGTGGCATATGTCATAGGAGGAGCCTCAAAGCTTGCTTGAGAGGCTCCTCCTATGGCATATGACTGCCTTGCGCAGCAAGGAAGGCATTGGCTCTATGCTCGTGATGAGCTCCCCGCAGGGGGAGGGAAATGGCCGCCCCCGGCGGCCAAATCCCAACGGGATCACGATTCTATATCTATTTCAGCTTGGCGATATCTTCCTCGGAAAGACCGGTATATTTGGAAACAAGCTCCGGACTCATTCCGTCTGCCAGCATATTACGAGCAACTTCCGCAATGCCGTCCTCCTTGCCGATAATGTAGCCACCCTCGTGGATTACGAGGCGTTCGCGTTCGTTCAGGTGCAGTGCTTCCATATACTTGATCTTTTGCTCTGTGGATAGTCTCTGTGTGCCGGCATCCTTGATAATGTCGTCAAACGAAGGGTCAAGATGCTCGGGACGTACTGCAATGGACGATTTTTCCGTCCCAAGGGCCATCAGGAATTATTAAAAAACAATTCCCGGGTTGGCAAATCCCAGCGGGAAACTTCTCTGATGGCTGAATGCATTTGTATATATCAAAGTATGCAGGCCCAGCCGAACTTTCGGACAATTTCTTTGAGGAGGTTTCTGTCTTGTACTGGTATGGTGACGGAAACCGTTTCTTTTTTGCAATCCCTTTTAGCAATCCCGGCGGCATCCAGATTATATTGTGTTTGGAGATTCATCCACACATCGGCCGGGATTCCCAAGGCCTTCTCCAGTGCCACGGCCATTGTAATTGACACCGAGCGCTTTCCGGAGATGGTTTCGCTAATGACTGAAGCTTTAAGCCCAGTCATTTCTGCAAGCCGCTTTTGAGAAAGCCCTCTTTCCTTTAATTCATCCTTTAAGAGTTGCCCGGGATGTGTTGCTTCAAAAGGAACAAATGTGCTATTCATAATGTTTAGATATCTTGGTTAAAAGAGCGTTTACAATAATGCCTTGTTCATCTGGTGAACTCCTGAACAGCAGGCGATACTGATTGTTAATCCAAACGGCTTCAACACCTTTTAAATCTCCCATCTTCTTTTCATAGTGCAAGGATTTGATAGGAAACAGATCTTCGATTCGTCTTACCGCCCTCAAGTAGTTCACAACCTTGATATAGCGCTTTACTACGTCATTTGAAAGACGGTTATACTGCTTATCATCCGTTGTCCCTGACAAATAAAGATCTTCCAAGGCTTTGTTTTCAAACTCAACGTTCATACTTCAATCCAGTTGCAAAGATAATACTTTTTGTGAAATAATTCATAAATATGCGAATTATTAACTAATTATGCCCGGCCCTCCACCAAAGGAGAACCGGACCGTAATAATATGCACTTTTTCCCGAACCGAAGTTAAAAAACAGAAATACTTTTTTTTAACAATTGCCCAGTTCGATAAAACAATTATAACTTGTCTTGTGACGAATGAAAAGGAATCAACTCCACACCTGCGCATGGACGATTTTTCCGTCCCAAGGGCCCTCATGAATTGTTTAAAAATAATCCGGTGGAATCTACCCAATGATCCACTTGCCCAGTTTGGGGATGCGGCGGATGAGGGTGCAAAGGATGGCAATGCCCACGAAGGAGAGAAGGGCGGTGGCGAGAATCTCCACGGGAGTGGTCCAGAGGCCGAGCAGGCCTTCGGGGCCGATGCCGAGAGCGGAGCGAAGCCATGCGGATACGGCTCCAAGCAGCAGCATGTGGCACAGATACATTCCGTAGCTCGCCTTGGAAACGGGGAGGAGCACCTTGCGGAAGAAGGCTCCGCCGGAAGAGATTTTTCTGAACAGCAGTATCCACGCAAGAGTCATAAGCGCTACGCCCAGGGTGTCGTTAAGCCAGGGGCCTTCCCATAGCGCGGCAATGCCCACGGGTCCTTCGAAGGGGAAGGCGCCGGCGGTATCGGCCCAAACTCTGGAAAGAAATCCTCCGCAGCAAATGGCGAAGCCCCCCAGAAATGACGGGATGGCGATGGCGAGAGTTTTTCCCCATCCCAGTCGACCTACAAACCTGCGGAAATACAGCCCCAGGAGCAAATACCCCACAAATCCGCTCAAATAGTAAAACACCCCGTAGGTGTTCCAGCTGGCCTCTCCCCAGAGGGGATATTTCGCCCCGTTCGGGATGCCGGAAGGGCCGTAAATCACCGGAGCCGGGCCGCCCGCCCACTGGCGGATAAGCGGAATGAGCGTGGTGAACAGCCAGATTCCAAGATACAGCTGAAGTTCCCGTTTGCCCACCTTATCGGCCCAGGGGGAAAGAAGAGGCATAATCAGGTATAGGCCGATGAGCATATAAACGAACCATAGATGCCCGGCGGCATAGTTGAAATTGAGCAGCAGGTCTTTGAAATTCTGAACTGGCTGCCCCCAGACAAGGGCGTATACAACTGTCCAGAAAAAGAAAGGCGGGAGTATCCTCAAAGCCCTTTTTTTGAAGAATTCACCGGTGCTGTAGTGAAGCGGGAACTGAAGATAGGCCGATGCGAACACGAACAGGGCCACGGCGGCGCGGGGGAGCGAGTTGAGAACTGCCACCCAGACGGCATCGGCCCGGGTGAGGATAAGGGAACCCTCGCCTCCCAGGTAAAAGGGCTCGCAGCTGTGGGTGAGCATAACCATGAAGAGGGCGGTAACCCTCAGCCAGTCAAGCCATATCTCTCTTTGGTTGTCCATATGTGGCAAAAGTACTCTTTTCTGCGAATATTTGCAAACTGGAAATAATTCACTAACTTCGAACGGTAAAACCTGACCGCCGTGGAGATACTTGTAATCAATGGAAGCCCGAAGGGGCGGAATTCGATAACCCTGCACACCTGTCTGTATCTGGAGAAGAAGTTTCCCCAGCATCATTTCGAGTATCTGGCGGCGGGGCAGCGCATTCACGCATACGAGAAAGATTTCACCCCGGCGCTGGAGGCGCTGCGCAAAGCGGAACTCATAGTGTTCTGCTACCCGGTGTACACTTTCCTGGTGCCCTCGCAGCTGCATCGTTTCATCGAACTGATGAAGGCCTCGGGGGAGGATTTCTCCGCCAAAGCCGCAACTCAGGTGAGCACCTCCAAGCATTTCTACGACATCACCGCGCACCGCTTCATCAAGGACAATTGTGCCGATATGGGCATGCGCTGCCTGGATGGCTTAAGTGCCGATATGGACGATATCCTCACGCCCCGCGGGCAGAAACAGGCCCGGGACTGGATGGATTATGTGATGTGGCAGCTGGAAGGGGCAGATGTGGCCGGGGCTGGCCTGTCTCCCGCGGCGAAAAAAGCCGACAAACGCGCTGTAATCGTGACGGACCTCACTGCGGAAGACGTCAAGTTGAAGGGGATGATAGACCGGTTCGTGGAAGTGTTCCCCTATGAGTGCGACATTGTGAATATCCGCGAATTTCCCATTCAGGGGGGCTGCATAAGCTGTTTCAACTGCGCGGGGGACGGTACTTGCGCATATAAGGACGGCTTCCCTGAGCTTCTGCGGGAGAACATCCATCGGCATGATGCAATCTTGTATGCCTTCCGCATCCAGGACCACTCGATGGGTTCCCGTTTCAAGATGTATGACGACCGCCAGTTCTGCAACGGCCACCGCACGGTGACGATGGGAACGCCATTCGGCTACATCGTGGAAGGGGAGTACTCGAAGGAGGAGAATCTGCGCCTTTTGCTGGAAGCCCGCGCCCAGGTGGGCGGGAACTTCCTGGCCGGGGTGGCCAGCGACGAGGGGGATGCGGATGCGAACATCGGCCTGCTTTCAAATACCCTCTGTTTTGCCCTGGAGCATCAGTATTGCCCTCCCCAGAATTTCCTGGGAGTTGGCGGCATGAAGATTTTCCGTGACCTTATATATATGATGCGCGGCCTGATGAGGGCGGACCACAAGTTCTTCAAGTCCCACGGCCAGTACGATTTTCCCCAGAAAAAGTGGCGAACCTCCTGGGCGATGTATCTCGTGGGCGCACTTATGCGAAATAAGAAGCTTAAGGCGAAGATGGGCGGAAAGATGAACGAAGGGATGATCGGCCCGTATGAAAAAATGCTAAAACAATAGTATTGTGAGTATCAATCGTAAAAGGATCTTACTGCTTGCAATGCTTCTTATGCTTCCGGCATGCAGGTTCTCCAGGGCGTCGAATACATCGCCCCCCCCGGAAGAGGCTGTTGAGGAGGAGGTTCCCGCTATTCCCGCAGGGGCCAAGGCGCTGCTGAAGGCATATCCGGATTTCATCGTGAGTTATTCCGACAACCAGCTCATCTTCTGCGACGGCACTTCGATGGTGTACGACGACGGCGAGCAGAAGGACCATCTTACAAGGCTGGACTGTTCGGACCCGGAGGATATGTTCTTCCACAAGTACTTTACGGGGCCCGTCCACGAGCCGGAGAATTGCTACGACCCGGGACGTTTCCGCTGCGAGGCGCTGTTCAAGAAGATGTACGGCAGCAGCGCGGAAGAGGTGCGCACCCATCTTGTGGATGTGCAGTGGTTCGGGCAGAAGATTCCTTTTACATCTGTTAACGGCGCCGCGGACAGTCTCCGCGCAGTGCAGGCGGATATCCTCGCGGACCATCCTGAGCTGAAGAAATATTTCTCCAATTCGTCATCGTTCTGCTGGCGCACTGTGCGCGGCGCCCGGAGGCTCAGCGCCCACAGCTATGGGATGACCATCGACATCGGCACAAAGTTCTCCAACTACTGGCGCTGGAGCTACCGCGGGAAGGAGGAACTGGACGTTCTTCCTTCATTCCAGAACCGTATCCCAGACGAAGTGGTAATGGCTTTCGAGCGCCACGGATTCATCGCCGGCGCCAAGTGGTACCACTTCGATTCCATGCATTTTGAGTTCCGTCCTGAATTATTGTATTATGAAGGAGAATAGACGATCCCTTTTCGCAGGCCTGCTGATCGGCCTTGGAGCCTGCGGTTTTCTGGCACTGGGAGGTATCCCGGGGGCCATTATTTTCGCGTTCGGTTTAATCGGCGTGGTGCTTTCCGGAGTGCCGCTGTATACCGGGCGGGCCGGAGTTATGCCCTTGAATCAGACTGGAAGCCTTGTGCTTATCTGGCTGTTCAATGTGCTGGGCTGTATCCTCCTGGGCCTTCTTATGATGTCGCTTGGCGGCGAACCCGTGGAAAGGGCGCAGACCGTGGTGGCCGGGCGTCTTGCCCAGGGCCCCTGGCGCGCGTTCCTGCGGGCCATCGGCTGCGGCCTCATCATCGACATAGCTGTGTGGATGTACCGCAGTACGAAGAACATCCTTCCGGTGCTCTTCGGCGTGCCCCTGTTCATCCTTTGCGGCTTCTACCACTCCATTGCCGATGTGGTGTACCTTGTGGCCGCCTGGAAGTGGAATCCCGCCATCCTCTGGTATTATCCCGTCATCGTCCTTGGCAACTACGTCGGCTGCAATGTCCGGCGGGTAGTCCTGCCTCGCGAATAGCCTCTTCGGAGGCTCCTCCATCGGCATTGATGTGCCTTCTGGCGGACAAGTGTCTGTAACTCAGCGAGTTCCTTGTTTGGGGGTGCAAATTTTTTTGCACCCCTTAATGTGAATCTTGCTTTGTATCAATGAGTTGTCCGCCAGAGAAAAACATCATAATCCCGTGGCTGGTGCAAATATTTTTTTAAAGATTGTAAAGAAAAATCATTAAAAAACAGAAAAAGACATAAAAAACGTAAAAATCTGCAATGGCCCGGCCGTGTCATTGGCTTTTTGAGAGAAAAATGTAATATAATTGTACCTCAAAATGATATCGTCATGAGAGGGATAAAACGAAAAATGTCCGATGCCGGCTGCCAGCACATTTATCAGAACACGATGCGGGGAATCCTGCTGTTCTATTCCGATGAAGACCGCATCGTGTATCTTACACTATTCAAGGTGCTTTCTGTAAAATATGGCATTCAGGTCCTGACATTGGACCTGATGTACAACCATACGCATTTTCTGATTGAAGATCCCACTTTGGAGATAATGGCGAGATTCAACGGGGAACTCGCGTCCAGATATGCCATGGCATTCAACCGAGATTGCGGCAGGAAAGGTCCATTGTTCAAAAAGGCCTATGGCAACAGCCCCAAGAGGGGAGACAAGCAGGTGAGGACGTCCATAGCGTATACAAGCAACAATTCCGTGGAGAAGCATCTGTTCGCACGTCCGGAGCAAGACAGGTGGACTTTTCTTGCGTATCTGCAATCGGCCCATCCTTTTTCTGAGAAAATCGACATGGACAAGGCCTCCCAACGTATGCGCCGCGCCCTCTCGTTGCTGAAAACGTTGAGTGGAAAAAACATTCCTCTTTCATATACATACGTAAGAAAACTATTCGCTGGTCTTGATGATAAAGAAACCCTGCAGATGAAGGATGCAATTATCGGCGCCTACATGCCTTTGAACAAAGACTTGCTTCTGAGTTACTATAAGAGCTATGACGACATGATCCTCGCCATCAATTCCAACACGGGCAGCGAGTACGACATGAAGGAGGATTTCGACGACACTTCACACATTAGCTATCGCGACATGCTGTCGATTATTGCAAAATCCAGTTTTGCTGATAATCCCAAAAGCATCCTTCTGGCCAGTCCTTCTACGAAAAAACAGATTACCGATGTGCTGGCGCGTATGACCGGCGCGAAATACGGCCTGATTCGCCGAGTTCTGGATTTGTAGCGGTTTTCGCGCTGGCGGCTAACTCTCTGTGTCCCAGTGAGTTCCATGTTTGGGGGTGCAAATTTTTTTGCACCCCTCGGAGCACAAAACATTGTGTTTCAGTGTATTGGCCGCCAGAATCTCTATGTCAATTGCAGCGCTACGAAAAAAAGAGGCCGGCATCACGGCCGACCTCTTTGAATTGTGTAACAAGAATTTTAGAACTGGTAGTTGATGCCGATGCCGATCCACAGGCCGGCGTCCAGGCCGGGAGTGAAGCACTTGGCAAAGTCGGCGGAAACGATGAAGTTCTGGTTCATGGCGATCTTCAGGCCGGCACCGGCGCTGTAGATTAAATTCTTCAGATTGTCTTCGTTGTAGATTGTGCCGTCGTACGGAGGATTCTGCCGGAGCTGCTCTGCATAGTTCAGGCCTTTGAAGGCGACCAGGTCTACATCCTTAATTTGTCCGTTGAGGATATCTGCACGATAGGTCTTGGTGATAACACCGGCATCGAAGAAGGGATTCACCGCCAGATAGAAATACTGGTTGAGGAGGTTGAACTTCACGAGCTTGATGCGCAGTTCGGTGTTCACCCAGGCCATGCCTTCCGCCAGGATACGGTTCTCGCGCAGACCGCGGATGGTGTTGGAAGAGCCGAAGCCCTCGGAAATCATATTGCGCTGAACAAGCAGGGGGTTGTTCTGAATCATGTAAAGCGGGGTCTCACCTGCGATGGTCTGCTGCCATGCCAGACGGTATGCGAACACGGGCTGGCCGGCGGGGATGAAGTTGATGGGCAGGGAGATGTAATTGCGGAAGTATGCGCAGGCCTTCAGGTAAGGGGATTCGAGAACGTTTCCGTTCAGGTATGCCTCCGCCCAGATACCCTTGTTAGGGGCGGCCTCGATGTCACGGGTGTCGTAGACAAGGCCGGCGTTGAATTCGAGGGCCATGCCGCCATCGGCCTCTTCAGGCTTGATTGCACCAAGGGCCTGGTACTTTTTGAAGAGGGTAATGTTGGTGTTGTAGTAAAGTTTGTCTGCGCCTTTTTCAGGAGCCACGCCGGTGTCTTTCATGTCGCCGAGAGTCCAGTTCCAGAAGTTCACGCCGGCGGCCCAGTTGAGGTTATCCGTGATGCGGCCCTGGAAGTTCGCAAGGATTCTGAGCATCTGACGGCTCATGCCGTAGTAGTTCATGTTGGTTTGGGTTCCGTCCAGGCCGATGATGGTGGCTTCGCGGTTGCTCCAGAGGTCATAGTCCTGAATGGAAGCAGGGCCGTTGAAACCCCAGAAACTGTACAGAGGGTCGTTCATGTACGTTACCGATGCGTTCACGCGCATACCCGGGATAAGATATTTGGAGTCATAGGCCAGGTACAGGCGCATGCGGTGGCTCTTGGTGAAGTAGGAGCCTTCCCAGCTGATCTTGTGGAGGGGATCCGGATAGGTTTTACCGTCACCGTAATAATAGATATCACCGAAAGCACCGGCCTGGAAACCGTTATCTACGGAATATGTGGCCGTGGGCAGGAGGCCGAAGCTCCAGCCTTTTTTAATTTCCTTCTCTTCCTGTGCCGACAGCATGATACCGCAGGCCAGAAGGGCGATTACAACAGAAACAAGTTTTTTCATAATTGTCGTTTTAGCGTTAAAGTGGCACAAAGATATAACTTTTTTTCTGAAAAAACACTACATTTGCACCCCATGCCGAAAGCCAAGAGCAAAATACAGATTACCAACCGCCGGGCCTCGTTCGATTACGAGTTCCTGGAAACCTATACCGCTGGCATCTGCCTGGTTGGTACGGAAATCAAGTCCATCAGGGCCGGCAAAGCCTCCCTGCAGGATGCATGGTGCTACTTCTCAGGCGGCGAACTCTATATCCACGGCCTCAACATCGCCCAGTATCACTGGGGCACCTGGGGCCAGCACGAGCCCCTTAGGGACCGAAAACTCCTCCTTACCCGCCGCGAACTCCGCCACCTTGCAATGGAGGACAAGAAAAAGGGCCTCACCATCATCGCAGTGAAGCTCTTCGTAGCGGAAAACGGCTACGCAAAACTTGTCATCGCCTTGGCAAAGGGCAAGCGCGAATACGACAAGCGCCAGACCATCAAGGAAAAGGATACCCGCCGCGAACTGGACCGCATGGGACTGTAAGGATTCCTGGCGGCCAATGCGCTGAAACACAGCGCGTTGTACTCAGAGGGGTGCAAGAAAATTTGCACCCCAAAACACGGAAGTCGCTGGAACACAGAGAGTTGGCCGCCAGCGAAAAAAGATGCGAAAAAGTATTGCTTTCTCAAGAAAAAGCAGTACCTTTGCGGTCACATTAAGACGAAGTGGAAAGATTTGGACTGCTTGCAACCACTTAAAAAAATGCTAAAATGCTTTCATATCAGTGTTTTGTGTTTTAGCCTCTTGCATATACAGCCGGGGCTATTTTTTATACTATATGGTAAAAAACTATCTTTTTACGTCGGAATCGGTGTCTGAAGGACATCCCGACAAAGTTGCGGACCAGATTAGCGACGCCGTCCTTGACGCCTTCCTGTCCCAGGATCCGGAGGCCAAGGTGGCTTGCGAGAGCTTCTGCACCACCGGTATGGTGGTGGTGATGGGGGAGGTGCGTTCCAATATCCGCGTAGATGTTGAAACCATCGCCCGTAACACTATCCGTAACATAGGATATACCAAGAGCGATTATCGCTTTGATGCCGATGGTTGCGGGGTGCTCTCCGCGCTTCACGGCCAGAGCGACGACATCGACCGTGGCGTCTCCAAGGAGGACCAGGGCGCCGGCGACCAGGGCATGATGTTCGGTTATGCCTGCCGCGAGACGGAGGATTACATGCCCCTGCCCCTGTACCTGAGCCACAGGATTCTGAAGATCCTGTCCGAGATCCGCCACAACGAGCCGGACGTGATGCCTTATCTCCGTCCGGACTCCAAGAGCCAGTTCACGGTGGAATACGACGGCACCACCCACAAGCCCGTGAAGGTGCACACCATCGTAATCAGCACCCAGCACGACCAGTTCGACACCGACGAAGCCATGCAGCTGAGGATACGCCAGGACGTGGAGAACATCCTCATCCCGCGTTTCAAGGCGGCCCTGGCTCCGGAAACCGCAGCCCTTATCCACGATTATGAACTTCTGGTGAACCCCACCGGCAAGTTCGTTATCGGCGGCCCGGACGGCGATACCGGTCTCACCGGGCGCAAGATCATTGTCGATACCTACGGCGGCCGCGGCGCCCATGGCGGCGGCGCTTTCTCCGGAAAGGACCCCTCCAAGGTAGACCGCAGCGCGGCATACGCCGCCCGTCACATCGCCAAGAACATCGTGGCGGCGGGCGTGGCCGACGAATGCCTTGTGCAGCTGGCCTATGCGATCGGCGTGGCAAAGCCCGTGAGTGTGTTCGTGGACACGAACGAATCGGCCCATGTGAACCTGAGCGACAGCGAGATCGCGGAGAAGATATGCGAAATCTTCGACCTCCGTCCGGCGGCCATCATCAGGCGTTTCGGCCTCAAGAATCCAATCTACAGTCCTACAGCGGCTTATGGACACATGGGCCGCACGCCGTACAAGGCGAAAGTCCTTGTGAAGGGCGAGGAAAAGGAGGTACAGTTCTTCGGCTGGGAACTCCTGGACATGGTGGAGACCGTTAGAAACGCGTTTGGCATCAAATAGCAGAAAAAACCTCCCGACGGGAGGCTTTTTTGTTTTGATATGTCAACAAAAAGCAGTAACTTCGCACACGGAAAATTGAGATATTTTACTGTATCAATATTTATTCATTTTCTTAAACCCTATGAAAAAAGCTTTTAAAAGCCTTTTGCTCGCTTTCACTATGTTGATTGCGGGCACTGTCGCATTTGCCCAGGTCACCACGTCGGCCCTCTCCGGCCGCGTGACTGACGCAAGCGGCGATGCAGTCATCGGCGCTGCCGTGCTGGCAACCCACGTGCCTTCCGGTACCGTCTATGGCGGTGTTACAAACACTGACGGCCGTTATACCATCCAGGGTATGCGTCCCGGCGGTCCCTACACCGTTCAGGTGTCGAGCCTTGGCTATCAGTCCAAGGACTACACCGGAGTAGTTCTCCAGCTGGCAGAGACCTTCAGTCTCAATGCCCAGCTTGCTGAAGAATCTGCACTTCTGGAAGGCGCAGTGGTCGTGGCGGAAGCCGCATCCAAGTTCGCGGTAGAGAAAACCGGTGCAGTAACCAACATCAACGGCGCTCAGATCTTGACGCTCCCCACCGTGAACCGTTCGATCACGGACGTCACGCGCTTGTCGCCTTATGGCGGTAACGGCATGAGCTTCGCCGGCAGCGACGGCCGTCTTGCGAACTTCACCGTTGACGGCGCAAACTTCAACAACAACTTCGGCCTGAACGACAATCTCCCCGGTGGCGGCAACCCTATCTCCATCGACGCCATCGATGAACTCCAGGTTGTCATCTCCCCCTACGATGTACGTCAGACCAACTTCATCGGCGGTGGCGTGAATGCCATCACCAAGTCCGGTACCAACTCTTTCAAGGGTACCGCATACGTCTATCATAAGAATGAAAACATGCGCGGTGACGCCGTCGACGGCGACCAGATCTCCGGTGCCCGTGCAGTAGACCGCAATACCACGGTAGGTTTCACCCTGGGCGGCCCCATCGTCAAGAACAAACTCTTCTTCTTCGTGAACGCGGAGTATTCCATGATCCCCACCGTGGTTAACCGCTGGAGGGGCTCCACGGACGGAAAGGCCGATGCCAACAACTACATCTCCCGTACAACCCTGTCGGACCTAGAGACCGTTTCCAGCTATGTGAAGAACCAGTATGGCTACAACACCGGCTCCTGGACGGATTTCCCTGCCGACGAGTTCAATGCCAAGGTCCTTGCCCGTCTGGACTGGAACATCAACCAGAAGCATCATCTTGCCCTTCGTTACAACTACACCCTGAACCAGTACTGGCAGAATCCCAACGCCACATCCATGGACGGCGGCACCCGTATGAGCCACGCCCGTGTATCCGACTATTCCATGTCCTTCGCCAACTCCATGTACTCCATGCAGAATCTGGTGAGCACCTGGTCCCTGGATCTGAACAGCCGCCTGAGCGACAACCTGTCCAACCAGTTCCTTGCCACCTATTCCAAGCTTGACGATGTGCGTGGAACCAATTCCGATGAATTCCCCTTCATCGACATCACCAAGGACGATGACAACTACATGGCCCTGGGTTATGAGCTGTTCACCTGGAACAACGCGGTTCACAACACCGTTGCAAACGTAAAGGATGACCTTACTTATTATATGGGTGCCCACAAGATTACCGGAGGCGCTTCCTTCGAGTATCAGATGGCGGACAACCAGTACATGCGTAACGGTTCCGGTTACTACCGCTTCAATCTGGACGAGACCACCATGCGCAATCCGGATGGCACCCTGAATGCGGCCGCCCTGTTCGGCAGCACTCCCGAAGTAGTTTGCCTCACCTACGGCTATGACGGCGAAAAGGCTCCCGCAGCCCGCGTGCAGTTCTACAAGGCAGGCGCCTACCTCCAGGACGAGTGGAACGCCACCGATAACTTCAAACTCACCGCTGGCCTGCGCGTGGACGGTCTGTTCTTCAACAATGCAGACCTCATGACCAACGCCGCCATCAAGGCCCTCACCTTCTATCCGAAGGCAAAGAACTATGCGGAGACTCATATCGACACCGGTTCCTGGCCCACCTCCAAGGTTACCGTTTCTCCCCGCGTGGGCTTCACCTGGGATGTATTCGGAAACAGGTCCCTGAAGGTTCGCGGCGGCACCGGTCTGTTCAGCGGCCGTCTGCCCCTGGTGTTCTTCACCAACATGCCCACCAACGGCGGTCTTGTCCAATACCAGGCTCAGCTCAATTCTTCCAAGGGTGTAGATATGTCCCAGTTTGCCGGTCTCATCACAGATGCCAGCGGCAAGCCCACCGTGGACGCTCTTCTCGCCAAACTTGCGAGCCTTGGTTATCCCACCACGGTAAAGCCCGAAGACGGAACCGTTCCTTCTTCAATCTCCGCCGTGGATCCCAATTTCAAGATGCCTCAGGTATGGAAGACCTCTCTCGCATTCGACTACAACTTCCCCACCGCATTCCCGATGAGCCTCACTGTTGAAGGCATCTTCAACAAGACCATCAATGCAGTGTCCATCTCCGACTGGAGCATGATCAACGTTGGCGGCTTCGCCCGCTTCAACGGCGCCGACAACCGTCCCATCTATCCCAACGGTGCTTTCCGTGTTTCCAACATGGTAAACGGCAAGTCAAAGCAGATTTCCGCTTTCGTTCTGGAGAACACCAACAAGGGTTATGGCTGGAGCGCAAACGTTACCCTGAATGCACAGCCCGCAGAGTGGCTGAGCATCATGGCGGCCTACACCCACACCGTGAGCAAGGAGGTTACCGGTATGCCCGGCTCCGCTGCTGAATCGGCATTCACCTATGTTCCCACGAGCGAGGGCCCGAACTACATCAAGCTGCACAACTCGCAGTATGTGACTCCGGACCGTTTCGTCGCTTCCCTCACCTCTCACGACAAGAGCGGCAACCACTACAGTTTCATCTATGAAACCTGGAAGGGTGGTTACAAGTACTCCTACATGACCACCAACGACATGAACGGCGACGGCTACAACTACGACGCCATCTATATTCCTACCGACGAGCAGGTGGAAAACAACGAATTCCGTTTCGTGAGCCAGCCCGACGCAGACCGCTTCATGGCCTTCGTCCACAACGACGCTTATCTTTCCAAGCATCAGGGCCAGTATGCAGAGCCCTACAGCGTGTACTCTCCTTGGGTGCACCGCGTGGACTTCGCCTACAAGCACGACTTCAAGATCAACGTTGGTCACACCACCAACATCCTGCAGCTCAACTTCGACGTTAAGAACGTCCTTAATCTGTTCAACTCCAGCTGGGGCGTGAGCAAGTATCTCAATCCCGAGATCGGCTCCGAGGCCAAGATCCTCAAATTCGAAGGCGTGGATGCCGACGGTTATGCAACCTTCTCCACTCCCAAGTCCATCAGCGGAACCACCAAGACCTTTGTTCCTTCCCACACTCTCGGTCAGTGCTGGTATGCCTCCATCGGTCTCAAGTATATGTTTAACTAATCCCCATCGGCATAATTATGAAACTCAAATATATCATTGCAACACTTCTTGCCGGCGCCACACTGTTTTGCGCCTGCGAGAACGAGGCCGATCACTACCTCAGCGAGGTTAAGGTGGAGAAATCCTTCGTCTCCTTCCCTGCAGCGGGCGGCGACGTTGCTTTCAAGTTCACCACAACCGACTCCTGGGAGCTGAAGAACCTTCCGGATTGGATCACGTCTTCCAAAAATACCGGCGCCGCCGGCGAGAACACTGTTACTCTCACTGCAACCGCAGCAACTGAAACCCGTGAAGCTACATTCAACATCGTCTGCGCAGGCAAGGCCCAGAATGTCAACGCCATCCAGATGACGGAAAAGGTGGAGCGCCAGATTACTTCCATGGCCGATATCGTAGCCGCCGGAAGCGGCACCTTCCGAGCCAAGGGAACCGTGACCAAGATCACCTCCACCAGCTATGGCAACTGGTATTTCACCGACGGTACAGTAGGTGCCGATGTGAACGGCGGAATGGGCATCCAGGTCTATGGCACCCTGAACAAGAAGGGCAATACCTACGACAAGAACAACGCCGCGATGGAGAACCTCAACTGCCCGGCCAACCCGGACGCCTGGGAGTTCAGCGTGGGTGATATCATCACCGTCGAAGGCCCTCTTACCTTATATAATACCACATGGGAACTTGTTGACGTTACCGTTATCGAAATCGAGCGCTCCCTGATCAAGGTTAATTCCACCGAGCTCCTCGGCGGTGAAGAACCCGTGGCCACCAGCGCATTCCCTCTGGAAGGCGGTAATATCAAGGTCAACCTCGACGTAAAGGGCGACGGCTTCCACGTATCCATCCCCGAAGCGGCGAAGAGCTGGCTGCACATCGAAGACTTCAGCGCTACCTCTGTAACTCTCCGTGCCGATGCCAACGGCGGCGGCGACCGCTCCGCGGAAGTAACCTTCAGCACTGAAAAGGGCGGAGTTACCTATACCTGTGTCCAGGCCTTCACCCAGAAGGGTGCGATTATCCCCATCAGCTGCGCCGGCTTAAACGCCCTTGCAGACGGAGATGCACTTTACAGGGTTAAGGGTGTTATCACTAGCATCGTAATGGATAAAAACGATGCCACCAAGTACAACAAGTACGGCAACTTCCATATTGTGGATGAAACCGGCGACGTATATGTCTATGGTCTGCTGGACGGCCCCGGCGGTGCGGCCGCAAAGGATGTCCTCACCACTATGGGTGCAAAGGTCGGTGACGTTATTACCGTGGTCGGCCCTAAGGGCTCTCACAACAACAGCCCTCAGATGGTCAATGCCTATTGCGAGGCATATGTTCCTGTAACGGCCAAGACCTGCGCAGAGTTCAATGCCCTTGCAGACGGCAACGACCTCTATCTGGTCTCTGGAAAGATTACTGAAATCGTGATGGACAAGACCGACGCCACCAGGTACAACAAGTACGGCAACTTCTACGTCCAGGACGACAGTGGTGAAAAGGTTTATGTCTACGGCCTTGTTACCACGATGGAAAGCAAGAGCGCACAGGATATCCTTACCACCCTTGGCGTGAAGGTTGGCGACATTATCACCGTGGTTGGTCCCAAGGCCAGCCACAACAACGCCGCCCAGATGAAGAATGCATTCTATGTATCTCACGAAATCCCGGTTCCTGACAACGTTGTAAAAATCAACTTCAAGCAGTGGGGTGCAGATAATCAATGGACGGATGCTACCAACTACGTTACTATTGAGAGCGGAGTGGTAAAACTGACGGCTTCCTGGGTAGGCGACAATGCAAACGGCATCTGGTACGTGGGTAACGACACCGCTCCCAGTGACTGGCGCTTCTACCAGGCAAGGCAGGGTGGCATGACCCTGTTCATCGCCGACGGTTATTGCGTGAAGTCGGTCAAGTTCACCTATGCCAACAAGAACGGCGGTTATCTCAAGGCTCCTAACGGAGACAAGGTGGAAACCGGTGTGGCATATACTGCCAGTCTCCCCCAGTCCTCATTGTTCACCGTTGCAAGCGATTCCGCAACCAACGGTCAGGCCAGGATTCAGGAGATCGAGGTTGAGTACGATGTCCTTCCCGAGTAGTCTTCTGTACATACATAAAAAGGGCGACCCGGCCGGGCCGCCCTTTTTGTATGAGATTTCTCGACTACGCTCGAAATGACAAGGCTACTCCGCGAAGTGGAGTCCGTTTAATTTGTTCCACTCACCGCGGGTGAAGTCCGGCATCACGACCGGCATGGAGCCGTGGAGAATGGAAACTTCCGTGAGTTCCACAAGGGAGCTCCACTCGGCCGCGTCGTAAACGTCCTGGTCCAGGGGAAGGCCGTTGTGGAGGCAGTAGATGAGGCGGTAGTCCATGATGAAATCCATGCCGCCGTGGCCGCCAACCTTGCGGGCAAGGTCTTCGATATCGGCAACGAAAGGAACCTTGTAGGCTTCCATGATTGCGTCGCGGTCCTCTTCCGAAAGGTATTCTTCGGCATCCAGGTCGTCATAGGACATTCCTTCCTTGAGATTGCCGCTGCCGATTGCGATTCCCTCGTTGGGATACTTGTTGGCGTAACCCTTGGTACCCTGGAGCTGGTACATGCGGCTATAGGGCTGGGGAGTTACTACGGCATGCTCCACAAGGATGGTCTTGCCGTTGTGGGTGCGGATAAGGGTGGAGGTGTTGTCTCCGTTGGCGTAGTGGGGGACAACTCCCTCGCCGTAGCGCTCATCGGCCTTTGCCTGGCCTGCCCAGGAATCCGTGTCCATGGCAACCAGGAGGTCCATTTTGTCACCGCGGTGGATGTTCAGGGCCTGGCAAACCGGGCCGATACCGTGGGTGGGATAAAGGTCGCCGCGATGGTCTTTGTTGTAGGTCATGCGCCAGTCGCCCTGATAGCTGTCCCACCAGGGGGAAAGGTCGTGGCAATAGGAGCCTTCGCCGTGCACAATCTCGCCGAAGAGGCCCTGCTGGGCCATGTTCAGGCAGGTGAGTTCAAAGAAGTCGTAGCAGCAGTTCTCCAGCATCATGCAGTGCCTGCGCGTGCGCTCCGAGGTGTTCACCAGCTGCCAGCACTGTTCAATGCTTATGGCTGCGGGAACCTCGATGGCAACGTGCTTGCCGTGCTCCATGGCGTAAACCGCGATGGGAGTATGCAGCTGCCAGGGAACGGCCAGATACACTAGATCCAGGTCTTCCAGTTCGCAGAGCTGCTTGTAGCCCTCCTCCCCGGAGAACTCGTAAATCGCACGGGGCGCTCCGCGTTTTTCAAGGCTTCTCTGGGCCTTTTCAACCCTTTCGGGAAGAAGGTCGCAAAGGGCCACCACGGTGGCGTCCTCGATGAAGGGGAAGCGCCTCACGGCGTCACGGCCGCGGTCTCCAAGACCAACGATGCCAACCCTCACGTGCTCGATGGGATCCACTTTGAAGCCCAGCATGCACTGCTGGTCGGCCGGGCGCGGGGGAGTGTTGTAGACAATCTTGTTGTCCTTTATCACATAGCCGTATTCACTGGCCTTCGGGGCGCAGGAGAAAGCCACGGCGGCGACAACCGCCGCGGCAAGTATTCCGATAATTCTTTTCATAAGCTTATTCCAACATCAGGCTGCGGAATTCGTCAATGTCCTCCTGCGGAACCCCGGCCACATCGAGGAGATATTTCTCTACGCCCTGGGCAAAGGTTCCGTCTCCGGCAAGTTCCCAGAAGTAAGGGACAACATCGCTGTAGACCCAGGACATTCTGGTATTCTTGAAGGTGGGTGTGGGATTGCTCTTCTGGTCGGAGATGGAGACGCTGTAGCCAACAGGGGCAAAATAAGTAAGTTCGTATTCCTTGGCGATGTCGCCTTCACGGACACCGAGGATACCGAACAGCAGGATGCCGAGGGTTCCTGTGCGGTCGCGGCCAAGGGAGCAGTGGAAATGGACAGGTTTGCCGCTGCGTACGCTGTTTAGCACAAATTCGAAGCATTCCTTGGTTTTTGCGGCATCTTTTACGAGCATGGTTTTACCACCCTGTTCGATAACGGGAGCGCAGTGGTCCAGACCGGCAACTGCGGGAGTGAACATAACGTCACTCTCCCCGCGCAGGTCGAGTTCCGCACCGAGTCCCTCGAAGAGAACTTCTTTTTCTCCCTGTGCATTCAGGGGATAGGGACTCCACTTTTCGTTGAGGCGCCCGCCACGATAAATCTTGCGGTATTTGATGGTCTTTCCGTCAATGGTTTTCCATCCGCCGAAGTCGCGGCAGTTGCGTCCGCCACCACCCTTGATATTCCCTTTATCGTGGTCTCCGTGGAAATACACCTGATGGAGGGTCCCTATTGTGTTGAAACTACCCTGGGCAAGGATTTTACCGTTGGCTGAAGTAACCTTGTAAGTGTAGCTGTCGTTGGGAACCAGATTGGTGATGTTTACATACAAAGACCCGGCAGCAATTTCCAAATCTCCGCTCCATGAGAGAGCATCTTCCATGTGAAGTGTCATCGGCCCGTCCTCGAGCGCATCCTTGCTCCAGCGGATACTGTACTGCATGGGCATATCTCCATCCGGCCAGTCCGTTCCCCAGTTGGCCCAGGTGAGAGGCTCTCCCACTTTGCCACCGAAGCCGCCGTAATAGTCGAAAATCTTTGTGTCGACTTTGCAGGTTTTATCCTCATATGTTACTTCTGTGAGGAATTTCTCCACCAGGGGGTTGGTGGCCTGGACAGTGCTGCCGCTAATAAGTTCGGGTGCTGCTCCTGCCATGGGATCGCCAATCTGGGTTACTGTTATGCAAATGCTTGTTTTGGGAGCATTGATGAATACGTTGCAGGAACGGTTTTTCATCTTGGGATTAGCTTCGCAAGTCAATGTGACTACGACAGGCTCTTCAGACGCTTCTCCGCTTTCAGGATATACAGAGAGCCATTCTTCGTCGGCTTCAGCCGTCCAGTCTACATTTGATGTGACGGTAAATGTTATTGCGCCGCCATCGGCCTTGATGGAAATATCTCTTTCGCCGGATACAACTACGTTGGGCTCGGCTTCGGGGTTGTTCTTGTTCCCTTTGCAGAACACAAGAAGGGGAAGAACCATTAATAATGCCAGAATTTTCTTGAACATGGTGTTATATTGTTTGTTGATTATTTAACTTCAATCAGATAACTGCCCTTGAAAGTGGGACGGATAAAGGGATCCGATCCCTCGACGGCATAGGCGCGGGGCTGGTCCGCCGCATATTCGGTGACAATGTAGCTACGTGCTGGATCCAGGCCGCGAAGTTCGATAGGCTCTCCATTCCATTCCGGAGCATAGAAAGCATAGTACATTGCCCCGTCTTTCTCTATCACATGGGCTTCCGGCTTGTCAAAGCCATAATCGTAGAGATTCAGGTAGTTGCCCTTTGAAAGCATCTTTTCGCTGTAGATGGGAACCCACTTGCGAAGAAGTGCTTCTTTTTCTTCAGTGAGCAGGCTTCCGCCATTCTCGGTGGCATCGGGATTAGCCTTCGGCCAGGTGAATTTTGTGCCGATGACCCCGCCCACGCCAACCTGGCTGGGGAAATCCAGCCCGCCGTCGCTGAGCTCCACATGGTCCGCATAATAAGCCAGGCCGGGGGCGATTGCCGCATAGGCCTTGCGCTTCATGCGGATCTGGGCACTGGAAGTGGGGTCCGATGCAACCGCCTGGTTGATGTACGGCAGATAAAAGAAATTCACGGCGCATCCGCAGGGGCAAACCTGCACGATAGACCCCGGTTTATCGGCCTGGGCCCTCTGGTAGATGGTTCGGAAGAATTCCGGATGGCGCTCGCAGGCCTCCTCAGGGAAGGAAAGCCCGCTGGCGGGGTTATAATCCGGGGCCGACAGGTTCAGGTGCTGGCCGTCCAGCTTGAAGCCGTCGAAATTCCACTCTTTCAGGAACATGTCCACGAGTTTTTCCGTGTATTCCCAGGTGTACGGGTTAACGGGGGAGAGATACCAGCTGTCCCACCATGAAATGTCTTCGTGGTTGCCGTCTTCTTTCACCAGAAGCATCTCCGGGTGCTCTGTGGCGCATTTGCTCTCCGGATCCGCGGCCATAGGGGCCCACCAGAGCTTTGCCTTCAGACCGGCTGCGTGGATGGCATCCGTCATGCGGCGCATTCCATCCGCTCCGATGCGGTCGTTGGCCTCCCAGTCGCCTTCGCACCACTGGTAGCCATCGTCCACATCCACCCATTTGAAGCCGAGCTCTACCACTTTGGGAAGAGTGCCGATAACTTCGTCCACGGTAAAGGTGCGCTCATAGCCCCAGGCGCACCAGACGGGCTCGAAGGCCTCTTCCGGGGACTGGGGAGGAATATAATCGTGGGCTTCCCACATGTAACGGGTGAAGGTGCGAAGAGGCTCGAAGAAGTCTCCCTTCGGACCTTCTAGAATGAACTGCTCCAGGGAATACAGGGTGTCTCCCGGCTGCAGCACTTTTGCGTTTGCGAAATCTTCACGTATGCAGGCTTCCGTATGGTTTCCTTTACGCTTTACAGGCATGGAAACCAGTTTGAGAGATGCCTCCGCAACTCCCACGCTAAGGTTTTTCTCCGGAGTCCAGATGCAAACCATGGGGATGCCTCCGCCATAGTCGCTGTCGTTCATGCCAAGATAGTTGCGCTGATAAAAGCCATTATCCACGGGAAGCACCCAGTCTTTTCTTTCGCCGGATGATGTGGGCTGGAAAGACCATACCTCAGGAGCGTCCAGCGATATTCTGGAGGTTTCGATTGCATCTATGCTCACGGGGCGGGCCGTGGAGTTCACAAAACCAACCTTGCGGACGGTGAGCCCCGGGAACCCTGCAGGCTCCTCAAACTTTATGAGGGTTTGAAGCCCGTTCACGGTTTTCCCGTTGCAAAGGGCACGATCCACGGGTGCCTGCGCGCATGCGCACACGAAAGCGGCGGCAAGGGCGGCTGCTAAAAGTTTTCTCATAGTTTGATTTCTTTTGCAAAACGGCCGCGGCATACCTCCCTCACGTGTTCCAGCGAAGTGAATGCCCCGGTACCGCCGGCTGCGGTTGTATTTACTGCGCCGGTGAGGTTGCCGGTTTCCTGGCAGTCTTCCAGAGGCAGACCTTTCACGAATGCGCTTATGAATCCGGAGTTGAAACTATCCCCTGCGCCGATAGCATCGACAACATCGCTGTTGAGGAATGCGGGAAGAAGTTTCATGTTGCCGTCTTTTCTCACGAGCAGCGAGCCCTTCGAGCCGCATTTCACCACCATGGCGTTGCCAAGGAAGGGGAGAACCTCCGCTATGGCGCCCTCCAGGCTGTCTTTACCGGTGAGGGCCTGCAGCTCTTTTTCGTTGGGCATAAAGATGGTTATCTTGGGAAGCACGCTCCTGTAGTCCAGTTTCCATGTTTCCATAGGATCCCACTGTGTATCCAGGGAAACGGTTATTCCTTTTTCGGCTGCTGCGTCCAGAACTTTATGGATGTCCCGAAGGAGCGCGCTCTGCATGAAAAGCGACGACAGGTGGATATGCCGCGTGTTGTCGAACACGTCTTTGTCTATATCGTCCCATCCCATTACATCCATGGAACCCTGATAGGTGAGGTTCGCCCGGTCTTCGCCGTAATTCATGCAGATGGTTGCTCCGGTGGGGGTGGGGCCGTCCATGATGTAGCGGGTGTCCACTCCCTTTGCCTCAAGCGAGGTTTTTACAAGGTCTCCGAATGAATCCCGGCCCACGAGGCCAACGAAGCAGACTTTACTTCCCAGGGATGCGGCGTTGGCCGCGAAAATGGCGGTTGAACTGCCAAGGGTTACCGTCATGTCCTTTGCGAACTTTTCCTTGCCGATTTCCGGCTCCGATTCGATGCGGTTCAGGATGATATCCACATTCAGTTCGCCGATGGCTGCAATGTCGAAACGTTTCATACAGTTTTAGTATTACCTTGCGAATATAGTGAGAAATCGTGAAAATTTTCAATTTTCCATAAAAATTACATTTCGTTTTGTTTCGTTTGAAAAAAACACTATATTTGCATCAGACTAAAACTAAGCGATTATGAATATATACGATTCCGCCCAGGGGCGCAGGTCGGCAATTCTGCAAAAACTCCGCGAAGATTCAACCGTAAGTGTTTCGGAACTTAGCACCGAATTCGGCGTGTCGGAAGTGACCATCCGCAAGGACCTTCGGATACTCAAGGAACGCAAACTCCTTGTCCGTGTGCACGGCGGTGCGATTATGGGCGCCGGCTCTTCGCTGGACGAGGTGGAGGAACGCAACTTCAATTTCAAGCGTCTTGTGAACGCCCGCGAGAAAGAGGCGATAGGCCGTGCCGCCGCCGCCCACATCCGCAACGGAGACACCATTCTGGTGGACTCGGGAACCACAGCCCTGGAAGTTGTGCGCAACCTGGACCGCTTCACGGATCTCACCATCATCACCAACTCCCTCCACGCCATGACGGAAGCCATTAAGTACAAGAGGTTCAAAGTGATACTCCTTGGAGGAACGGTGCGCGAATCAAGCCTTTCGATGGTGGGTCCGCTGGCCGAATCCAACCTTAAACTCTTCTACTGCGACAAACTTTTCCTGGGTGTGGACAGCTTCAGCGTTGAGGCAGGTCTTTCCACCCCTAATGTGGAGGAGGCAAGTACCAATCAGGTGATGATTTCCAGGGCACGTGAAGTAATTGCAATGTTCGATTCCTCCAAGGTGAACAAGAGGGCTCTCGCATTCATTGCCATGCCGGACAAACTGAACACCGTGATCACCGACAGCCACCTTCCCGTAACGGTGCGCAAGCAGCTGAAAGCCATGAAGGTGAACGTGGAGGTGGTGAGCATTTAAAAATCGAAACGTGAGGAAACACTTTTTTCAAAAAAAAGTCTCAAAAACGAAACGGATTCGGAACTTATTCTTTATTTTTGTGGTGTGAATACACGCGTAATGACACGAAACTACAACACTTACAAGGAAATCCTTCAGCAGCCCGCAGTCTGGAAGAAAGCATTCCGGACGGTTCTGGAGCGTAAAGCGGAAATCAAGTCCTTCCTGGACAGGCATATTTCCGAAGGCTATCAGTTCATTCTCACCGGCGCCGGAACATCGGCCTACATAGGCGATGCCCTGGAGCCGGCCCTGTACAATACCCTCTTAAAGGGAGCCCGTTCGCTGGCAACGACGGACATCATTACCGCCCCGGAACAGTATTTCGGGCCGGAGAGTAAAGTGGTCCTCGTTTCCTTCGCCCGCAGCGGCAACAGCCCGGAAAGCGTGGGCGCGGTCCGCGCGGTGGAGAAAACCGCCGGCAAGGTGGCCCATATCTTCATCACCTGCAATGCGGAAGGGGAACTCGCCAAGATGAAGGGCCGCAATATCCTTTGCATCCTTCTTCCACCGGAAACCAACGACCTTTCCCTGGCCATGACAAGCAGCTATTCCACAATGCTGCTCACCTGTTCGCTCATCGCGAACATCGACCATATTGAAGAGGAGGAGGCTCATATCGACCTTCTTTCCCTCTGTGTGGAAAAGGCCATGAAGGAGTATGAACCCGCGATCAAGGAGATAACGACACGGAAATTCACCCGCGCCGTTTTCCTGGGCTCCGGCCCTCTCAAGGGCGTTGCGGAGGAATCCCGCCTGAAGCTTCAGGAACTCACGGACGGAGCGATAATGTGCGCCTTTGATTCGTTCCTTGGCTTCCGTCACGGCCCCAAGGCCATCGTGAAGCAGGATTCCCTTATGGTGTACATCCTTTCTCCGGATCCCAAGGTGCTTCGCTATGAACTGGACCTCATCGGCCAGGTGAACTCCAACAACAAGGTGATCGCCAGCGTGGTGGTTTGCCAGCAAAAGCCCGCGGAACTTCCGAAGGATAGCTATCACCTTTGCGTGGAAACGGGTCTTCCCCTAAGCTTCCCCGCATATTACGGCTGCGTATCCAACATTTTCGTCGCCCAGCTTCTGGGATTCTACAAATCGATAGACTGCGGGCTTTGCCCGGACACTCCTTCCGTATCCGGAAACATCTCCAGGGTAGTGGAGGGTGTTACCTTATATATATAATATGAAAAAGACAGAGAAACTTCTCCATCGCATCGACGAGCTGCAGAAGGAAACGGGCATTCCCCGCACCATATTCGCGGCCTGTCCCAATTCCCCCACCGTAATCAGGGCTTCCCTGCGTGCGGCAAAACGCAATAATGCCCCCATCTATTTCGCGGCAACCCTCAACCAGATAGACTGCGACGGCGGCTATACCGGCATGACTCAGGAGCAGTTCTGCCGCCTTGTGCGCTTCGAGACGGAAAGGGTTAACTTCACCGGTCCCGTAATTGTTGCCATCGACCATGGCGGTCCCTGGCTCAAGGACAAGCAGCGCACGGAAAAGTGGAGCGTGGAAGATGCGATGAACGGCGTGAAGAAGTCGTTCGAAGCCGCGGTTCTCGCAGGCTACGACCTCATTCACGTGGATCCCACGGTGGACATCAACGTTCCAAAGGGAAAAATAATTGACATTCATGTTGTGGCGGCCCGCACTGTGGAGCTCATCGCCCATGTGGAGAAGTTCCGCAAGGAGAAGGGCATCGCCCCCATCTCATACGAAGTCGGTACGGAAGAGGTTCACGGCGGCCTTGCCGATGAAACTACTTTCGACACATTCATAAACGAACTTAAAAAAGGGTTAATTGTTGCAGGACTGCCGGACGTATGGCCCTGCTTCATCGTGGGAAAAGTGGGAACCGACCTGGATACCACCATCTTCGACGGCGAAGTGGCCAAACGTCTCACGTCCAAAGTTCGTCCTCTGGGAAGCTACATCAAAGGTCATTACACCGATGATGTAGCCAACCCCGAGGAGTATCCGCTCTGCGGAATGGGTGCCGCCAACGTGGGCCCGGAATTCACCATGAGCGAGTATAGGGCCCTTTGCGAGTTGGAAGAGCTTGAAAAACGCAAATATGCGGAAGGCCTTGTGGCCGTTCCTTCAAACATGCGTGAAGTCCTCCTGCAGGAAGTGGAAGACAGCCACCGCTGGGAAAAATGGCTCCATGAAGACGAGCAGGGCAAGAGCCTGCACGCTCTCACCCCTGAAAGGCAGGACTGGATCGTATCCACCTGCTGCCGCTACATCTGGCAGCAGCCCCGCACCCTTGCGGCCCGTGGTTTCCTGTATGAAAACCTCCGGCGTCTTGGCGTGGATGCTGAAGAGATTGTCCTTGGCCGTATAGAGCGGGATATGGACAAGTACTTCCGCGCATTCAACCTCATCGGCTTGAACGATTTACTGTAAACATAAAACAACAACCAATGAAAAAAACACTCATCCGCGTTATCTCAGTGGCAGCCATGCTCATGGTGTCATTGACGGCCTTCGCCCAGAAACATCAGGTTTCAGGTACGGTCACAGACGCTTCCACCGGCGAACCCGTCATAGGTGCGGGTATCGTGATTTCCTCCGGCGGCGGCGTTGTCACGGACTATGATGGTAATTACGTCCTTCAGGCAAGTGACGACGATGTGCTCACTTTTACCAGCATCGGTTTTGAAAGTGTGACGGAGAAAGTCGGCGACCGCCGGGTTATCAATGTCATCCTCCAGCCGGACAGCAAGATGCTGGAAGAAGTGGTTGTGCTCGGTTACACAACCCAGAAGAAGGCGGAACTCTCAAGCTCGGTTGTCACCATGGACGGTGAAAAACTCCGTGACGTGAGCACAGCCGACGTTGGCAACATGCTTCAGGGCAAGGTTGCCGGCGTTGTGGTTATGAACGGAACAGGCCAGCCGGGCGCAAATGCAGATATCCGCATCCGCGGTACCGGGTCCATCACCGCAGGAGCAGGCCCGTTGTATGTAGTTGACGGCGTTGCCGGCGGTGCTTTCAACCCCAATGATATTGAAACCATCACGGTTCTGAAAGACGCTTCTGCAACCGCTTTGTACGGTGCGGCTGCATCCGGCGGTGTTATAGTTATCACCACCAAGACCGGCGGGGACAATGTCCAGGTGAACTTCAAAGCCAGCGCCGGTATCAAGAAAGCCCTTACCGGCAGATTCCATGCAATGGATTCCGAAGAACTGTTGGATTACAAATACATGCAGTTCTCATCCGTAGTGGCATCGGAACTCTATCCGGAATCGCTTCTTGACCAGGATTTTGACTGGGTGAACAACACCTTCAAACTCGGTAATGTTCAGAACTACTATGTTTCCGTAGCAGGTAAATCCGGAAAGGTCAATTACTATGTGAGCCTTGACCATTACAATGAAAAGGGTACGCTCATCAATACCAGCTTCCTTAAGAATGCGGCGCGTGTGAATCTGTCGGCCCCCATCAATGACAAACTCACCATGCACATCCGCCTGAATTATGCCAAGAGCTATGACAGGGGAGAATCTTCCTGGAGGTTGCTGGACGGCGCGTATTTCTCGATGCCTTGGGATATTCCTTATGTCATTGACGCAGATGGAAATATCACGAATGAATTCGTGAAGATCGACAACTATACTTCTCCGCGTCCGGACAATGGCGGCGCTTGGTACACCCAGAATCCTTCCAACATCCTTCACAGCGAGCAGTACAACTATGCGAAGGGTCACGGTGAAGACCTCACCGGAGACCTGCAGCTGGTGTGGAGAGTAACGGACTGGCTCACCATTACGTCAACCAACCGCTACGACACATCCAATTCATACTATGAAAGCTATGTAGACCCCCGTACTTACGACGGAGGCGGCGTTGGCAGTCTCACAAACAGCGACAGTGAGTGGAATGGCTGGGGCACAACCAACATCGCAAAGGCATATAAAACCTTCGGAAACCATGACGTGAATGCGATTGTGGGCTGGGAGTACGGTGAAGGCTACACCCGTAGTTTCGACGCCACCGGAACAAGGTTCCCTGCAGGAATGCGTTCACTGTCCAGTTCCATCGTGAGCGGTGCCGATGGCGCAGATTACAAAACGCGCACGTGGGCACTTCTTGGCCAGGCTCAGTATTCATACCTCGGCAAGTATGTACTCACCGCTTCAATCCGCTACGACGAGAGCTATAAGTTCGGTCCTGAAAACCGCGGCGGTATTTTCCCGGGCATTTCCGGCGCATGGATTGTCTCCCGTGAGGACTTTATGGCCAATCAGGACAAATTCTCCTTCCTTAAGCTTCGTGCCGGTTACGGAAAGACCGGTAACGACAATATCCCTGCATTCCGTTACCAGTCGGTTTATTCGCTTTCTTCGCAGTACAATGGCGCCAAAGCCGCAATCCTTGAGCGCCAGGACAACCCTCGCCTCGGATGGGAAGAGGCTTATATGGCCAGCCTCGGTGTGGATGCAACCACATGGAACAACATCAACATCACTCTGGACCTGTACAATACCATCAATACCAAGATTCTCATGGAAAACCCCATGCCGCCATCCTCAGGTTTCTTCGCCATCATGGACAATGTGGGAACCGTCCGGAATCGCGGTGTTGAACTTGCAGTTGACGGTCCCATCATGCTTAGGAAGAATTTCAGCTGGACGGCAGGTTTGAACCTCGGATTCAACCAGAACCGCGTTGTTGCTCTTCCTGGAGGCCAGGATGTTGTAATGACCAAGGGAGAAGTTTCCCAGATGCTCAAGGAAGGTTACGACATCTATTCCTGGTACATGCCCAAGTGGACCGGAGTCGTAACTGTCTATGACGAGGAATACGAAGAATATGTCGGTAAGCCTTCGTGGGAAAGGATTGAAAAGGACGGCACGGTTACAACCGTTACCGAATACAGCCAGGCCACACCCCAGATTGTGGGTTCTGCATCCCCCTGGTTCAGCGGCGGTATCAATACGGCTCTGCGCTGGCGCAATTTCTCCCTCACCGCAAACGGCAACTTCGTGGTTGGTAATAAAATCTACAATAAGACCCGTGAAACAATGGACTCCGACGGCCAGCTTACAAACCTCAACCAAATGTCCCACAACAACGGACTTGGTTGGGTGCGCTGGGACAAAGACGATGAGTCTACCTGGGATATCGCAACCCACCCCAAGCCGAAGCCCGGCCGTTCCGACGGTGCCAACAAGACATCTTCCCGTTATCTGGAAGACGGCAGTTTCTTCCGTATGCGTAACATAACGTTGTCATACGATCTGCCCGAAAGCCTTATTTCCAAGACCATGATGAGCGGCGCCCGTGTATACCTCTCCGCCGACAACATCCTCACGCTCAGCCGATTCTCCGGCACAGACCCGGAAGTGCGGCTGGATTCCGATACATACAGCCATGCCGGTCTGTATTCCAACAACTATCCTGTTCCCCTGTCAATAGTGCTGGGTGTCGACATTAAATTCTAAAAGCAAGGAAATTATGAAAAAGATATTTGCAATAGCATTGGCCACCCTGGCACTGTCGGTATCTTCATGCGAGATGGATTTCTATTCGTCCGACTCCATGACTCCCAACCAGCTCAAGGAGAACCCCTCGTCGGCAATCTATACCACTGACGGCATTTACGCCCTTTTCAAGGAAAAGCTTGCATACAAAGGGCAGAGCGGCGGTGAAAGCGGCAACTACTATGTGCGCCACTATTTCCAACTTTCGGAATTGCGTGGAGACAATGTTACCGTATCCGGCATGAGTGAAGACCCGTTCACTTATGCTTATACTTACAAGGATATTCCCACCCAGAAGAATATCTATTACACCTGGTGGATTGCCTACAAAATCATCAATGTAGCAAACACCAATATTTCGGCTATTATTCCCACCGAAGGGAACGATCAGTTGAGCGACCACCTGCTCGGAGAAAACTATTTCTTCCGTGCAATAGCGCATTTCCACATGGTTACGCTTTTTGCCCAGCCTTATGTGTGCGGCCGCGACAATCCCGGTGTGGTGCTTCGCGTAGGTACGGATGCTTCAGAGACAAAACGTTCTACTGTTGGCGAGATTTATGACCAGGTGGTGAAGGACCTCAAAGCCGCCATCAAATATATGGATGGTTATGAGGCGGCCAATGGCGGAAACCGCGGCAACAAAGGATATGTCTCTGCCGATGCCGCCCGCGCCCTTCTCTCACGTGTATATCTTTATATGGAGAATTGGTCGGATTGCCTGACCGTCTGTAATGAACTTATGGCCCACGCTCCGTCATCCGTGACCACGGGTTATGACTATGCAGACTATCCAACCCACACCTACAATCACGAAGAAACAATCTGGTGCGTGGCTCACGACACATCCGACGAAATCGCACAGCCGGACCATGCTGAAGCATCCATCGCATCCATGTATCTTCACGATGTGAAAGGATGGGGCGAACATTACTGGAGCGAAATCCTTATCGACCTGTTCCAGCGTTATGACGTTGACGGCGTACATGCCGACAAACGCTTCGCATCATACTTCATTATGCCCGGAGACAAAAAGGACGGCAAAGTTATGGTCACTCTTCCCTACAAAGATGAACCCACAAACGACTTCTGCTCCACATACGTTGCAAGCGGCCTTACCAAGAACGCCGACGGCTCCGTGGATTTCAAGTTCTCCGGAAAGACATACAAGGCTGTTCCTTCCGCAGATCCTGACCGTCGTGGAGAGTATTATGTGACCGGATATGATTTTGTCCAGCAAAAGGCCGTGGACGGATATCAGAGCCGTGTATTCGTGCGTCCCAACTGCGATACGGGTAAAGAAGGTATCAGGAATAACGGTGGTAAGTATGTGATTTACTATAATACCAAGTTCAGCTATCAGGATGGTAATCCCATGCTCACCTCTCCTGTATTCCTCCGTTGGGGTGAAGTGGTCCTGAACAGGGCGGAGGCCCGGTATCATACCAGCGACGTCGCCGGTGCTCTGGAAGATGTGAACATCATCCGCCGCCGTGCCGGTCTCCCTGCAACAGCCATGTTCTCGGAAACGGATATGCACGGCTATACCGATGCACTTGATGTGATTCTGGATGAACGCAGGATGGAACTCTGCTTCGAGGGACACCGCATGTTCGATGTCTATCGCAACCGCAAGAGCCTCGACCGCCGTTATGTGGGTTATCACCCTTATGAAGTGATTCCTTATACCGACCTCAGGATCGCCCTTCTGCTTCCGGAAGATGAAATCAACACAACCGGTATGACTCAAATTAGATAGTTTTCTAAAATCTAAACAATACCCAAAATCTTTATTAACTAATTCTTTAATTATTAACAATTATGAAAAAAGTATTTGCATTTCTGGCCGTAGCAGCCATGATTTGTTTCGTTTCCTGTCAGGAAAAAGAAGGCGGCAAAGGTGGCCGTGGCAAGAGCGACTATGAAGCTCCCATCAAGATCGACGGTAACTTCGACGACTGGGCCAAGCTTGATGCAAGCAAGGTTGCGGTAGCCAAAACCGCAGAGGGCAACACCTATTCTTCTCTCAAGACCCTTAAGGTCTATGCCGATGCGTACTATGTGTACATCTACTTCCAGTTTGTGGGTGAAGACATCGCAGATCGCGCATGGGTTCCCTTCCACATGTACATCAACGGTGACGGAAAAACCGAAACCGGCGGTTACGGAGACCAGTTTGCAGAGGCTTGCGCCGATATCATGACTGAAGGTGCAATCTTTGCCGACGGCGAGTTCTGCAGCTACAACCCTTCAGGCCACAAGTGGGTTGGTGAAGTCGGTGGCAACGGTTGGGAAGGCTGCTGGGAAGAGGTTGTGGGAGAAGGCTCCAACTTCTGCTCCGGCGCAGGTAGCGGCAACCAGTATGAAATCCGCCTGATCCGCGAAATGTATCCCGGCGGAAAACTTGCCGACAATTTCTCTCTCGGTGTGGACATCCAGCAGAACTGGAACTCCGTTGGTATCCTTCCCAACGCTACTCCGGATCCTGAAAAGAACCCTGCAGGTCATGCACCCCTCCTTCAGGTTACCACTGTTAAGTAATTGTTAATCCTATCAAGGAGGCCGGCATGGCCCGGCCTCCTTGTTTTTCCATTGACACCATGAAACGTTTTCTGCTTTGCGCCATGGTTGCCATTGCAGCCGTCGCCTGTAAGCCTGGCGAGGATCCGAACGCCCTTTGGAATCCCGAATTCACTATAACCGGCGCCCCGACAGAACCCGTTGAAGCCTACGATGTTTTCACTCTTACGGTATCATCTCTGTCGGATGGCGTAATCTACTATGAGGTGGACAAGCCGGAACTGGTGAGCATTGCTCTCAGGAAAAGACGGGTATATTCGGTTGCTACCGGCGCGCCAGAGCAGGATACGCCCATAACAATTACCTTTACACAGGATGATGCCGGCGGTTACGATGCCGCCAGCGCAGTCATCAAATTTACAATCAAAAAGAAAGAGGCCGAAGAGTATCCCGCCGGGCCTTCGGAAGACCTTGACGGCGTCAAGGTGAGTTTCACCGAGTCATTCGACCACATCACCAATCCGGAACGCGGTTTTTACTGTCCTGCCGATATAAGGAAGGCCAGCCAGGCCCTTACTGCAGAAGGGGTGCTTGCTCAGCGTCGCCTGGGGCGTACGCTTTTCTATCTTGGCTTTATCATGTCGGATTTTGTGGATAAGGATCTGCCCCAGGAGCAACTTGATTTGATTCAGGGGTGCTTCGACGCGCTGCGTGAAGGTGGCGCCAAGTGCATCTTGAGATTCTCATACTCGGACAACGAAGGTGAAACGCCATGGGATGCTGATATTGACGTAGTCATGCGCCATGTGGAGCAGCTTAAGCCTCTTCTTCAGCAGAATGCCGACGTCATCTTCGTTATGCAGGCAGGTTTTGTCGGCGTATGGGGAGAGTGGTATTATACTTCCCACTTTAATTCCAATCCCAAGACAGACCAGGATTGGGCTCCCCGCAAGAATCTGGTGGATGCGCTTCTGGAAGCTCTTCCGGAAAACCGTCAGATTCAGCTGCGCACGCCAAAGTATAAAATGAAGATGTACGGGATGGAGCTTAAGGATACCATAACCGCGGCTACTGCATATCAACCCACTGTCCTGGCTCGTCTGGGCGGTCACAACGACTGCTTCGGGGCAGATGCCAACGACAGGGGCACATTTGAAAGTACAGTACAGAGAAATTACTGGAAAGCTGAAACCCGTTACACGATAATGGGCGGGGAAACATGTGAAATGTCTGTCTACTGTCTTTGCTCAGCTACACTCCAGAATATGAAAGACTATCACTGGACATATCTGAACAATACTTTCCACGGAGGCGTAATAAGCCGCTGGAAAGAAACAGGCTGCTACAATCAGATTGTAGACCGTCTTGGCTACCGTCTTACCCTGCAGGACCTGTTCTATACTCCCAATCCTTCAGCAGGAAAGGAGATTACAATTACACTGCGGATAGGAAACCGCGGTTTTGCGGCACCTATGAACCCTAGGAATGCGTATGTGGTATTCAAGGGGTCGGACGGTTCCATTACCAAAGCCCAGCTGGATGCAGATCCCCGTACCTGGCATCCCGGCTGGCATGTTGCGCATGCAAGTTTGACAATGCCCGTGTCCAAAGGCACATTCTATCTTGAATTGTCGGATCCTATGCTCACCAACCGTCCGGAGTATAGCATTGCGCTTGCCAACGAAGGCGTTTTCGACAGCGAAACCGGCCTTAACAAATTGTTTGAACTCAAATAAAACAGATATATGAAACGCTTTGCCTCCCTGGTTCTGGCTGCCGCCTTCTCGTTTGTGTCCTGTTTTGACTTTTTCAACTCTGTGGGCGAGGATGATCTTACTGTTTCCGGTTTGCCTGGAAAACAGATAGAGGCGTATAAGAGTTTTGTCCTTACTGTAGACAGCCCGTCTTCAGGATACATAGATGTGAGTGCCAGCAATTCTTCCCTGGTTTCAATTCTGGTTGTTGGATACCGCCAGTACAAAGTTACTCTGGGCGCTCCCAAGAAGGAAACCGAAGTGACAATCAGCTTTATTCAAGAAGAAGACGGTGATTACCCGGAACTGACATGTCTGGTTAAGTTTTCAATTCTTCCTCTGGTTACAGAACCCACTCCTCCTCCTGTGGATATGGAGACGGATCTTCCCGGAGTGAAAGTTACTTTTACAGAATCCGAAGATATCATTTATAATCCCGAAAGAGGGTTCTATGGCGGTGCAGTGGACATCTTCTCCGCATCAAATCCTGTCAAGGTATCTGCCGCCAAGGCGGTAAAAACCCAGGGTATGTCTTTGATGTATGTGGGTTTCTACCTTACGGATTTCATGAACGGAGATATCTCAAAGGCATATCTGGACATGATTCAGAGTTCTCTTGACGCCATCCGCGAGGCGGGAATCAAATGTGTCCTCAGGTTCGCATACCAAAACGATGAGGATTCCAAGCCATGGGATCCCAAAGTTGATGTGGTACTCAGGCACGTGGAGCAGTTGAAGCCCATTTTCCAAAAGAACGAGGATGTGATTTTCGTCCTTCAGGCCGGCTTTGTGGGCGTATGGGGGGAATGGTATTACACGGCCAATTTCATCATGGAGCCGTCTTCCAATGCAGATTATGCCCCTCGCAAACAACTCACCGAGGCCCTTCTTGCCGCCCTTCCGGAGTCCCGTCAGGTTGCGCTCCGTACTCCTCAGTTCAAGATGAGGATGTACAACCTCTCCCTGAAGGACACTCTCACCGCGGACATGGCCCACGACGGAAGTT